>FSWQ01001026.1_pt1 | contig 24101 bp, 17 predicted proteins | sample 1637691 | NCBI WGS metagenome assembly FSWQ01 (sample SAMEA3914814, study PRJEB12502) | metagenome | biome: forest; material: soil | place: USA | collected 2011-09-16 | depth 0.1 m | reverse complement strand
CCCCCAACCCCTCCCCCCAAGTTACCAGCAGCGGCGCCGCCCTCACCCGCAGTGCCGGCCTGAGCGCTCGGAGGCGATCCGCTATCGGAGTTGGATTTGCTGCAGCCACAGACAATGACCAACCCTGCGCTGCTGACAATGGCCGCAAATACCGCGTGTTTCATGACTGATAGCCGAGGGTCGTACGACGCGCTTGGTATCAGACAAGAATCCGGCGTTGGTCCGGAGCCTACATCGCTGCGACTTCAGGGCGTGAATTCGTAGGCGCCCACGTCATACGGCGCGCTGCGCGAGACCCCAGCGGCATCCAACGCCGGCGCGTCCGTCATGGTCCCGGCCCCGATGGCTGGGCTGCCCGCCTTTAGGCGCACGTCCCCCGGTGCGTAGCTCAGAAAATAGCTGCTGTACGCCCCGCTGGCGATGCTGAGATTGTTGCTCGCCTGAGCATTCATCGCCGCAGCAATGTTCAAGGTGTGCACCAGGTTGTTGCGGACGACGTCGTTCGTGGATGGCACGCCTTTGAGATCGGTCAGGCGCAGCTCACTGTCGGTGCCGAACGTGTCCGGCACGACGGTGTTGTTCACGATTTTACTGTTGCTCATGCCGTACAAGTTCATGGCCAGCCCTACCTCCACCATGACCACATTGTTCTCGATGGTCCAATTGCCATAAGGCCCGTCGAACGCACTCAAGCCTTGAATGGTGTAGTGGGTCCCGTATTGGAAGGGCACGCTGCTGTAGCGCGTGCCCTGGCGCGCGATGAACACGTTGCCCCTGAGCACGATGTTATCGATCCCGCCCGGCGGTGTGTAACCACTGTAGCTCTGAAACATGTCACGGTGTGGCGGGTCAGCCTCAGTGCCCGGCGGCACGACCGCGTAACTGTTCACGGCGCTGTTGTATTCAAAGGTGCAATTGCTGACTCGGGCGCGGTACGCGTCTTCCCAGAAGTGGTCGACGCTGTTGCCTCGCACGAGCGAGCCGGTAGCGCCAACGCCGGCGGCGTTACTGCGTTCCAACTGAACGCCCACGTGGGTGTTGCGGATCTCGTTGCCGATGATTTGATTGTCGGTTCCGACGACGAAGACCGCGGTGCCGCTGTTCTTGACCCAGGCCGCATTGTCCCAGGTGCTGGCAATGGCATCCGGTGCATAACGAAGCTGCGAGTTTTGGAGCACGTCGTTCATCGCGCCCGTGTCGAACTGCACGAGCATGGCAGCGCTCGCCTTGCCGTCTGCTTCCAGCGGGGAAACGAGCACGCCATCGACGGTCCAATGCGTAGCGCCCGCGGCGAAGCGGATGGTCCTCATTACCGGCGTTTGCCCGGACTGCGCGCTGATCGTGCGCGTACCGCTGAGGATGCCGCCTGTAATGACCGGGCTGCCATGATTGCCAGTGAGCAGGTGGATCACATCACCGTCTTCGAAGGTCTTCGCGGCCGCGAACACTTCCTCCAAGCGGCGCCACGGGCTGGCCGCGCTGCCCGCGTTCGTGGGCAGGCCGCTGATCGGATCGCAGTAGTAGTCATGGCCTATCGTGCGCGCGCCCGCGCTGCCGCCGTTGCCCGCGCTACCACCGTTGCCCGCGCTGCCCCCTTCCGCGAGCCCAGCCGCGCCCGCACTGGCGCCTGCCGCCCCGCCGTCGTTGATCGGTGCGCCGCCGTCGCCCGCGTTCTCCGTTCCGCCCGCGCCTCCGCCGCCGCCTGGCTGGGCGGTGCCCGCAGTGCCTTGGCCGGCGCTATTCGTACCGGCTGCGCCGCTGTCCGAGGCGCCGCTATTCCCGCCCGAGCACGCGCTCAGCAGCACCCCGACCGCACCCAAGACTGCTCGAAGCGTATTCATACGTCGGGTTGGAGAACGCAGCCCGACATTGCCATTTGGAAATCGACGCGTGCAATTTTTGTAGCTACTCCGTGAGCTGAACCTGCAGCGAAGCGAACGTTTTTTCGACGTCTGCGGAGTGCGTCATCGGCGCGTCGGCAAAGCCGTAGCCCATGAAGGTGCTGCCCACGGCAAGCACATCATGCAAGTTCCAATGGCGGGCTTGGTCGCCCACCGGCACCAAGCGCTGAGTCGCGACCTTTCCGTCGCTCGAGAGCCAAGCAAAAAGTGGGCTCGAGCCGCGCGAGATGCTCATGCCGCCTTCCCAGCGATCCCAACCCGAAGCGCCGACGGCGACGATACCGCTGGCCAACCAGCGCATGCCAGCGAGCAAGTCACCGTGCCCTTGGTCGTAGTCGTGATGGCGCAGCAACGCGCCTTCAGCATCGTAGATCGCGATGTAGCCGTCGTAGTCCACGTACGTGGTTGGTCCGGCGTAAGTTTTCTTGCTGCCGTCCGGGAGCGCACGCACGACCGAGCCCACCGTGGCCAGCTGCCCATCATGCGCAGCGAGCCCAAAAGCCAGCTGCTCTGCAGCATCCGGATCCGGGCGCAAAATGCGCGTACCTTTGCGCGCGCCCAACGAATCGAAGCGCGTGACGGCAAACGGCACCAGCTCCACCTCTGGGATGCCGACGGCGCCCGTCAAGCACTCAGCCGGGCCGAACTCGGCGAACGTCCTCACGTTTGCTTGGCAGCGCGACTGATTCCACGCGCGACCTACCAGCAGCTCGCCGGTTACGTCATCGCGCGCGAGGAACGGCCGAATCGCCTGATCGCGCCAGCGAAATTCGTCATACGCCCAGCCCACGGGCTGCGCGAAATGCGGCCCCTCGACCACGCGCGCCCAACGCTCCACGTAACCGGGAGACTGCCAATCCAGCGTCTCTAGCCCGAGCGCCCGGCGATTCGAGGGCGGCGAGTTTTCCGGCAGGGCCGTGTAGGACAGAAACGCGACGACCAGCCCTTCCCCATCTGCAAGCAGACGCACCCAACCTGCAACCGTCGCATCACCGGGCTCCGACTTCATTGCGAACATCGGATGCGGATCCTGCGCGGCGTAGTCACTGGCAGGCGGAGTCACGGGCGAAGTGAGCGTCGTTTTGCTCACTAGCTCACCGGCGTGCGACAGCCGCACCAGCACGAAGGCGTTCGTCGTTGGCGTGAAGCGTTCCACCGACAGCGTGAGCTCGCCAGACGGGTGCACGGTCACGTCACCAATGACATCATCCGGATCCGCGTTGAAGGCCCATGCTTCGACGCCAGCGTCGTACGCGGCGAGCCGGAAGCGCACACGCCAAGGGACACCGAGTGGGCCCGCTTCAAGATCACGGCGCGACTCGACCACGTACGCCCGCGCGCCGTCGTTCACCGCCAAGAGTGCGCCGTACGCCGGCCGAACTGTTTGCGCGGTGCTGATTTGACCGTGCGCGACGAGGCCGGCGGGGCCACCTAGCGCGTCGTTCGGGACACCGCCCGCGTGCTCGGCGAGCCCGGCCACGCCACCCGCGCCGCTGTCCGCACCGGGTACGGGCGCGCTGCCACCCAGCCCCGCGCTGGAATCGCCGGCGGCGCCTTCGTGCGGGGCTTCACCGCCTGTGCCTGCGCCTACGCCGGCATTCCCGGACGCAGCAGTTGGAGCACCCGAGCCTGCGGAACCGGCATCCGAGCAGGCTTGAAAAATCGCGATCAGCAGGCAAGCGATGGCGATTCGAGCGTAGGGGGTGGCGAAGCGAACACGCGGGACTTGGTTCAACACAGAATGCTCTAAAGGCGGGGTACTCAGCATACGCTGGAACCTGGGATCGGTTGCGCAGGCAGTTCCTGGCCTCGGGTCACGCAAAAAGGTGGCTTGCCAAATTATTTGCGGCGCGTGAGCGGCCTTCGCGCGCGCTCATGCGGTGATACGCTGTGGGTTCACCACAGGAGCCACGCATGACTCGGATCTCTCGCGCCTCTCTCATCACGATCACTGCGGCTCTGGCGCTCGGGGTGCATACGCCAAGCGCGCGCGCGGCGGAGACCGTGGTGCAGGTGCCGCTAACCGGTTTGCTGGAGGGGCGCTCCGTGACCACCTACAACAACGGCGTCTTCACGCCGTGGACGCTGACCACGGACGGCGGCGGCTTGCAGAATGGCTTCATGACCGCGGCCGGCGCCACGAAGTTGGGCAAACCGACCACCACGGCGCTGCCGGACGACGGGCATTTCCCGGCTGACATGCATCACCCGGACGTTGTGCTGAATTTCTCCAACGCCGCGCCCGCGACCGCGCCGCAAACGCATTTCGTACCCGTATCCGGCACGTTCAAGTTCGCAGTGCCGGCAGCCGCGTACTCCAAATTTTTCTTGTTCTTCAACGGTGCGGATAACGGCACCACGGTGAAGGTGACTTACACGTACTCGGATGCGACCACGGAAGTCCACAACGGGATGATCCCCGACTACTACGCGGACATCACCCCGACGGCGCAGAACATGATCTTCAATCTGGCGCCTGACCTCGCGAAGTACAGCAACATGAACGCGCAAACGGAAATGGCGCACCATCACATCACTGGCATCGAGATGGACCCGACCACGCCGACCAAAACGTTGACCGGTGTGCAAGTCGATCGCGGCCCGAATGGTTACTTGGTTTTTTGGGGCGCAACGGGCATCGCAACCAGCGATGTGGCGGGCGCGGGCGGCAGCGGCGGCGCAGCAGGCGCAGGCGGAACGAGCGGCGCGGCAAGCGCGGCAGGCGCGGGCGGCGCAAGCGCTGGCGCGCCGAGCACTGCGGGCAGCGCGGGCTCACTGAGCATCGCAGGTGCGGGCGGCGCGCTGATTGCCGGTGGCGCAAGCGGCGCGCCCGCGACCGGCGCGGGCGGTGCGAGCGCAGGTACAGGCGGCAGCCCCGGCGCGAGCGCAGGCTCCAGCCCGCTACCGAACAACGCCGCTTCAGACTCCGGCGGCTGCAGCATGACCGCAGCCACGCAGCGAACGCCGCGAGCGTTGTGGCTCGTGCTCGGCGCGCTGGGCGCTTACGGCATCGGTCGCCGCCGCCGGCGCGCTTAGCGCGTAAGCCGCGCTTTTTTTCGCCGGCCCACGCCTGGTCGGCGAAGCTGCGGTGACTAACGCGGCCGCAGCTCAGTATAAGCCGGCATTTGACCACAAAAATGCGGCGTAGCTTCGCGAGCTGCACACCCCACCCAATTCTTGCGTGACGCCCGGAGCGACAGCGCGGAATGAGCCAATTTCAGGCTCACTGGAGTCGGCACCAACTTTGCTTTGGTGTGCGCATAATGCGCAAGCTCTTCGGTTGGTCGGCGATCAGTGTTCTGTGTCTGGGCGGTACGGTAGCTGCGTGCAGCTCGTCACCTTCGAGCCCGCAGTATCAGTTCAGCGCAGGCGCTGCAGGCATGGCCGTGGGCGGCGCAGTCGGCACAGCTGGCAGCGCTGGCGCAGTGAGCGCTGTCGGCGGCGCCCCGACGGCAGGCAGCTCTGGCGCGACGGACGTGGGTGGTAGCGCCGGCAGCCCAGGCGGAGCGGGCGCGGGCGGCTCCAGCGCAGGCTCAGCCGGTGCCAGCACCGGCGGCGGTGGCGGTGCGAGCGGCGGCGCCGCGGGCAGCAGCGGCAACGCGGGTGCGGGTGGCGGCACAACGGGTACACCGGGCAAGAAGCTGGTCGCGTACCTGGCGAACTACAGCGGCAGCTACAGCACGTGGGCCACGAAGGTGAACTTCAAGAAAATGACCCACATGAACCTGGCCTTCGCGACCGTCAAGAACGGTCAGTGGACGTTGGGGCAATCCGACGCCGAAGTGAAGGCGCTGGTGGATGCCGCGCACGCGGCAGGCGTGAAGGTGTTGGCATCGCTCGGTGGCGGCGGTGGTGACCAAAGCATTTTCAACAACTGGGCCAACATGGACAGCATGGTCCAAACGCTCGACCCGTTCTTGACGCGCTTGAACCTGGACGGCGCCGACGTGGACATCGAGAACGCTGCCCAAACCGGCTCGATCAACAGCACCGCCGCCACCAACTACGACAAATTCGTGGAAGCGATCGCGGCCAAGTTGCACCCCGAAGGCAAGCTGGTCACGGCCGCTGTGGCGCCGTGGGTCGGCGGCCCGCGCGTCTCCACACTGCAGACCTTCGATTTCATCAACATCATGGTCTACACGAGCAAGCTCAGCGACTACACGGACGGCGTGAACTTCTTCAAAGTCATCGGCCTGGACAAGATCACGATCGGCGCGGGCTTCTACGGCGCAAACTCGGGTGACACGAGTGAGGTCTCGTACTCGCAGATCCTGGCTGCTGACCCCAACGCGTACACCAAGAACTCCACCCAAGTGAACGGGCAAACCTACTATTACACCGGCGAAGACGCGATGAAGTCGATCGTCGCCATGTCCAAGAACTACGGCGGACTCATGGTGTGGGACCTGACCGAAGACGTCACCGGGCCGCGTTCGCTTTGGGGGCTGGTTCAGAACGCGTTCTGAATTTCTAGCCCCGCCCCGGGCGGGATGTGGTTACGTGGGGAGGTGACGCGGTGGCACCTCCTTCTCGCTCTCGTTGGCCTTGCTCTACTTGCGCTGGTTTCGGGTTGCACCCGCTTCGGGCCGGTTTACCCGAGCCGGCCCGCGCAGCACCCCACGCCGCTCGTCGCTGATCCGTCGCCTTCGCGCGTTACGGCGCACGTGTCGTTGTCCGGTGCCGGGCTGCGCGCGTCACTCGAAGACGTCGTGCCGAAAACCGGTGATGGCACGTTCAGCCTCGTGGGCAGTGAGCGCGCCTACAAATGGACGCGCGGGCCGTTGGACGTGTCGTTCGCATCCGGGCGCATCGTGGTCAAAACCAGCGTGACCTCGAACGTGGACCTACCGATCAGCAGCATTGATTTGGCGTTCGACGTGCGCATCTCCGCGGAGCCCGTGATCAACACCGGCTACGCGCTGAAGCTACAAGCCACGGACGTCGCCGTGCATTCGGATGATCGGCGGCTCAAGGTCATCGATCAGGTAGCCGGCGTGTTCGATCGCGTCAGCGGGGAAATCGACCAGAAGCTGCGCGGCTTTTCGTATGATCTCAAGCCGCTCTTGGAGGAATCCTACGAGCGCGTGCGCAAGCCGCTGCCGTTGCCGATGGGTGAAGCCAGCGGTTGCGCGGAGCTGCGCGTGCTGGGCGTGGAAGCCGCGCCTTTGATTCTGGCGGACGGCATCGAGAAGGATTTTGCGCTGATCGTCGCGCCCTCCGTCACCATCCCGTGCACGCCGCAACCCGCCACAGACCCGCTCCCACCACTGGCAAACGTGGCGATGGTCCCCACCGGACCGTTCACCGTGACCGTGCCCGTAGTGGCTTCCTACACGGAGCTCACGCGCGGGCTCGGGGCGGCCTTCACGGACGGCAAGCTGTTCTTCTCGGCGGAGCACCCCAAGCTCTATCTGGAGAAGCCGGAATTATATGAATCCTCGGGTGCGCTGGTGTTGCGCCTACACATCGCGGGCCCCGTGCACGAGTTCGGGATTGATGCCGACATCAACGGGGACCTGTACCTCGTGGGCCACCCGAGCTTGATCGACAACGAGATTCAGCTGCCGGATCTCGAGCCGACCATCGAAACCTCGAATTTCCTGCTCTCGCTCAAGGCCATGACCGATGGCGCGCACATCAAGGCAGAAGCCCGCAAGGCCTTACGCTTGGATCTCACGGAGCGGCTGCAGGCGGTGCGCGCCAAGCTGTCGTCGGATCTCAGCTTCGGCGACGCGAAGCAATGCTTCGTCGGCCATGTCGACAAGCTGGAGCTCACCGACTTGCACGCGCATGAATCTTACTTGCGCGTGAACGTGGTCGTGACGGCTCGCGCGTCGGCATCCCTGCCCTGCGCGAGCCCGCTAGCGCAGTAGCTACGCGGCACGGCGAGTCAGGCGGCGTTGGAAAGCCGCCGGGCTTCTTCCGTCACGACTTTGAAGCCGACCAATGTCGATTGGCCGAAGGTCGTGGTGATCGCGCAATCAGCGGCATCGCGACCGCGTGCCATCAGAATACGACCCACGCGCGGCTTGTTGTGCCGCGCATCCAGGGTGAACCAACGCCCACCCAGGTACACCTCGAACCAGGCGCTGAAGTCCATCGGCGCGTCCACGGCCGGCACGGCGATGTCGCCCAAGTAGCCGGTCGCGTAGCGAGCAGGGATATTCATGCACCGGCACAACGCGACGGCCAGATGCGCAAAATCCCGGCACACGCCGACGCGCTCTTCGTGCGCTTCGAATGCCGTACGCGTGGCGCGCGCAAACTGATAGCCAAACGTCAAACGGCGATGCACGTAGTCGACGATGGCTTGCACGCGGCTCCAGCCGCGCGGCGTCGTGCCGAACAAAGACCACGCCAAATCCGACAGACGGTCGGTCTCGCAATAGCGGCTGCCGAGCAGAAAGCGCAGCGCTTCATCCGGCAACTGCGCGACCGGCACCTCCCCAGCCCATGGCGCAACCTCATCGGGCAAGCCCGAATCTTGAATCACGAAATTGGTGCTCAAGTTGAGGATGCCCGCCGGTGCTACGGTTCGCGTGCGCAAATTCCCGAACTCGTCGATGCTGCCGACGACGGGCGCGACTCCACTCGAGGTGATGATGGCCGGCGTGCGCAGGTCTTGCGCGCGCGAAGGGTGCACGCTGAGCAACGCCATCAGCGGTGTCTCGGAATCACATTGAATCGAAATGTCGTAGCCAGCTCGGATTAGCATTACGTCTCCAGCGAGTTGTTGAAGATCGCGGGTTCTGCAAAGCCCGGGCCAGCGCGCGCAGGTCAGCAATACATGCGCAAATCCGGCTTGAACAACGCTGAGAGCGCCGTCAGCGGCAAGCGTGCCACGGCGCGTCGGGTCTCACCGACGCGCCTCACGTGGGGCGGCACTGCGCGCGCTTCGTGTGTCGCAAGTTCTTGCGACTGACGCAGCGTTACGGAGCCGGATTACCCGGTTGCGGCATACCGGGCGGCATCGTGATGCGCGGCATGCCGCCGGGGGCCCCCTGCATGTGGGGTTGTCCGCCGCCCATGGGCGGCGCGCCCATCCCCTGCGCGTCCATCTGCTTCAGCTCGGCGATCACCTTGTCGTATTGCCCCAGCATTTGGTCGCACTTCTCGTGCGGGAAGCTCGGCGTGCGCTCTTTCACCATGTCGCAGGTCTTCGACCCGGGCGACAAATCCGCGCATAGCTTGCCGACTAGCTTGTCGCACGAAGCGCGCGCAGCTTTCAGCTTGGCCAGCGTTTCGGGCATGCTGCCAATGGCGACTTCACACGTGCCGGGCAACAGCAGATCCAGCGCGCCCTTGGCCTGCTGACACGCGGCGGACTGCTCACCGACGCTCTTACAGATCTTGGATTCCCAAGCGCCGCACGGACCCGCGGGCACGCCACTACCGACAGGCGCGGCTGCGACCTCGGCCTTGATCGCGGCTTTGGCGTTTTGGATGTGACCAAACCAGCCGCCTGCAGCGCCTGCCGCCAGTGCCACGACGCCCACGGCGATTAGCTTCGACGCAGAGAACATTGCGGCTGGCGGCGGACCGCTCTTGCCACCGGACTTGCCGGCAGGTTTGGACGGCGCGGCGCTCGCTTTGCGCGCAGCTGCCTTCGGCGGCGGGGGCGACTCCTCTTCTTCTTCTTCGTCCGTCTCGTCGCGATCGTCGTCTTCGGGCTCTCGGTCACTCATGGGCCGGCACCCTAGGTGCCGGCCCGAAGAAGCACAACCCAAAGCCCGAAAACTGGGGCTTTTCACATACCCGGAATCGACATCACCTCGACGACCTCGATGGATCCGTCGGGCGTCATGAAGTGCGGATGCCCCTTGAGGGTCTCGGCCAGCGCTTCTTTCGATTCCGCCTGCAGCACTGAATAGCCGCCCAAGTCATTGCTCGTGGCGGAAGAGCCACCGGGCGTAACACGCAGGCTCTTACCGAGCGGCGCACCCATGTCCACAATCGACGCCGCGGCTTTCTTACCCCAGGTCATCCAGGCGTCCATGCCCGCCTTTTGCTGCTCCGGCGTGGCCTGCTTCATTTGGTCGAACGAAGACGCGGGTGCCTTGTACAGAACGAGGAACTTTTTCATGCGCTGAACCCTTTCACGGAGGTGTCGAAAGCGCGCTCCCCTAGTGTCGCGCGCGGACACAGCCCTACGCCTGTCTGCAGCGGCCCGCAACGCTCGCGGGCGAGCCTGACGTGTCACGCTGAATTGCCCCGCTTCGCAGCGTGACAGTTTGGTTACTGGCAGTAAGTCTCGAGCTCGTTCAGGCGCGCGTAGATGGGCTGCGCGGCCGCGCCAGTGCTGGCCACGAAGCGCAACTTGCTGGTGCGCACGGGCGTGAAGCTGAGCGAGTTATGCACGGCGGCGTTGCCCGTCACGGATTTCACGGCGTTCCACAGCATGCCGTCCCAAACGGCGATGTCATAGGCCTGAACCTCGTAGCCGCTGGACGTGAACATCTCCACGCGACCGATTACACGGTCGCTGGGGAAATCCAGCTCGACCCACTGCGGGAAGGTCACGGGCCAGTTGTTCGCCCAGCTCACGGTGCTGGCTTGCACGGTGCTCTCGTCGCCGTCGTTCACGTGCGTGACGTTGTAGCCCGAGAACGTGGACGAAGCGCTGGTCGTGGCGAGCAGCGAGAAGTTCAGCGCGCTGTTGCATGTGCAAGCGCTCGGGTCCCCACTGAACCCCGGCAAGCACTGGCAGCTCGAGCTACCGGGGGAATTGACGCACTGGGCGTTGGCAGCGCAGATCGTGGTGTTCAGTGCGCACTCGTCGATGTCCGTACACGTGGTGCCGTCACCGCTGTAGCCCGCGGGACATTGGCACATGAAGGAGCCACCGGTATTCGTGCAGGTCGCCAGCGCATCACAGTTGTCCGTCGCCAGCGCGCATTCGTCGATATCCGTGCACTTGGTGCCGTCACCGCTGTAGCCCGCGGGGCACTGGCACGTGAAGGAGCCCGCGCTATTCGTGCACGAGGCGAGCGCAGCGCAGTTATCCGTCGCTAGTTTGCATTCGTCGATGTCCGTGCACGTGGTGCCGTTGCCGCTGTAGCCGGCGTCACACTTGCACTGAAAGGCGCTGCCGGTGGCGGTACAAGTTGCGTGTTTACTGCACGCGGTCTCGCACATCGTCGGTTTGCAGGTTTTGCCGTCACCGTCGTAGCCGGTTTGGCACGTGCAGGTGAAGCCACCCTCGGTGTTCGTGCACTCGGCGTGCACGTCACACGGTGCCGGCGTGGCCGCGCATTCGTCGCTATCCACGCAGGAAATCGGGTCGTTTGTCGGGTTCTCGTAGCCGGAAGCGCAAGTGCAACTCGCCCCGTCGTTCGAAGCCATGCAGCTGTCGGGATCCGCGCATGGGTTCTTGCCCTGGGCGCACGCGTTCAGCTGGGAGCCGCTCTGCCTGACCAGATCTTCATCAGTGCAGTCGCCCGAGCATTTGTTGGGGTCGATCTGCGCGGTAATGCAGGCTTTGCTCACGCCCTCCGCGACGCAAGTCGTGGTTTGCGAGCACGGCGTGTCCAGGCACGGGTTACGCAAATCCATGCGCATGTGCACGGTGCGACCGGGGATGTAATTCAAGATGCGGCGCGAAACGATGCAGCCCTTGTAGTTGTTGGACGCGACGCAGTCATCCGGCTGCCCTTGGTCCGTGCGGATCCTCACCTCGACTGCGAGCTCCCCGGAATCGCTGGATTTTGGCACTAAAACGAGCGCTCCGCGTGATCCGGTGCTGGCATCGCAAACCGTCGACACCGCTGAAGCGGGACGATCGCCGAGCTCACCGACTGGACCTGCGGCAACGGAGGCAAGGCCATCGCACGGCACATCCGAATAGACGGTCACGACCACTTCGGTCGGGTCCTTCGCGCAAGACGCAGTTGCCAAAACGGCGAACACAGCACAACACGCGAGGCGCCCCGACGGAGCGCGCGCCGCAGTTTGTACATTGCGGGAGAAGAACCGGCCAAAGGCCAGCAAAGCGAAGATCATCAAGCTGCCCTAGTAGCCGAACTGCGCGGATCGGAGAAGAGCCGAATCGCTCAAATCATGTGACCGCGGCGCGAGCGCGTCGGCCACGGAATCACTTGCACCAAGGCGCTATCCCGGTAATGAGGGGCTCGCTTCACTTCTTTCATGCCGAGCGCTTTAGAACTCACCGAGGGCCAGGTCTTTGCCGGCCAGTTCCGCGTCGTCAAGCCGCTTGCCCAAGGCGGGATGGGCGCGGTCTATGTCGTGGAGCAGCTCAGTACCGGCAAAAAACGCGCGCTGAAGTTGATGTTGCCCAGCGCGGCGGTGGTCGACGGCTCGCGCCGCTTCGAACAAGAAGCGCGCACCAGCTCACTCATTCCCAGTGAGCACGTGGTCGACGTGATTGCGGCCGGCGTCGAAGGGCCGGACTGCATTCCGTGGCTGGCGATGGAGCTACTCGAGGGCGAGTCACTAGAAGACTACCTGGAGCAGAACGGTGCGCTGTCGCCCAATCAAGCCTACGAGATCTTGTCGCAGCTCGCGCACGCGCTGTCGGCCGCTCACGACCTTGGCGTGGTGCATCGAGATCTGAAGCCAGAGAACATTTTCTTGGCGCGCTCGCGCACTTCAAGCAGTGAGTTCATGGTCAAGGTGCTGGACTTCGGCCTGGCCACGGTCATCGACCCAACCAGTAAGAACACCACGGCCCTGGGCAGTCCGCTGTGGATGGCACCTGAGCAGACACAAAAGGATGAGCCGATCTCGCTCTCGACCGACATCTGGTCAGTCGGATTGATCGTGTTTCGCATGCTGAGCGGCCGTTATTATTGGCAGAGCATCGAAGGCTCGCTGGTGCGCCTGATGCGCGAAATCGTGCTGGATCCGTTGCCGGCGGCGTCCGAGCGCTCGCGCCAGGCCGACGGCGCGGAGCTGCCCGCGGGCTTCGATGAGTGGTTCGGGCAGTGCGTCGTGCGCTTTGCGGCGTACCGCTTCGGCCACGCGCGCGAAGCCTGGCAAGAGTTGCACACGGTGCTGGTGAATGCGGGCGCAACGCCGCAAGCGCCGCGCTCGCTGAGCCAACGCCCGCGCACCGATGCACCGCGCACCGCGCCGCCGCCGCCAACGGAGAACATCTCCGGGAACACCGAGCTCAGCGCGTCGAAAACCCTGGTTTCGCAGTCCGACGCGGACTTGGCGCGCGCATCGGTCGCTCCGCCGCCAAACGTGGCCGTGGTGGGCGTTGGCGTCGGCGTCGCCATGGGCTCGAGCGCTCCAACCATGTCGCGTCCGCCGGAGAACGCGACCGGGCGCTCGCTCGTGTTCTTCCTAGTCCTGATCGTGACGCTCGGCGCGGGCGCCGCGTACTGGATGAGGCAACGCAAACAACCTGCCGCAAGCGCGGCCGCGGATGGACCTGCGCTGACAGTTCCTGCCCTGAGCAGTGCCCGGCTCGCCACGCCGCCCGCGGTAACGCCGCTCAGCCCAACGCCGAGCGCCGGCGCGAGTGCCAATCTGCCGAACAGTGCCGCACCCCTTCTCAGCAGCGCGCCGGCGCCGTTGCCGAGCGCGTCCAGCACCAAGCTCGCGCATCCCGCAGCCAAAATTACGCCCAAACCCGCTCCACACGAAAAGCCGGCTCAGCTCGAGAGTAAGCCCGACAAGCCCGCCGCGACGTTGCCTGACTTGCTCTGAAACTCATGACCACTCTCTCTTCGTTCAGCTTGGCGCGCGTTGCGCGCTCGTTCACGGCGTGTCTCTTGATTGCGGCACTCAGCGCACCCGCCTTCGCCGCAGCCACGCCAACTCCCGTTGCCACCCCAGCGCCCGCTCCCGCTCCAGCGCCCGCTCCCGCCGATGCCGGCGAAGCGCAGGCGGCCGCGTTGAAGGCCCAGGGCGACGCGCTATTCCGCGCCCGCAACTACGTGGATGCCCTGGCCGCCTACCAGCAAGCTCAAGCCATCCACCCGGATGCGCGCGTCTTGTACAATCAAGGACGCGCGTTGCAAGCCCTCGGCCGCAATGGCGAAGCGTTCGCTGCACTCCAGCACTTCAGCACGGAGGCGCCGGCAGAGCTGCGCAACCAAGTCAGCGGTCTGCAAGCGCTGATGGATGACCTGCATTCGCGGCTCACCGAGGTCACCATCCAAGTCAGCGAAGCCGGAGCGCAGGTCACGTTCCGCGACAAGGTCGTGGGCCTGACTCCACTCAGTGCCGGGCTCTTGCTGGACGCCGGACAAGGCACGCTGCGCGTAGTGAAAGACGGCTATTTTCCCTTCGAACGCCAAGTGACGCTGCGCGGCGGCGGCAGCGCCAGCTTCGACGTCACGCTGGGCTCGGTCGAAAGACAAGCGCGCTTGCTGGTGAAGAGCCAGGTTCCGGGCTCCCTGATCAGCATCGACGATCACCGCCTTGCTCAAGCGCCGGCGGAAGCCATGCTCTTGCCTGGCCCGCACCGCATCGTTGCGCACCGCGACGGGTACGCTGACGCATCGACGCAAATCATCGTCAATGCAGGCCAGAACCGCGAGGTCAGCCTGAACCCGCTGGAACAACACCCGCTCTTGAAGCAGTGGTGGTTCTGGACTGGTGTGGCGGTCGTCATCGCGGCCGGTACCACTGCCACCGTGCTGATTGCTCGCGATCACCGCGCCCCCTCCGACGGCAACTTCTCCCCGAGCGCGATCAGCGCGCCGCTCGGCCGCTTCTGAGCAAGCCTCGCGCTACTGCGTGATCGGCACGTGTTTGCAATCTTGGCTCGCGGAGTCGATGCGCGTGCCGCCGTCGATCATGTCGAAGTCTTTGGGCGTGAGCTTGCTCAAGATGGAGTTGTTGATCGAGTCCGAGGCGTCTTGCGTGGCGGAAACGTAAATGTTGCCGCCGTCAGCCAAGTACATACCGTATGTTTGTAGGGCTTTCGCCACGGTGCGCGCGTTGTCGTTCGGCAACGACGCAAGCTCGAAATCGCCGCGCAAACGCAGGCGCGCGCCGTAAGGCAGCGTATTCGTAGCGCCGGTTGGCCCGCCCAAGTGCGTGGCTGGGTGCACGTACACGGTGGCGGCAATGCGGTTGTTGTCGATGGTGAAGCGCAGCGCATGCTTCACGTTGCCCGAAGCGATGTCCTGCTTCGTGAGCACGAGCGGCGCCATGGGCAAGCCCGCAGCGTCAGCCCCGGTACAGCCATCGCCGCGGCTGAAGTTGGGCGGACTCGCAGGCAGCCAATAATCCTTGGTCAGATCCCAAACTACCAGGCACGTCGCCTTGAACGTGCCACCCACCGCCATGCCGCCGCTGATGTTCGACTGATACAGCTCATACAAGCGCATGCCCTGGTACACGAACAAGTGGCAGTCACCGCCGGTGCATGCGTAATTGTTCACCCCTTCGCCCTTACCGCCTGCGGGCAACGGCACCGGCGCCGTATCGCAGTCAGGCGCGTAAAAGGCGGGCGTTTTAGTGAACGCGCGGCGTGCCACGGCGGCGTCCGCGAAGTTCATGTTGAACGAGAAATCAATGCCGATCTCGGTTCGATTCGGCGCGTCACCCCAGCCAATCTTGTTCAACGCGTCCAGAATCACGGCCGATTGCGCGTCCGGCTTGGCTTTGGAAATGTCTTGGTAAAAGGGCGCGCTGCTGGGGAACGGGCCCATGCCGGTCGTGCCCGCACCAGCCGCGCCTGCGCCGGACATGCCAGCCGCGCCGGCCGAGTTGTTCCCGCTCGCACCCCCGCTCGCGGCGCCGGCAGTGCCCGGCGTGCCCGCGCTGCCGTCGCCCGCCTGACTCATGCTGCCTGCGTTGCTCGTGCCTGCGTTGCTCGTGCCCGCGCTGCTGTTTACCGCGCCCGTGCCTCCATCAGTGCCAGTTGCGCCAGCGCTTGGCGCACCGCCGCCACCGTTGCCCGGCGTACTGGAGCTTCCGCCACACCCGGTTAGCGCAAAGACACACACGCCCGCAACGACAACCCTATTGATCACGTGCGAAGCATAGCGCGTCTACGAGTGCCGCAACACTGGTGCCGAGTACGACACATCCCACATCACTCCACAGGAACACATGCCCAAGCAGCAAGCCACCCAGCCGTGTGTCGCGCAGCGCTCGCGCCCAGGGCGCCTGGTACAACTGACTGAATTCGATCGCCTCCACGACCGCGGTCATCGCCAGCCACACCCGCAGTGGAGCCGCCCCCGGCCGCAGCCACGCGCCGAGCACGAAGAACATGCTCCCCCACAGCACGTCTCCCGCGTACAGCACCACGAGCCCGGGCATGCCGGGCGCACGTGAGCCAAGCCCGCACCCAATCAGCGCGAGCAACCAAACTGCCAACAATCGCCGATCGCGCGGGGCACGTTGCATGCCCCTGAACAGAGCACGCGCCCGCGCGCGAAAATAAGGAAAGCGCGTGGAGTTTCCGTGCAGTCGCGGCGGGCCGGCGCTCAACGGCAAGGCTTGAATGAACTTGCGCCCGCAACGCCAGAACCCGAATACGCTATTTCCTCGGCTGGCGATTTACGGTGAATATCCGGCTAATGGCCAGCCTCGCTCGTGCAGCTCGGTTCCTCCCACTCTGCCTCACGCTCTCGGTACGCTTGGCGCTGGGCGCGCCGCCACCGGCAGCAAGTCCCATGGACGCAGCCCTCGGGCGGGTGCATGCGGCGCAGGCCGCGCTGGCCACCGCACAACCAGAGCTGGCCAAGCACTTGGCAGCGGGCAATGCGGCGTTCAAACAATTCCGCACTGCCCCCAAAACCGCGCCGCCGCCGCTCCTAGCGGCCTCGCTTGGCACAGCCAAGGCAGAGTACGCCGCGTTCAACGCTCAACTCCCCGCTGCCCAGAAGCAAGCCACAGACGCGCGCGACGCGAACCGTGCCTTGCGCGACATCCTGCACGATAAGAATGCGAGCCCGGCGCTACTCAAAGCAGTCGGCGTCAGCTCTTTCGCCGAGCAAGATACCAAGTGGACCAAGGCCAGCGCCGTCGTATCCAAGCTGATGGAAGACCAGCTCGCCGTCAGTGCTGCGGCCGCACAGGTAACCGCCGCGCTCGCTGCGCCGAACAGCCATGGCCCGGCGCAGTGCGATATCCGCAAGACGGATTGGCAGAATCTGAAATACCCCAAATCAGACCTGATGCCGGCGTTCCAGCTCAAAGCGGGCAGCGCCAACGTAGACGGCGGGCCTGATGGCATGAACGGTGGGAATTACACGTGGGGCTTCACTTTCGTGCAAGTGGACTACGGCGATACCGACGCGAACGGCATCAGCGAAGCCTTCGTGCGCGTCGACGAAGCCGGCTCGGGCTACCAGGCCCTCAGCGCGCAAATCTTGTTCGCGTTCGAGGACGACGCGAGCTGCACCCCGAAGCCGGTCGCGAATGTGAACATGAACTGGCCCACCGCTGCGCACATGGGCCCGAACGCCTACCTCGTGACTGACCAGGACGGTTCGAGCGAGTGGCGCCTCGCCGGCAAGCGACTCGTGCAAACAGCGGTCGGCGCGCCCCTGCCGCTGTGTCAGGGAGGCCTGCCGCCAGGTGTCTTCAGGAAGAGCAAGCTCTCGCTAGACATCCCCAACAACTGCACGGACTCAATGCAGTGGCGGGACGCAAAAAACAAAGCCCTGTCCCGCGGTGGCATCAACCAAGAAGTGATCGACGGGCAAGCCAAGGCCGTGATGTACAGCCTGGAGGGCGATGTTTGCTTTCGTTACGCGCTCGCGCGCAGTAAGAGCGGCGGCATCACAGTCACCTGGCAGCCAGACCTCACGGGCAGTATCAGCCGCAATCCCCAGGTCATCCGCAATTGTTCCGCCAACAACGGCGAATACCGCCCGACCCCATGAGTGATGGGGGTTGATGGTCACGCGCTACGGCGCGTGACGTCACAGCCTTCGGCGTCGCGGACGAGCGCCGCGCTGTTCACTCAGTGCTTGGCTCCCGCGCTGTAGCGGAGCGCAAACGCCAGCCGGTCGGCACTCTTCTCCACCTCCGCGCGCCGCAGATCGGCGCCGCCATGGCCGGAGTTCTTCTCGATGCGCAACAGCACTGGGCCGCCAGTGCTGGCGTCTTGCAGTGCGGCAGCGAACTTTCGCGCATGCATCGGGTCGACGCGGTCATCACTGTCCGCCGATAGCATGAGCAGCGCCGGGTACTTCGTGCCGGGCGTGATGTGGTGATACGGGGAGTAGGCCAGCAACGTCCGGAAATCCGCCTCTTTTTCCACGGTTCCATACTCGGAGGACCAGGTGCGCCCGGAGCCGAACTTTTCGTAGCGGACCATGTCCAAGAGCGGCACCCCGCACAGGACGGCCGCGAACAGCTCCGGGTGCTGCACGGTGGAAGCGCCGGTGAGTAGCCCGCCATTCGAGGCACCCGAGATCACCAAGTGCTCGGCGCTGGTGTACTTGTTCTGAATCAAGAACTCGGCCGCCGCAGCGAAATCGTCGAAGACGTTTTGCTTCTTGTCCAGCATGCCGTCTTGGTGCCAGCGCTCGCCGTATTCGCTTCCGCCACGCAGGTTGGCAATGGCGTACACGCCACCGCGCTCCAGCCACGGGTAAATGCTCGCCGCAAAGCCGGGCGTCATCGAAACCTGGAAGCCGCCATAGCCATACAGCAGCGTGCGGTTCTCGCCGTTTTTGGGCAGATCCTTGGCGCGCACGATGAACATCGTGACTGGCGTGTGGTCCTTGGACTGGTACGTCACTTGTTCGACGACGAAGCGCTGCTTGTCGATCGGCACTTTCACTTCACTGTACAGCGAGCTCTTGCCGGTCTTCATGGACAGCTCGAACACGGAGTACGGCGTCGTGAAGGATTGGAAGCCGAAATAGGCTTCATCCTCGAGCTCACGCCCGGATGCCATGTACGCAGTACCGATCCCGGGCAGCTGAATCACGCGTTCCAGCTTGCCTCCCAGATCACGGATCTCGAGGCGGCTGGCCGCCTTGCTCAAGTAGCTGATGGCCAGCTTCCCGCCCATGATCGAGACGTGATCGAGCGTGGCGGCCGGGTCTTCGGGCAGGATCTCGCGCCACGCAGCGCGCTCTGGTTTCTTCGGATCCGCCTTCAAGATTTTCCAGTTCGACGCGCCTTCATCCGTGCTCACGTACAACGCGCCTTGATGAGCAATCGCGGAGTAGTGCGCCTTGAAGCCCGTCGCGAGCGGCACGAGCTCACCCGCTTTGCGTAGGTCCTTGAAGTACAGCTCATTGCCGCTCCAGCCCTGTTGAATGGCGATGAACAGCGTGCTGCCATCTTCGGAGATGTCGACCTCCAAGAACTGAGACGAGTTACCCGTCTTTGGGTGAACGATTACGTCAGTGCTCGGCGCCGTGCCCAGCTTGTGAAAGCGCACTTCGGCATGGCCCGGTAAATCAGCAACCGGAATGGCCGGGTCAGTCGGGAGCCCGGTGTAATAGAAGCCATCGCCTTGTTTCGTCCAGGCGGCGGAGGCGTATTTTGCGCCCGCAATTTGGTCAATTTTGGATTCGACGCCGCTGCCCACGTCGATCACGTGCAGCGTGGCTTCGTCCTTGTTTTGCAGGTGCACCGTGTAGGCGACCTTCTTGCCGTCTTGGCTCACCCGCCAGCCACCCAGGGACGAAGAGCCGTCAGCCGACCACGTGTTGGGGTCGAGCAGCACCTTCTCCGCGCCCGCCTTGCCGTCCTTGAAGTACACGACGGCCTTCTCTTGAACCGCGCTGCGGCGCGTGAAAAAGTAGCGCCCCCCGCGGTGCGCCGGCGCGGATAGATCATCCACGTACATCAGCTCCTTGAGCCGCGTGGCAATCGCGTCGCGCTCCGGCAACGTTTTGAGCTCGCCGCGCGCCAGCGCATTCTGCGCGCTCATCCACGCCTTCACCGCTGGGTCTTTGTCGTCCTCGAGCCAACGGTACGGGTCTTTCACCTCCGTACCGAACAATACGTCGCTCGCAGAACCGGGTTGGTTGTCGGGATAGGGCAGCATTTTTTTGGTGCTAACGGGAACAGGAGCGGTCACGGCAGGCGCGGCGCTGGCGGGCGCCGGCGCCGTGACGGGAAGCACGGGCTTGGTACAACCAACACCGAGCAGCACAACAGCGGTACACAGACGCAGGGCATTCACGTCGGGAAGTGAAGCGCCATGCGTGGCCAGCGGCAAGTCACTTCGCCACGACCCTGCCCAGCGCTGTAAGCGGCGCTAGCCGAGCTCGCCACCGGGGCCGTCCGTGCCCGGCAGAATGAGCACGGGCAGCGTGCCCAAACCCGTTGCGCTGCCCATGTACACCAAAGCTCTACCGACGAAGTTGTCGTCGAAGCGCGCTCCCACCACTACGTCGTCATAGCCGTCGCGATTGAAGTCAGCCACCGCCGTGATGCGAAAGCCGTAAATAGTCGGACCAAACGCCGTCACGGGGGGTGTGATAGTGAGCGGCGAGTCAACCAGGCCCAGCGCCGCTCCAGAGTAGACGAAGATCTGATCGTAGCTCGCCAGCAGATCTTGATAGCCATCACCGTTGAGATCGCCGCCGCGCGTGAGCGAGTAGTTGTAGCCGCCGCTGCCATACTGCGGCCCCAGCGTCGCCGCCGGCGCCGCGTCTACACCGCTGTCGTTACCGAGGTAAATGGCCGCTGAATCAGCGTCCATCGTGCCCACGGCGAGATCCGCGTGCCCGTCTCCGTTCAAGTCGCAGGCGCTAGCGACGGTGGTGCCCATCCAGTTTTGATTTTCGAGATCGAATGCTGGCACCGTGTCAGGACCCGCTGCACCGCCAAGGTACACATAGAAAGCGGGTGCGGCCTGATAACCCCCAACGCTGACCTGCACGTAGGGCCTGTCCGAAACGACGAGATCGGCGAAGCCATCGGCGTTCACGTCACCCGCACTCGAGACAAGTCCGCCGTATTTGCTGCCAGCCGCCTCCCAGCCGCGCAAGGTGACGGCCGGCGTGCTCGCAATGCCGCTCGCACTACCGAGAAATACGTAAGCGCGGCCCATGAACGTGTTGAGCGACCCCTCACCGCGCGTCAACGGCGCGCCCACGATCACGTCGGCATAGCCATCGCCGTTTACATCGCCGGCGCCCGCCACGGCTGCACCGAAAGACGAGGCGCCCGACACATCGAGCGAGGCTTGCGGTGTGGCAGCAAGACCGGCCGCGCCGCCCAAGTACACGTACGCGCGACCGTGATAGGAGCTGGCGCCAGGCGCGCCCACAATCACGTCGGCATAGCCGTCGCCGTTTACATCGCCGGCGCTGCTCGCGGCCCAACCAAACTGACTCTTCGCGCCGTCGGGCCCGGTCAAGCTCGTCGCGGGAGTGCCGCTGAGGCCCATTTTCCCGCCCAAAAACAGATGTGCGCGGCCCGCGCCGGCCTGGGCGGAGGGCAAGTTCGAGCCCACCATCGGCGCGCCGATGATCACATCGGCAAAGCCATCGCCGTTCACGTCGAGGCTACTGCCCCAGGACGTGTTGGCCGGCGCGCTGCGCTGCGGCACGATGAATTGCCAGGTGGGCGAAGGTATTTTGCCGGTGACCACGCCGCTGCGTCCGAACGCGCGCCAGAACACCAGCCCAGGCTGCAGGTCCGCGGCCGGCAGCGTGACTGACGCGGCGCCGTCGAGGACCGCAAGCACATTGCTACAGGCGTGATCCAAACAAATCTCGATGCGGACTCCGTCCGTCCCGTCTGCGAGCGCCCAGCGCAAGCTCGGTCGGCGCGAGGTCACGGTCGACGTCGACAGCGGCGCGACCAAGCGTGGTGGTTGAAGCGCGACGCAGCCATTCGGGCCTTGCACGAGCCCAGCGTTCGCATCACATCCCACGCCCGCTGCGCCCGCTGCGCCCGCTGCGCCCGCTGCGCCCGCTGCGCCCGCTGCGCCCGCGGCACCCGCTTCAGCGCCGCTAGCCCCCGCGCTGGCTGGCGCGCCGCCCGGAAAGCCTCCCCCGTGCGCCGCACCACCGTTCAGCCCTGCATCAGAGCCGGGCCTGGCGCCACCGTTTGCGCTGCCCCCGGGAAATACCCCCGCTGCGCCGCTTCCACTCGCACGCGCGCCAGTGCCCATGAGTGAGCCGCCAGCGCTCGCATCGAAGCCAGCGCCGCCGCCCAACTCGAAGATGCCGACCGCCGTGCGCCCGCCGCAGCCGGGGCTGGCCAACACGCAGCTCACTGCCACGCACCACATGACAGCCAACACCCGCGACCGTGCCAGTGCCAGCGCCAGCGATCGAGACACAGCCAAATGTTATCAGCTCGCAACAAGCGTAGACAGCGGCGCCAGCGGAACGCACAAACGGCAGCGGAAATCGCGCGTTGACTACATTGGCACCAAAGTGCGGCGGCGAAACAAATCCGACACTGGCCGCATGGTACCTTGTCGCGGCTCTGTCCCTTGCTGGGCCTTTTTGGAGAGCGCGCCGCCATGCTCCACCGTCTTCGTCGCTTCCGTAGCACGCACCGCGAGCTGACCTTGCTTGCGTGTAGCGCTCCGTTTCTTCTGGCGGGCTGCGGCGGGCGCACGGCCATCGCGCTGCTTGAAGGCGAGCCCGCGGGTGGCAGCAGCGCGCTGGCCGATCCGCCGAGCTCTTCGCTGCCCGCGGGCGGAGCGGGCGTCGGGGGCGCGAGCGGTGATACGAGCGGTGGCACGAGTGACCGTGCTGGCGCCGCCACCGTGCCGCCGGATCCGGAACCGCGGGACGCTGGCGTGCCGATAGTCGACCCACCGCCCTGTGAAGAAGTCACGGAGTCATTGGATGCGCTACGCCCCGCGGTAACCCTGCTGGTGGATCAGTCGCGCAGCATGGCGACGCACTATCCAGCGCAAGGCAGTCCGGACACGCGCTGGTCGTTGGTCGGAACGGCGCTCTTCGATCCCACGAACGGCGTGGTGAAAACGTATCAAGGCAGCGTGCGCTTCGGCATCGCCTTTTTCACCGCGCACAATGGTTTCGCTGGCGGCGTCTGCCCAATCCTGAGTGAGGTACCCGCCGCAACCAACAACTACGAGCCGCTGCGCACCCTGTACCAAGGGCTAGCGCCCGACGGGAATACCCCGACGGGTGAAGCCATCACTCAGGTGGTAAGCGAGATTCAAGCCGCACGCACCGCCAGTCAGCAGTCCATCGTGCTGGTGACCGACGGCAACCCGAACACCTGCGCGAATCCGATGTCACACGATGGAGAGGGCCAAACGGTAGCCGTTGCCGCCGCGTTGAACGCCTACTCCGTGGGCATCGACTTGTATGTGCTGGGCATCTCCAACGATATCGCGGGCACGAACTTGCAGCAGCTGGCCAACGCCGGCAAAGGCAAGAAAATCGACCTGGTGTGGGGCGTGGATGCGGACGCCGAACAGCCGTACCTCGCGGGCAGCAGCGCGAGCGGCCTCACTGCGCAATTCGCTGACATCATCGGCAAGATCCCATTCTGCGAAGTTCGCCTGCAGCGTGACGTCGCCAGCAGCGAGCTCAGCACCGCCCACGTAATGCTAGACGGCCAATCGATCGCCCTCAGCACTAGCGACGGCTACACCTTGAAGGACCCACGCCACCTCGCAATTCTGGGCAGCGCCTGCGCCGCGATCAAGGCCGGTGCCAAGCAATTGAGCGTGCGCATCTCCTGTGATCGGCGCCAGCGCTAGCGCAAATCAAAGCTGCCCAGCATCAGTTTTTGAAACGGCGCACCCCAGCCTGCCAAGGACACCGAGCGCACACCGCGGGCCAGGAGTAGCTTGCTGATCAGACCGCTGGGGTCGGATTCATCACGGCGGATCCAAAAATGACGCACCAGCGCGTCGCGCATGCGAGCCCGGGCCTCGCTGTCGCTGTAAATGCCTTGCGCGGCGATGTCGTCACGGATGGCGTTGTAACGCACACCCAGCCAGCGAATCAGATTCACGTCCGTCATGGATACGCCCACGAAGATGCACGAGCTATCGTGCAACGCCTGAGCCATCACGCGGTTCGCGAACGTAAGGGGGCTGGCCGCGGTGGCCCAGTACTCGGCATCCGTGAACACCAAGGTGTCTGGCGCGTCGCGCCAACGCCGCGCGGCGCCGTCACGCGGCAAGAAGCCGTGCACGTGGTACACGGGGATCGGCGCTTTGCCGTGCGCCCCACGCGACATGCGCGGGTGGCCACTTTCGCGCGCAATGGGCCACAGCACCGGGTCGCGGCGCGGGTTGTGGCCGCGGTTCACCTCGGTCTCCAAGTGATCGTCCGCGTTGAACGTGATCACGCGCAGGAT
>FSWQ01002701.1_pt1 | contig 24404 bp, 15 predicted proteins | sample 1637691 | NCBI WGS metagenome assembly FSWQ01 (sample SAMEA3914814, study PRJEB12502) | metagenome | biome: forest; material: soil | place: USA | collected 2011-09-16 | depth 0.1 m | reverse complement strand
GCTGGAACGGTTACCCGCCGACGGTCCGCGACAAGCTCATGAATGCGGACTTCGGCGACGCCACGATCGCGTTCCGCGACAAGCCTTGCTCGCCAGACGTGCCGGAAAGCAGTGATCCGAGTCTTCCGCTGCCCATCTATCCGGTGGGGTCGGAGGCTTGGCAGTGCTTTTCCTGGAATCTATTCATCGCTCACGATCAGACGACGGACGCGAGTAACGCACTGCCATTCAGCTTCCAGAACACGACTGACTACTTGGCACCGGGAGAGCCCGATCCAAACCAGCCCGTGGTCTCGAACGGTGGCGGCGGTAACGGCAATGGCAGCGGCAACAGTGATCCTTCGGTGGGGGCGCAGATGGTGGCAGTTGCCTCGTACATCTTCCCCACCGCGGCCGATTGGACGCGGCTGATCGCGGCGCCGACCGACAAGGTGAGCCTGGTGGTCGCAAACGTGTTGAACGGACCGGACTCCGCCGTCAACAGCGACTGGGCCAAGACCATCAGCGCCGCGCAAGCGACGAACAAGCGAGTGCTCGGCTATGTGCGGACTGGCTACCTGGGCATGAACACCGATCACTACGCCACTCGACTCGGCTCGACTGATTTAGGGGACTGGATCGCGCAGATCGAACAGGACATCAACGGCTGGTACGACTTGTACGGCAGCATCGACGGCATCTTCTTCGATGAAGGCTTCAACGAGTGCGGCGACGCCAACCAATACGCCGAGATCTACAGCCAGCTCAATCAATACGTGAAGCACCTGCACCCGCACGCCATCACCGTGATCAACCCCGGCACGACCGTCCCCCAGTGCTACGAGCCGACCGCCGACATTCTGCTGACCTTCGAGGGCACAGCCGACACCTACTTGGGCTCGAGCTATTCAGCCCTGACTTGGACTCCCCAAAGCGCGTCGAAGATCTGGCACATCGTGCACACCGCCGCCGACACCGACATCCCGAAGATCGCGCAGCTCGCCCGCGATCGTCACGCGGGCTACCTGCAGATCACGAACGACTTCGGCGACAATCCCTACGACACGCTGCCCGACGATGGCTACTGGAGCCAGGTGCTGAGCGAGATCGCCGGCGGCACCCCCAGCGTCGCAGACGCTCTGGATGGCAGCGGCGGCGCGCCGCCGGCACCCTCCGCGTTAGCCGTCCTCGACCCGTCCGTCAGCGACTACACCTCGATCAAGATCAGCTGGGCCCCGTCGAGCGGCGCGGCCAGGTACCGCGTGTACGTCGACGGTAAGCACGTGGCGAGTCTCCCGGGAGCGATGAACCGCGTGACGATCGGCGGACTCAACCCGGGCCAAACGTATCCGCTGTTCGTCACGGCCGAAAGCGCGCAGTGGGGCGCGGAGTCGCCCGCGAGCAACAGCATTTCCGCGAGCACGCTGCTCTTGCCGCACGGCATTCCGATCGAAAACGCGCAGGTCAGTGTGGCCGGGGAGAGCGCCGTGTACTCGGCAGATTTCCTGATGCCTTACTCGTTCCGTCGCTTGTTCGTGCTCGCCGACCCCGCCGACAACACCGCCGACTGCTGGACGATCAACACGCCCACGAGCTCCGTGTGCGCCGTGTACATGGTCGAGAACAACCAGTACTTCCGATATTCCGGCATGGGGCATACCGGTTGGACGTGGAGCTCGCTGGGCAAGGTGGAACCCGCCGTCAGCCACTACACCTATAGCTGGACGGTGCCGCTCGGCCCCAGCCCGACGCCCAAGGCCAACCGCAATCTGAGCGTGATTCAAGGTCAAGGGTACGGCCCCTTCACGAACGTATTTCCGCCCGCGCTCGCCAACTAAACAGAGCCTTGGACAAGAGCGACGCGGGAATGATATCGGTCGAGGGAGATGAAGATTGCGCGGAGTGGGTGGTGGTCGCTCGTGGCGTGTGTATCGGTGGCTTGCGGCGGCGCGCCCAAGCCACCGCCGCTGAGCGCGGAGGTCGCGATCGCGCCGAAAGGCGCCGCGGTTTACGTGCCAGACGCCCCCGTGCCGGCACCGGCGGGGGTGATCGCGGTCGGGCGCGCGCGCGACTACCGGCAATGGGTCAAGCTCGAGCAAGCCTCGCCCGTGATGGCCTATTTGAAGAAGAAGCTCATCGAAGATCAGGGCGACGCGCTGCTCGAGGATTTGGATCTGACTCAGTCGATCGAGTTCGTTGCCACGTACGAGCCCAATTTTCGGCGCACGCCGGACCCGCCCGCGGACGGTGAGGCCGCCGCGGAGCCCGTGCCAGAGGATACGTTCGACCATCTCTTCGCGGCCATCTCGTTGCCACTGACTCGCTACGCGCCCGAGTCGTACGAACACCTCGGGTTCAAGCGCTGGACCTCCAACGCTTACGAGCGCGGCAATTGCCTAGTGACACCCGCCCTGGGCGCTGCGCAGGCGCGCCTGGTGTGCAGCGATCGCCCGGAGGTCACCCGTCATTTCTACGGTTACTTGGCGCGCGGCTTGCCGCTCGAGCCGCTCTCGCCCGCGCCGCTGTTCGTCGAGCTTCGCGCCCAACCACTGAAGGAGCTGTGGGGGCCCTCGCGCAAATCCGTGCTGGAGTCGCTGAATGGCTTAGCGGAAATCGGCGGGAATACGGGCCGCTTGGCCAAGGACTTGTCGTCGAGTGTGGCCCAAGAAGCCGACGCCTGGGTCGCCAGCGTCGACACGCTGCGCTTCGAGGGCGGCCCGAACGAGCGCGGCGAATTCGAGGCGAACGCGACGCTCGCGCTGCGTTCGCCCGAGCCCTGGCTCGTGCAAAGCTCGCTGGCGAGCGCGGCCAAAATCAATGGCGCGCCGAGCGCGTTCTTGAGCCTGCCGAAGCAAGTGGAAGCGGGTGGCTACAGCTACGGCATGCCCGCTGAGCGTGCCGTGGTGTTGCAGTCGGCGCTCGTGAACCTGGCGCAGACGGCGCTCCAAGAGTTTGGCCCCGTGAGCCGCCTCGACCCCGTAGAGTTCAAGGGCGAAAAGGGCAAGGCGGTGGATCGGCTCGTGACCGAGCTGGTCGCCACGCTGGATTCACCGTGCCTGCGCGCGGACCAGACGGTACTCGCGAACATTCCGGGCGACCCGAGCGAGATCAACGCCTACCTCACGCCGAAGAAAGCAGAGCTCGCCAAGCCGCTTCCGCACGCGCCGATGATCCCGCTCGACGTGCTGGCACGCGTGACGCTCGGGCAGTACCTGGTCGCCACGCCGAGCGCCGCGGGCTGCCGCGAGTTCACGGACAATTGGCTGGAGATGCTGACTACTTTGCTGCAAGCGCTGCCCGCGAAGGACAAGAAAGAGCTCCCGATCACGACCAGCGTGCGCAAAAACGTCAAGCTGAAGGGCCTACCACCCGCAACGGTGACTCACTTCTCGCTCACGAAGCAGGCCGTCACACAGTTGGTCAAGGAATTCAAGCCCGATGGCGCGGCTGCGCTCAGTCACGACTCTAACAAGATCGATTCAGCGTTCGATCACTGGGGCGCGCCCAAAGGGCCGATGCTGCTGAGCGTGATCGTCGTGCCCGCGGCGGATTCCACGGGCTCGGACTGGATCGGTCTCGGTCTCGACGAAAAGCAACTCGTGCAGGCACTCGTGCAGGCCACCCATCCCGAGCCCGGGCAGACACTCGCCGCGCGCAGCGAGCTCGCGCCGTTCATCGCGCGAAACCCCACTTCGCTCAGCTTTCAGTCGTTCGAAGCGCACAGTCGGCTGATGGCGCTGATGGGCGGCCCCGAGTTGGGCCCTGCGCTCACGGGCCTTCAGAGCCTATTCCACGGCACCCACGTGGTGAGCACCACGCGCGTCACCCGGCGCGGAGACGTCGTCGAAGCGGGCTTCTCTTACAATCTATCGAAAGAAGGGCTGGACGCCATTCGCCAGATCTTGAGTTGGGACATCGAGCGCTTGCTCGAAGTCGCCAAGCAGATGAACCCAGCGCAATCGGCGGAGGGCTTCAAGCCCAACACCACGAAGTAGAACCAAAGGGGCGCTCCCGCGCGCTCGAAGTCACGCGCCCCGCGCGAATTCGCTGGCGGCGAGGGCCGCGTCAGGCGGCTCGAGGCGATTTTTGACTGCTCGAAGGCCGCTGGATCGACTTATTTGCAGCACGCCCGACAACCGAAGAAAAAGCCCGTGAATTTCAGCAAATACATCGCGCACGGCGCGCACGCGGGCGTTTGCCTGGTCCTCAGCCTGTCCGTTTGGAGCTGCAGCGCGGGCGGCTCGGGAGACGCGAGCCACACGGGTGACGTCAACAACGGCAACGGCGGCACGGGCGACGCTGCCCCGCCGAGCGGCGCCAGCGGCGGCCTCACCCTGAGTGCGGGCGGCTCCGGCTCGATCGCCGTTTGCACGACCGATTGCCTACCCGCCGGTCCCGCGCCCACCAATTGCGGCGATGGCAAGCTGACCGAAGACGAAGCCTGCGACGACGGCAATCGAGACGGCGGAGACGGCTGCGCCGCCAACTGCCTGGGTGTCGAACCGGGCTATTCGTGTAGCCCGCCCGGCGTTGCCTGCCACGTCGTCGCACTGTGTGGCGACGGAGTCATCTCGTCCAACGAGATGTGCGACGACGGCAACGTCAGCGCAGGAGATGGCTGTTCGCCGAGTTGCAAGCTCGAGCTCGACTACAAATGTGACGGTAAGCCGAGCGTGTGCAGCGCGACCACGTGCGGCGACGGAAAGAAGGAGGGCGCCGAAGCCTGCGACGACGGCAACGTCATCCCGCTCGACGGCTGCTCGGCCAGCTGCCAAGCGGAGCCAGATTGCAGCCAGGCCTCCTGCACCTCCGACTGCGGCGATGGCCTCGTGATCAACGAAGAGTGCGACGACGGCAACACCTTGAACGGCGATGGCTGCTCGGCCGATTGCAAACTCGAACCGGGCTTCAATTGCGTCCAAAAAACCAGCTGTGAGCTGGTCGGCGGAGAATGCGCGCTGCGTGTGCCGGTCGTCTTTCGCGACTTCAACGCGACGCACGTCGACTTTCATTGCGGCGGCGCGACCGGTCGGCCTGGCATTGCCGCAAAGCTCAGCAACCAAAAGCCCGAGCTAGTGGACGGCAGCACGGGCTGCATCTCCTCGGCCGCGAGCTTTGCCCAGTGGTACACGGACAACGATCAGAATCGCGTCATTCCGAGCAGCATCTTACTGTTCGACAATGGCGCGGGCGGCTTCGTGAACCGCTGGGGCAAGGGCGGCGAGCGTTGGTCGGACATCAACGGCAAACCGCTCGACGGCAATCCCGTCTTCTTACCGATCGACGACGCGCCCAACGCCTTCACCGACACGCGCATCTTGGCGACTATTCCGCCCGAGTACACGGGCGACGGCAACTGGCACCCAGAATCGGACTTCGTGCCCGCGGCCGTGGCACACAACTTCTTGTTCACGACCGAGGTCCAATACTGGTTTCGCTACGACGCAGGCTTCGCCGCGCAACTCGACTTCCTGGGCGACGACGACGTGTGGGTATTCGTGAACGGCAACCTGGCCTTGGATTTGGGCGGCCTGCACGTTCCAGAAGCGGGCACGATCACGATCAGCGCCGCCACTCAAACTCAATACGGCCTCTCGCCGGGCAACGTGTACGCCGTCAAAGTCTTCCACGCGGAACGAAACCCAACGGGCTCATCGTTCAAACTCACGCTCTCGGGCTTCGAAAATTCGCCCAGCGAGTGCACGCCCATCTGCGGCGATGGCATCGTCAGTTTGGGTGAAGAGTGCGACGACGGCGTGAACGACGGCGGCTACGGCGAGTGCGAACCGGGCTGCAAAGTCGGACCGCGCTGCGGTGACGGCATCCTACAACCCGGCGAAGACTGCGACGACGGCAATCGTTTGGACGGCGACGGCTGCGGCTCCGCCTGTCGTAACATCGTCGTGAAGTGACGCGAGCGGTGCGCTTCTTTTGTTGATGGTCACGGAATACGTCGCGCCGCGTCTCAGCCTTCGGCGTCCCTGACGAATTCGCTCCGAGCCAAGCGCGCGGGGCAGGCTTCCCTCTCTCGTCTTGCTCCGTCTTGCCTTTGCCTCGGCACTAGCTAGAGTGCCCGGTGCGGGGACAATCATGCACACACTTTGCTTTTGTGCGCTGGCAGCGTTGGCAGTTTCGGGGTGCGGCGGTCGCATCCACGACCCGCACGGTTCCGCGTCGACGAGCGACGCGGGCACCGTCGGCAACCACACCGGCAACGCAGGCAGCGGCGCAGGCAACGCAGGCAGCGACGCAGGCGCCAGCGGAGGCAACGCGGGCGACGCGAGCACAGCGACGAAGCACTGCACGTTCAAGGGCTTTGCGCCCGCCGTGAGCTACACGCCGCGGCACGAGCCGCTGTGGGTCACCGCGGTCGACAGTACGGGCACGAGCAATCTCGATCTCGCCATTGGTGAGCGTGGACAGACCGTGACTGACTTCAGCTGTGAGCTTTTCGCCAATGCAGGGGATGGCACGTTCACGTCGCAGCCGTCGTTTGGCTCGAGCGACAACTTCTGCGGCAATCTCGTGTCGGCCGACTTCGACGGGGATGGCAAGGCTGACGTCGCGAGCCAGTTGAACCCGACCACCGACAGTGACGCGGGCAGCGGCGTGCTGAATCTCGATTTCGGCGTCGCTCAGCACGAGTTTGCGCCGACGCTCACGGCGTACCCGATGCCGTTCGCGGACAGCGAGTTGGTCGTGGCTGACTTCAACCGTGACGGGCGCCCAGACATCGCTGCCGCAGGCGATGACTTCGAGCTCCCGCCTCTGCAAGGCGTGGGCCTCCGCGGACCCGTAGAAACGAATTTCACGCTCGCGGTGATGCTCAATGCAGGGACCGGCGCGCTTGGCGCACCCGTACTCTATCCGAGCCCGCATCGCTTGAGTCAGCTCACCGCCGCTGATTTCGACGGGGATGGCTGGCTCGATTTGGCGGCGCTCAGCAATACGTCGCTGGGGGGCTTCGACGTGTATCTCAACGCGGGCGATGGCACGTTCCGCGATCCGAAAACCTTCCCTGGCGCCGATCTTTGGTCGAGCTTCGGGATCGGTGTCGCGGACTTCAACGGCGACGGCAAAGCCGATATCGCGAGCGCCGCGATCCTCGACGCGAACCTGGCCAGCGAACAGAAGGTGTTGCAAATCTTCAGCGGGCGCAGTGACGGCAGCTTCGACGGTCCGGCCAACTACGCCATGCCCAATATCCCGTCGATCGATCGAGTTTTCACGGGAGACTTCAACGGTGACCGTCAGGCGGATGTCGCGATGGTGCTCGGCAGCGACGCGCAAGGCGCGCGCATCAATCCGATCCCGATTGCCGTATTCCTCAACCAAGGGGACGGCACGTTCGCGCCACCGACGAACTACTACGTGGGCGATGCGATGCCGGGCTATGCCATCTCTCTGGCGGTCGGCGAGCTCAACGGGGACGGCGTGACGGACATCGCGGTCACGACCGCGGCCGACTTTGCACCGTACGGAGTCGCGGTAAACGTGCTGCTATCGGAATGCGAATGATCGGGATCAGGGCGGCTAGGCCACGAGCATCATCATCGTGAGCGCCGAACCGTCTTCGGTCTCCAAGAACGCTCTCGCGCAGACTCGACCGTCGATGCGAAACACCATGGTCTCCAAGAGGCTCGCTTGCTGCGCCCAGCGCGGTAAAATCGAAAACCTCACCTGGTAGGAATTCGGGAAGACGACTTCCGCGGTGGCACCGGGGACGGCGTACCACTTCCCGTCCGTGTCTCTAAATTCGACAGCCACCACTCAAAGGTACACGGACAGCACCGCTGCTCAAGACCTAGCGGATGACAGATTGTGTGCGGCGTGGGTGAAAACACGGACACTGCGTCAACCCGCGGACGCGACTCTTGTCACGGCTTCGGGGCTTGGCCTGTCGAAATGACATGGCAAACCAGAGAACCCTCATCGTGACGGGAGCATCGCAAGGCATCGGCGCGGCCGCGGTCGCCGCGAAGATTGTAGAGACCGCGCTCGCCAGGTTTGGATCCATCGACGCACTGGTGAACAACGCGGGCATCTTCTTTGCCAAACCGTTCACGGAGTTTACGGCAGAAGACTTCGAGGCGCTCTCGACCGTCCACCTCGAGGGTTTCTTGTACGTCACGCAGGGAGCGGTGAGGCGCATGTTGGCGCAGAACCGCGGTGGGAGCGTCATTGGCATCACCTCGTCGACCATCGTCAACCCGATCGCGGGCGGCCTCGGGTCCGTGCCGATGCTCACGAAGGGCGGCATCGAAGCCATCACGCGCAGTTTGGCGATCGAGTATGCGAAGCAGCACATTCGCTTCAACGCCGTCGCGCCCGGCATCGTCGACACGCCCATGCACGCGAACGAGGCGCAGGTGAGCCCTATTGGCTTTTCGCTGACGGTAGCTCGAATTGAAAGGCGCAGCCCCTCGGCACCCGGGGCGACATCCACAGCCGGCCGCGATGAGTTTCGATGATGGTCTGGCAGATCGCTAGACCGAGCCCCATGCCATCGCGCTTCGTGGTGAAGAAGGGTTCGAAGATGCGGTTTGCCTGCGCCGCGTCGAGTCCGCTTCCGGAGTCTTCCACGGCCGCATGGACGGAACCGTCGGGCGCGCGGCCCGTGACCAGCCGCAGAAGCCGACCTTCGGGAGCCTGGTCGATCATCGCTTCCACGCCGTTTTTTACCAGGTTCACGATCACTTGCTGAAGCTGAACGCGGTCGCCGTGCACCGGGGGCAGCGCTTCAGATAGGTTGATTTCCAAGCTGACCGCCTTGCTCCGCAGCTCGCCGCGAAGCAAATCGACCACGCTGAGGATGACCTCGTTGAGGTCCAGGTGCGAGAACTCGGGTGCCGACTTTCTCAGCATCGTGCGGATGGTGCGCACGAGGTCGCTCGCCTGGTGACCGGTCTCGATGATTCGTTGCACCGCTCGGCGCGCGCGGTCCAGGTCGGGTGGCTCCTTCGAGAGCCAGCGCAGGCACGATTCGGCAAAGGTGACGACGGCCGTCAGCGGCTGGTTCAGGTCGTGCGCGATCGATGCGGTCAGCACGCCCAGGCTCGTCACCCGCGCCACGTGGGCGAGCTCGGAGCGGACATTGCTCAGCGCCTCTTCCGACAGTCTGCGCTGAGTCACGTCTTGGATTGCACCGATGTATTCCAGCCGACCATCCTTGTTTCGAACCCCGTGAGCGACCAGGTGCAGGTGCTTCACCGAGAGATCCGGCATCCGTGCGCGGTACAAGCAGTCGAGATCGCTCGCCGGGCCCCGCGCGGTGTCGATCATTTCCTGGACGATGTTCAGATCGTCCGGGTGAATGCGGGTGCTTATCGCGCGCAGCGTCACGGGCAGCTTCGGATCGAGCTCGTAGATGCGCAGCATCTGCTCGGAAAATTCGACGATTTCCGAATCCACCTGCCAGTAAAAGCTACCGGTGGAGCTCAGGTGCTGCGCCTCCTTCAGCCAGGCCTCGCTCCGTCGCAGATCGGAGTACAGGCGCGCATTTTCCAACCAGATCGCCGCCTGTGAGGCGAGAAACTCGAGGACCGCGACTCGATCGGGGGTGAACGCGCCTGTCGTCAGGTCGTTTTCCAAGTACAGCGCGCCGACGACTTTCGCCTGTTTGAAGATCGGCAGACACAGCACGGATCTCGAGCGGTGGTGACGCAAGTAAGCATCGTCCGGATCGAAGTTCTGGGCAGAAGCGTCGTCCAGGACCAGGCGCTCGTGCGTTCGCAGCACGTACTGAAGCGCCGACCGTGGCAGGTCCGACGGCGCGACCCGAATCTTTCGCAACGCGACCTCGACGCCGCGCTCGCTGGTCGTCGCTTCCGCTTCGATGTACGGCTCGTCCTCATACAGCAGGATCAACAAGCCGCGGCCGGCGCCGGCGTGCTCGACCGCCAAATGGATGAGTTTCTCGAGCAAGCTCGGGAGGACCATCTCGCTCGACAGGGTCTGCGAGGCTTTGTCGACGGCCTCCACGTCGAGCTGCGCAACGGAGGTGTCGATCGTGGCCGTGACGGAGCCGAGGCCTTCACGGCGCAAATGCGGATAGCGCGCGTCGATCTGCCTCACTTTGCCGAGGGCTCCCCACCGCTCATAGCAGTCACGCGCTTTGAGCAGGTGAGCGTCCGCCGCCGTCTCCAGTCCGCGCGCGGCGTAGAATTTGCCGGCAAGCTCGTTGGCCAGCGCTTCGTTCTGCACGAAGCCGTGCCGCCGTGAAAGCCGCACCGCTTCCTCGTACCGCTGCTGCGCCGCCATTTCTTTGCCCTGAAGCCGGGAGATTTCGGCCGCGATCAGCGCTCGTCGATTGTCGAAATTCTCCGGGCAATTCTCGGCCCAGATGGCGATCCGCGCGTGGTGCTTGGACAGCGCCTGCAGGTGTTGCTCGCGCTCCTCCGTGGAGCTCGTCTCGGCGACGGCGGCGTGCGCGAGCGCCGCGTAGAAGTCGTACTCCGCCTCTTCGATGGACGAGCGCATGGCCCAGCGAATCGGCTCGACGTGCGCGGCGGCCTGCAAGGCGGCCGTGAAATCCGCCGCCACGAAGCGCTCCAATAGCCGAAATACCCAGTGGTAACAGGCCATCATGGCCAAACGGGGGTCGCCCTCCACCTCGTTCATGGCCCACTCGTCGTCGTTGGGTGCGGGCGGACCGAATACGCCGCGCAGTCGGCGCACGACTTCGAGCTGCTCGATGAACTTCTCCGCCGGCAAGCCGAGCTGGATCTTGCGCGCGAACGCCATCGCCTGCTCGGCCTCGCGCTGCACCTCACTGAGCGGTACTCCCGCAACGAGCAGGTGCGTGATCGAGTTCCTGGAATTGTACGCGGCGAAGGCCATGTCGCCCATCGAGCTGCCAATTTGGAATGCTTGCGTCATCAGCGGCAGGCACTCGGGCAGGTGTTTGATCCACGGCATGGTGAAGGCCGCAAAGCACGAATACACGCGCGCCTTGTAGCGATCCGCGCCACGCCGACCGACCAGCTCACAGGCGAGCTGACCCAGGCCGAAGGCCGTCTTGTAATCGGCGAAGTGTGAGCCCAGCGCCATGTTCAGAGCGGAGTAAGCGACGCTCGAGCTCTCGCAATTGCCATACTCCAAGCTCAGGTTGGTCATGCGTAAGAGCACGAGCTCGAGCAGATACCGATCGACGGCATAGGCGGCCGGAAACAGCTCCGTCAGCACGGCCATGGTGGCAATGCACTCCGGATCGCTCATGGTCGGCAGGTCGATCAGGGTGTCCATCGGGCACTGGGAAAGCGTGCGGTGCATCTGCAAATACTCTTCACGCACGTCCGCTTCGCTGGGCCGGGCCGACCACTTGCGGCCAGTGCGCGACAAGAAGCCCAACGCAACTTCGACCGCGCGCTCGCTGCGGCCAGTCGTGAAGTACAGAAGCACGGAAAGGCAAACGACCTGGGCTTGGTCGCTCGAACCAGCCGCGTGCTGCGAGAGTAAGCCGAGCCGATCTTCGGCCAGCGCCAGCTCACCGCCGACGATCTCGCACTCCGCGAGGTAGGTCTCGAAGTCGAGGGTCAGGCGGTAGCGATGACCCCAGCTGTCCTCTCCCAGTAACCGGCGGCCGGCCCGGAAGTAAGCCAGCGCGGACGCAGACGCGCTGGCCGTCCTGGCGCGCTTGCCCGCCGCGAAATAGAGCTCCGCGACGCGTTCGCGCTCGGCGGCAGAGTCGATCGCCGAAGCGCCCCGCTCGAACTGGTTCACGATCTCGAAGATCTTCTCTTCCAGCGCGGCGGCCGGTGTGATGGCCATCAGCGCCCTGCCGATCCGCAAATGTGCGGGGGCTCGCTCGTGATTCGGAATCAACGCATACGCGGCCTCTTGTACTCGGTCATGACTAAACGCAAAGGTGCGATTCGTAGCCAAGATCAGGCCCGCCTCCACCGCATCTCGCAACGTTGCCTGCGCCTGTTCTTCGGAGCTACCGCGCAGCGCGGCGAATACGCCGATGTCCGCGAAGTTACCCAGGCAGGCGAGCTGTCCCAGCGCTTCACGCGTCACGGCGGCAAGCCGCCCGAGCTTGCCGGCCATCAGCTCCGCCACGTTGTCGGTGATGCCCTTGCCGCGGATGCGAGCCATGTCCCAGCGCCAGGTCGAGCTTCGGGAATCGAAACCGAGCAACCCCTCCTCGGCCAGCGCGGACACGAATTGAATGGCAAAAAATGGGTTACCCGCCGTCTTCTCGAACACCAAGTCCGCCAATGAAGTGACGTGCTCGACGTCCGTATGCAGCGCATCGGCGCACAGCTGCGCCAGGTGGCCGACCTGCAGCGCATCGAGTCGGATTTCCGAGACGGCACCGCCGGCGTGCCGAATCGAAGCAAGCGTGGTCGACAGCGGATGCGTCGGCCCCACCTCGTTGTCACGGTAGGCACCGATCAGCAGCAGCGAGAGCGGCTCGCGATCGCTGACGAGGCGTTCGAGCAGCTCGAGCGTTCCCCCATCGAGCCATTGCAGGTCGTCGAGGAACAGCACGAGCGGATGCTCGGGTCGCGCGAAGACCCCCACGAGCTGGCGGAATACCCGATGAAAACGCGCGCCCGCTTCCTGCGGCTCGACACCGGGGATCGGCGCCTGCTCGCCGATGATCAAGCCGAGTTCCGGAACGAGGTTGACCATCAGCTGGCCATTCACGTCGAGCGCGCGAATCAGCTCATCGCGCCACGGGCCGAGCTCTTCATTACTCTTGTGAAGCAACTGTCGCACCAGAGCCTGAAAGGCCTGGGCGAGCGTTGCATAAGGAATGTGGCGCTTGTACTGATCGAACTTGCCCGCGGCGAACAAGCCGCGCTGCGGCACCAGGGCCTGATGCAGTTCGCTGATGATGGAAGACTTGCCGATCCCCGCGTAGCCGCGGACGAGCACGAGCTGCGTCGTGCCCTGGCTGACGACTCGCTCGAAGGCCCTGAGCAGGATCGCGATCTCGGCGTCGCGCCCGTACAACTTTTCGGGCATCACGAGCCGATCCGAAGTGTCGTTGGTGGCGAGCGCGAGCGGACGGACGTAACCGTGGCGCTGCCATTGCGCCAGGCATTCGCGCAGATCTGCCTCGACGCCAGCTGCCGTCTGGTAGCGGTCCTCCGGATCCTTTGCCAGCAGTTTGAGAACCACCGCCGTTACCGGTTCGGGCAGCCCCGCAACTCGCTGACCGGGTGGCTGCGGCGCGCGGGCCATGTGGCAGTGAATCCATTCCAGAGCGTCTGAAGCTTGGAAGGGCAGCGATCCGGTGAGCATCTCGTACAACGTCACGCCCACGGAGTAGAGATCGGTCCGGGCGTCCACGGAGCGGTTCATGCGCCCGGTCTGCTCGGGCGCCATGTAGGCGAACGTGCCGGAGATTGCTTCTGGCGCCACCGGGCTCTGTCGCTCGCGCAGGAACCTCGATGCGATGCCAAAACCCGTCACATGCACGGCGCCCGCGGCATCGACGAAGACGTTCGACGGTTTGACGTCTCGATGCACGAGTCGCGCCTCGTGCATCCGGCGCAGCGCCACCGCGAGGCCGATGGCGATCTGCAGCGCACCGGTCAGCTCGAGCGTGCGCCGCGCGAGCAGCGCATCGAGCGGCAGGCCGCCCGCATCGGTGAGTATCAACGCAGTTCGGCCCTGGTGATGAGTCAGCGTCAGCGGGCGCACTGCCCACGCCTCGTCCAAGTGCTGCGCAAGCGCGAGCTCGTGTTCGAGCCGCCCCAAAAGCGCGGGGCTGGCAGGCAAAGCCGTGCTCACCTTCAGCAATACCGACGCTCCGCTCACCGGATCGCGAGCGCGCAGCAGCTCGAAGTCATCACCCAGCTGAAGCTCTTCGATTTCGTATCCCGCCAGGGCATTCATCGCGCGTCTCTCCGTCGATACCGATGAGCGACACGGGCTCGCGCATCCTCGTTGCGCGCGATCCCTGCGTGCCGCGCGCCGCGGGACGATAACAGCACCCTAGTTTCGTGTCAGGACCTGGTTCCCTCCGCTCCTATCCTGACGGAATTCAGAAATCCAAGCCGGCCGCATTCAGGCTCGCCTCCCCCCGGGCCGCCCTGCGGGCATCTAATGGATTTCCATTAGATGCCGGTCGGACGTGCCGTGGTAACTTCGAGCGTGGATTGAACCACGAAATCCGGGCGCAAATCGCCGCAAATTCGGGCACATCGTGCCTGGTCGACGAGACGTCGTTCCCAGCCGCAGCAGCCAGCGATGAAAGCAAGCGCCGTTGTTCAGCCCGAGCCGAAAGCGGCGGCATCATGACCCATGACCATATTGTCTTCGTGGTGGATGACGATGAGCGCATTCGTGAGGCGCTCGGCGAGCTCCTCGCCTCGCATGACATGCACGCCATGGCGTTCGGCTCGGCAAGCGAATACATGGCCGCGCGCAGACCGGACCTGCCCGCGTGCCTCGTTCTCGACGTCGAGTTGCCCGACATAAACGGCTTGGACTTTCAGCGGCAGCTCGCCGCAGAAAATCACCCCCCCATCGTTTTCATCACGGGCCACGGCAGCATCCCGTCTTCGGTGCGCGCCATCAAGCACGGGGCCGTGGATTTCTTGACGAAGCCATTCCGGGACATCGATCTCATGGCGGCGATCCGCGCTGCGATCGCCCAAGACAGTGAGGCGCGGGCAGCGGACGCCGAACTCAACGTCTTGAAGCGGCGCTACGACGATTTGACCCCCCGAGAGCGCGAGGTTTTGCCTTTGGTAGTGAGCGGTCTGTTGAACAAGCAAGCCGCGGCAGAGCTCGGCATCAGCGAAGTGACCCTGCAGATCCACCGCCGCAACGTGATGCACAAGATGCAGGCCGGCTCGCTCGCCGAGCTGGTCCGATTGGCTGAAAAGCTCGCCATCCCCGCGACCCACTCGCGCAAGGTGGGTGGCACATGAGCGAGCAGCCGCGCAAAGTCGTCGCAGTCGTCGATGACGACCCGCGGATCCTCGAGTCGCTCGAGGATCTGCTCGAATCGGCCGGTTACGACGTACGCCTCCATTCCTCGGCGGCCTCCCTGTTGGCGAGCGACGTCGCGAACATCGACTGCCTGATCACTGACATCGGGATGCCGATAATGGACGGCTTCGAGCTGCGCGACCGCGTGAAACAGCTGCGCCCCGACTTGCGGGTGTTCCTCATTTCTGGTCGGCGCGATCCGAGCCACGAACAGCCCGAAGATCTGGCGGATAGCGAATTCTTTCGCAAGCCGTTCGACGGCCCAGCCCTGCTGGCCGCGATCGCGCACAGCCTGTCGCCGTAGGCGGCTGAGTCTTGGGGGGTTACGCGCGAGGATGCGTCAGGCATGTTTCACGGCGCGTGCGGCGTGCGACCCCCTGACGCACTTCAGGCACCGGAGCACACCGTGCTAGGCTGGGCGCTGCGGCCGCGGGGTCAGGTTCTGGCGCGCGGCAGGAGTTAGCCGATGACGATCGCGTCGGAACCTTCTGGCAAAATCGGCGCCGACGCGGCGCTCGGAATGATCGAAAGCGGCGCTGATCAGCAGCGCATCGAGGCGACGCTGCGCGATCGAGAGCGAGAGCTCTCGCAGCTGGTGGACATGGTTCCGAGCCACCTCTGGCGGCTGACTCCAGATGGTGAGCCAGTTTTTTTCAACAAGCGCATGGTCGATTTCACCGGCCTACACCTGAGCGATACGGACAGACCCGGGACGCCCCGCTTGCAGGTGATGATCGAGGCCACGGTCCATCCGGGCGACGCGCCAGAGTTCGGCGCGACGCTGCGCCACTGCCTCGCCACTGGCGATCGCTTTGCCCTGAGGTATCGGCTGCGTCGTGCCGACGGCGTGTATCACTGGATGTCGAGCCGCGCGGAGCCGACGCGCGACGAAAGCGGGCGAATCATCCAATGGTACGGCTTGTGCCACGACATCGACGATCAGGTACGCGCACAGCAAGCGCTGCGCGAGCGAGAACGTGAGCTTTCACTGCTCGTAGACATGGTTCCGAGCCACCTCTGGCGCCTGACCCCAGACGGCGAGACCGCCCTCGCCAACGAGAGCATGGCGGATTTTCTCGGCTGGGACATGACCGACAAGCGCCCGCTCGACCTGGTGCTGAGTACCGTCGTTCACCCGGACGACGCAGAGGCCGTGGCAGAAGGGCTCGGCCGATGTTTGGTGACCGGCGAGCACTTCTCCATGAGCTACCGCCTGCGCCGTGGAGATGGCGTCTATCGCTGGATGTCGGCGCGTGCGAAGCCAATGCGAGACGGCGACGGACGCATTGTGCAGTGGTTCGGCCTGTACCACGACATCGACGATCAGGTGCACGCCGAAGAGGCGCTGCGCCGCGCCGCGGACCAGCTCGCCCAAGCCACTCGCGCCGCGAACTTGGCCGAGCTTTCCGCGTCCATCGCGCACGAGGTGAATCAGCCGCTTTCCGCGATCGTCACCAATGCGCAAGCTTGCCAGCGTTGGCTGTCCGCCGAGCCGCCCAATATCGAGCGCGCGATGAATGCGGCCGAGCGCATCACGCGCGACGCCAACTCTGCCGCCGACGTGGTCAGCCGCATCCGAGCCCTGTTCCAACAGGCGCCGCACCCGAGGCGGCCGGAAGACGTGAACCGCCTCATTACCGAGGTCTGCCGACTCATGGCGGACGTGGTTGCAGCCAGGGATATTCGGATCAAGACGCAGCTCGAGCCAGATTTACCCTTGGTCGCCCTCGACCGCGTTCAAGTGCAGCAGGTGCTCGTGAATCTGATTCGCAACGGCATCGAAGCGATGGATAGCGTGGCCGACGACGCGCACGCGCTGCACGTCCGCTCCTGCCGTGATGGCCTCGACTCAATCTGCGTCGAGGTCCGCGACGAAGGAACGGGGTTCAAGGACGTCGAACGCGCCGTCGAGCCGTTCTTCACCACCAAGCACAACGGCATGGGTATGGGACTCGCCATTTGCCGCTCGATCATCGAATCACATGGCGGCCGCCTGTGGATGACCAACGCTGACACCCGCGGCGCGATCGTCACCTTCACGCTCCCGCTGTCGGCGAACGCCCGTGCTTGACGCGAAACCTCGTTCAGTCTTGGCTCGGCTGCCACCACTTACACCACCAATCGTCACCGACCAGGATCCGGAGCTTCATGTGCCAGCAGTAAGGGCCCGCGCGGAAATAACTGAGTCGCGAGGCCGCCGAGACCGAAGCAAGGCGGGCGCGAGAGGAGCGAGCACCGCAAGCCTACTGAAGTAGGCTGAGGAGCGGAGCGACGAGCCCGTCCGTCGCAGCGAGAGTATCGGCGGCCGCAGCATCGGTTATTTTCGCGCGGGCCCTAAGTGAGCGGTTCTTCAGGTTCTAGGTAATAACGGCAGTTACGGCAGCGTTCCTCCCCGGAGGGCTGCCCTTTCAAGCCGGCATTCTGCGCCAGATAGTGCAGCTCCCGCTGGATTTTCTGGTCGATGTCCTTAGGTTCCGGTCGTGGAACATCGCTCGGTAGGTCGGCAAGCGTCATGGCTGTCTCCTGTGTGCCCAACACGACAGGTGTCGGGTCTCGTTGGCGCGCGGCTCGAGAACCGAACGGCCCTTTCGCTAAGACCGCGTGGCTCAGCACATCGTGACGAGTTCAGCCTCGGCTCGTCGCGCTGCGGCCGTCACCAAATCACCTGCTCGTCGGTCAGTGACCTGAGAACGGACGCGCCATGACCATCAAAGTACTGCTGCAGACCACCATCCCCACGCTCGAAGACGACTGGAACGTGAGCCGCTTCGGCTTGCTGCGCGAACAGCTCGCTCGTCTGCCCGGGTTCGAGGTGAGCGCGCGCGATCGTGGCCCACTCGACCGACCCGATCCAATATTGTCGAGGCTTCAAGAGTCCGACTACGACGAATTGTGGCTGTTCGCGGTCGACACCGGCGATGGGCTCCACGCCGAAGACAGCGAGGGCATCACGCGTTTCAGGCAACGCGGCAGTGGCGTGTTGATTGCCCGTGACCACATGGACCTGGGCTGCTCGGTGTGCGCCATCCCGGCAATCGGCGCCGCGAATTATTTTCACTCACGCCAGCCAGATCCGGACGCGGCTCGCCTGCAGATCGACGACGCGGAAACGCCTGCAATCCGCTGGCCGAACTATCACTCGGGCGCCAACGGGGACTATCAGCAGATCGAAGTCTCTGGAGCGCCGCACCCCGTGCTCACAGGTCCGGTGCGCTACTTGCCGGCACATCCACACGAAGGTGGCATTGGTGTGCCCCCGGGCGAGCCGAATGCACGTGTCGTCGCCACGGGTCGGAGCCGAGTGAGCGGCGTCCGTTTCAACATCGCGGTGGCGTTCGAGCCCTCGGCCTCGGGTGGCCCCGCGATCACTCAGTCTACATTTCATCACTTCGCCGACTACAACTGGGACTTGGCGATGGGCGCGCCATCCTTCGTGACGGAAGCCCCGGGTCACACCTTCGCGAGCTTTCCGGAAGCGCGGCGGTCGACGGAGCGCTACGTCAGAAACCTCGCCCATTGGTTGGCCAATCAGCCAACGGGTTGAGACGGTTCGTTCCGCTCATGCCACTCGTCCGACGCCGACGAATCGATGCCTGGAGACGGCCCTCCGAGTCCGGGGGGCCGTCGAAGCAGGCGCTCACTCGATCGGGAGCACCGCTGGCACGCCCTTGTCCTTGATCAGTACCGCAAGAAACTTTGCGGCCTTGGTGCTGCTCGCGTTCCTGCCCACTGTGTGTCGATCGTCCGGCCCTTCGTAGAACGTTTGGCCCGGTTTGAGCGTGACCTCTTGGCCGCCGTTCAGGCCCATCACGATGGACCCCTCGAGCACGTAGACGAAGGCGTAGGCCTTGTGCCGATGAGCTAAATCCACCGCCCCAGGCGGGTAAGTCACGCTCAGCATCATGGCCTCTTTGCCTGGAATGGTCAGGAGCTCCTTGGTCATGATTGCCGTCACGAGTGGCGCGGGAGCGGCGCTCACTTGTCGGACTAAGAACGCGCTTGCGACGACGCCGAACAACAGCGCCGCGCTGAGCTGCGCGCACCTGATTTTGATCCCGTTCTTCTTGCTACCGCGAGTTGGTTGCGCGGTGTCGATTGCTTGTGTCATGGCTTTTCCTCGATTCGAGTTGACGAGCGAAAGCATCGTCGAGCGTTCCTGCGCGGCATGAACGCTCGAGTCGCTCACGCTGTGCATGACCGGCTGATGCGCTAGAGCGTGACAGGCTTTTTTCTGAAACCGCGCGCTGTCACGGCGCGCTGGGTTACGCGGTCCATTGGCAACCAGGGGCGTACCCCTAACCAAGGAAAGAAGCGTCATCATGGCATCGATCACTAGCGCCCAAGACTCCGAGCGACTCGCGATCCCGCAGACTCTCGACGCCCGCGCAGCTGCTTGCCCAACGCGCCACCCATCCGCACCTCACCGAGCTGAGCTGGAGCAACCGGCGCAAGCAGGACGTTTCGGTGAATGAAATGCGATGCGATGACATCGATCACTTGAGGGTCAGAAACCTTGCTTACGCCTACTGGCAAGAGCGCGGTAGACCCTCCGGCTCGCCAGAAGTCGATTGGTTGGCGGCCGAAGCGACGCTCGGCGTCCGCGCAATGGGAGGGCAACTGCGGCTCACCGGCTTGCGCTGGGAGGCAAGGGAGCGCTAGCGGTGCGCAAGTTGAAAAGAAGCCCCCGGCCGCGCGACGCCGGGGGCTTCGACCGCGCGCGCGGCGTTAGGCCTTGATGAAGGCCAATAGGTCCGCGTTGAATTGCTCGCGGTGCGTGGTGGTCAGCCCGTGCGGCGCCGCCGGATACACCTTCAACGTCGCATTCTCGATCAGCTTCGAAGACAGCGCCCCCGATACGTTGAACGGCACGATCTGATCATCGTCCCCGTGCAAAACGAGTGTCGGCACGTCGAACCGCTTCAGGTCTTCCGTAAAGTCCGTTTCAGAAAACGCCTTGATGCAGTCGAACGCGGCCTTGAAGCTCACTTGCATGCACTGTAGCCAGAACTGATCGGCAAGGCCCTGCGATACCCTGGAGCCGCTGCGGTTGGCGCCGTAGAACGGAGCGCAGAAGTCTTTGTAGAACTGAGAATGGTCATTGGCGACGCTCGCGCGGATCCCGTCGAAGACCTCCAAGGGCAGGCCGCCGGGGTTCGCCGCGCTCTTCAGCAAGCGCGGCGGAACGGCGCCGATCAGAGCCGCTTTGGCCACGCGCTTGGAGCCGTGGCGACCGATGTAGCGTGTGACTTCGCCGCCGCCCGTCGAGTGCCCAACCAGGATCGCCTGCTTCAGATCGAGCTGTTCGATGAGCTGCGCGAGGTCGTCTGCGTAGGTATCCATGTCGTTGCCCTGCCATGTTTGGCTGGAGCGTCCGTGGCCGCGGCGATCGTGCGCGATGGCGCGGTAGCCGCGGGACGAAAAGAACATCATCTGCTCGTCCCAAGCGTCGCCGTTCAACGGCCAGCCGTGACTGAAGACGACGGGCTGTCCTTCGCCCCAATCTTTGTAGAAGAGGCTGATGTTGTCTTTGGTCTTGATCGTGCTCATGGTCGGAATTCCTTTGGGGGTGATGAGAGCGGCTGGCACCATTTCGGGGGCGCGTGTCGGTGTGCACGCGGCGGCAGCCAATGCGGCGCTGCCGAGCAACACGTCGCGACGTGTTGCTCGGGTCTCGCCGCTTTCGTTGAATGGGCTCGAATGGCTCATGAAGACTTCCTCTGACCCGGATCGCTCACCGGGCAGGCGCGCTCTGGCGCAGCCAGTCTTCGAAGCGGATCTTGCCCAGGCGCGCGTCACTTCCCGCAACTAGGCTGCGCTCGCTCAGTTCCGTCCCAAAGTAGCGCGCGTGCGGATCGGCGACCACCTTCCGTGGGTCCTTGCGCGCGCTGAGGCCGCGCTGGATCAGCGTGTCGAAGCGGATCTGTTCCGGGCCCGCCACTTCGACGATGCCGTTCACGGGCGCGCCGGCCGCGACGCTCGCCACGACCGCCGCGACCTCGGCGGCCGCAATCGGCTGGATCAGCACGGGCGGCAGACTCACGACATTGCCCTGGGTCGCCTCGTCGGCGATGCGATTGACGAACTCGTAGAACTGCGTGGCATGCACGATGGAGTACGGGATCGACGAGGCTTTGATCAGCTTTTCCTGGACGAACTTCGCGCGTAGGTAACCGCTCTCCGGCAGTCGATCGGTGCCCACGACCGACAAGGCTACATGGTGGCGCACTCCGCTCGCCGCTTCCGCCGCGAGCAGATTGCCGGTCGACGTTTCGAAGAACGTCATCACGGCTTTGTCCTCGAACGAAGGCGAGTTGGATACATCGACGACGACCGACGCACCCTGCATGACCTCCCTCAACCCTGCACCAGTGATTGTGTTCACCCCCGAGTCGGGCGATGCGGCGATCGCCGAGTGTCCGTAATCACCGAGCAATTTGACGACTTTCGAGCCGATCAGACCGGTACCGCCAATAACGACTATTTTCATGGCTATCCTTTTTCTTTCTGCCGAACGCATTCGCGGCGTCGGCCGTGTCCCACGAGACAGCGCGGCCAGCGATTCCGTGACACGCGGCACGGCCGCTCGCGTCGTCACGAAACCGGAAGCCGCCTGGTCAACGTAATGAGCAGCGTCGGTCGCGAACCGAATGGCTTGCTCAAAAGCGCTCCCGCCCGCCGCGACGAAGATGACGGGTGTCAGTTCGCCGAGGAGGCTGTCACGGGGCCTGCACTTTCCACCCGTTCGTGCACGGTATGACCCACGTCGGCGCGTCGCAGCGGAAACCGATCAGCCACACGGCGAGGCGGCGGGCGGGCGTGAACCTGATGGCGCCGAACCCGCGCACCTCATCGCCGCCAAGCTCTAGCCGAGCATTTCTTCGTCGAGGCCGGCCATGAAGCGCGAACGCACCGGGCGCACGATGCCGAGCTTCCTCATCCGAGCATTGAGTGTGGTGCGCTTCAGTCCGAGCCGCGCCGCGGCACCGTCTGAGCCCGCGATGACCCACTGGCAATCGGCTAAAACCCGTAAAATATGGGCGCGCATGACGGTGGACAAGTCGCTCGCGCCGCGCAGGCCAACGCCCGACACTGCTGGCCGTCGCTCGTCGAGCTCGACCTCGAGCTCCGCACCCGTCGAGACGATCATGGCGCGTTCCAGCACGTTCTGCAGCTCGCGGATGTTTCCCGACCACGGGTGATGTTCGAGCGCGTGCAGCGTCGCGGCAGACACGGCGAGCGGCGGTCGGTCGAGCTTTCGCGCGAGCTGAGCCGTGAAGTGCCCGACCAAGCTCGGAATATCATCGAAGCGCTCGCGCAGAGGCGGCGAGTGAATGGGAAATACGTTGAGTCGGTAGAAGAGGTCCGCCCGGAACTGCTTGCTCTGCACGAGCTCTCGCAAGTCGCGATTGGTGGCCGCGATGAGACGTGCGTTGCAAGCCAGTGTCTTCGAGCCACCGAGGCGTTGCAGCTCGTGCTCCTGAAGTAGGCGCAACAATTTGGGCTGCAATTCGGGATGAAGCTCGCCAATCTCGTCCAGAAAAATCGTGCCGTCGTGGGCCTCCTCGAAGCGCCCGACGCGTCGGGCAACGGCGCCCGTAAAAGCGCCCTTTTCGTGCCCAAAGACCTCACTCTCCAAGAGCTGGGTCGGAATCGCAGCGACGTTGAGCGCCACGAAGGGCCGGTCGCGACGCGCGCTCTCTTGGTGAATCGCGCGGGCGATCAGCTCCTTGCCGGTGCCCGTCTCGCCGTGAATGAGCACGGCCGAATCCGTGCGCGCAACCAGCTCGATCCGCCTGATCACCTCGAGCAGCGCGGGACTGCGCCCGATGAGTTGCTCACGGAATGATGGCCGCGACGGCCCCTCGATCAACGTCAAGTCGGGCGTCCGCCGCGGAGAGATTTGCGTCTGGGCGACATCATGATCAATCGAAGTTGCTTTCATGTTCATTTGTCTCGGGCCTCGTGCGGTGGGGCTCGTTTCATGATTCTGCATGCCGATGCTTCGGCTCGATCTTTTCGCAGAAGAACCGCCGAGCGACGGCGATGCCTGCGCGAATCCGGTTTCGAAGCCAGTGAATCGAGGATGTCTGCCGACAACACGGCTTCCAGGCCAGCCAGGTCGCCGGTCTGGGTCGCCTCGACGAACGCGGCGCTGATGCGCCGCAAATCGCTGGCTTTCGCAGACAAGCACGCTCCTTTCGCCAAGTGCTTTCGGGCACGTGTCACGAGCTGTCGGCTATTTGCCTCACTGACGCCAATGACGCGCGCGATGTGCTGATAGCTGTAGTTGAACGCTTCGCGCAGTAAGTAGGCAGCTCGCTCGACGGCCGAAAGCCTCTGCAGCACCAAGCGCAGGGCTGACTCGAGGGCTTGAGCACGCTCGGCCCGAAGCCCCGGGCTCGCATCGGGATCGACGGCGGCCTCGCCTCGCCAAAGCTCGAGCGGTGTCTCGTAGCGCTTGCATGCACCCAGGGCGCGATTGATGGCCAACCGCCGCGCCGTCGTGGTCAGAAACGCCGGCCCATTGCGCACCACCTCGCGCGGCACGTTTTGCCAACGCAGCCATGCGTCCTGGACGACGTCTTCCGCCTCCGCCACGTCGCGAAGAGTGCGAAACGCCGCGGCGAACATTTTGCGACGCGCATTGACGAACGTCGTAACGCCGTCATCGGTCGCACTCGCTTGCAAAGCACGGTGCTCTATTTCCATTGCGACGGCTGGAGCGTAGAAACACAGCGCCGCGCTGCCCACTACGGCTTTCCATTAACGCATTACTCGTAGGCGACAGGACCGGCCCTCGTGTCACCGAAACGCCATGCGCCCGGATGTGACCGTCGCGATGCATTTCACACAACCGGGTCGGAACCTGACCCGAAGGGCTAGCGACGCGGCGCTTTCTTCTGAAGAGCGCGGCGCTGCAAGTCACGCTCGCGGCGGCCACCCTGGTGGGCTCAGCAGACCGCTTGCGCTTGGTGGCCGAGTTCGTGACCGTGGCGCGGGCGGCAGGCGGCGAGTTGCCGTCTTAGGGCCCGCGCGGAAATAACTGAGTCGCGAGGCCGCCGAGACCGAAGCGAGGCGGGCGGGCTCGTCGCAGCGAGAGTATCGGCGGCCGCAGCATCAGTTATTTTCGCGCGGGCCTTAGCCGGGCGACCAAGGGCGACACGCCGCACGCGACCCCTGGCTCACGAACCGCGCCGCACTCGGGGTTCGAACGGGAGCGTGCGCGCCACGCCGACCAGATGAGTGCCGCTCGCGGCCGGCGGCAGCGACTCGGCGCGAGGCGCGTTCAGCGGACCTATCACGTGAGTGCCGCTAGCAGCCGGGGACAGCGAGTCGACGCGAGGCGCGAGGCTCAAGCTGGGCAGTACGTTCTTGGTCAGCTCTTGGAACGCATATTGAAAATCTTGATCGTCGTCCGTCTTTTGAATCACGCCCACGACGTCTTTGAAGGAGATGGCGCCGTGCAGGACCCGCCG
>FSWQ01001585.1_pt1 | contig 24509 bp, 22 predicted proteins | sample 1637691 | NCBI WGS metagenome assembly FSWQ01 (sample SAMEA3914814, study PRJEB12502) | metagenome | biome: forest; material: soil | place: USA | collected 2011-09-16 | depth 0.1 m | reverse complement strand
TAGCCCGGGGCGATCGGCTGCACCTGTCGGCCAAAGGCTACGAGCAAGTAGCGAACGTGATCGCGGACCGCTTGCTGGCCGCCTATGCGCGCAAGGCGCCGACCGCACATTGAGCGCCGCGCAGTGACGTCCGTCAGTGTGCGCCCGGGCTCTTGAGGCTCGCGTTGTAGGCCTGCATTAGGCCGCGATATACCCAATTTCCGATCACTTCGGAGCCCACGCCGGTGGGGTGCGTCATGTCTGCTTGGCCGAGGCCGCGGCGTACCCATGTGGGCATGGAGTGCGCGCCGCCCATGGCAGTGTAGGTGTCGAAGAAGGCGCAGCCCACCTCGGCCGCGGTGCTGCGCTGCTCGGCGACGAGTGCCGGCATCACGCGCAAGCTCACGATTTCGTCGCCCACCTTGGCGGCGCGATCCATGGCACCAATCACGAGGCAGCTGGAGCCGGGTAGGGCGTGTTGGCCTTGCGTGAGCACGTCCTTCATCGTGCGGTGGTAGTCGGCCATGGAATACAAGAAGCCGTCACCGCTTTCGTTGGCGCCGAACTCGTAGATTAACAGATCCGGTTTGCGCCAAGCGAGCTGCTCGGCCCAGTGCGCGTCGTCTTGCTTGTCCAAGAAGCGAATGCGCGCGCCCTGCACGCCGAGTGCGTCCAACACCACGCCTGGACCTTCACGCTCCAACACCGCGCCGAACGCGCGCGTGATGCCGGTCTTGGTGAAGATCTCGAACTCATGCTCGCCGTCCGGCACGTCGAGCGTGAAATAGGCGGATTTCTTGGCACTTCCGTGCGTGTCCAGCACCGTGCGTGGTACGCCGTCCACGCTCACCTGCAGCGTGCCGCCCTCCGGATCTTGCAAGTAATCCAGCACGAAGTGCGCGACGTTGCGCCCGAAATCCCCGGTCTTGGCGGTACCGAAACGCGCCAACACGTTTCGGTCCGCTTTGAACGAAACGCCGCCCAGGCCGTACAGGCCGTCGGCCGCGTACGGGCCGACGATGCGGCTCACGCTCCAACCGGCAGTCGCAAAGCGCGAGACGTCGTTGTGAAAGTACGCCGGCCAGGCATTGGCAATGAGCATGAAGCCATGCCCCGCGTCGCCGAACTCAGCTTGCAACTTACGGCGCAGCGTGCCGGACACCAGATCACTCACCACGATCGAATCCCCGAAGTGCGCGATGCGCGTGATGGCGTGCGCTTGCTTGTGCGCGGTGGCCGTCAGCGCGCGGAAAAAACCATCCAGCGCATGCCCGCTCGGGTCCGCGAGCGGCAGTGGCGGCTCCGCGGCATCAATGGCCGGCAACGGGCCGTCGCCCGCGTGCGGTGCGGCGCGCAATGCGGCCTTCAGCGACTCCGCATCAGGCTGAGCGAGCTCGGCGCGCGTGCGCGTTTCGATCGTGAGCTGCGCTTCGCCAACCGCGGCCGCAGGCTCCAAGTGCGCGGGCGCGCCCGGTTCTGCGGGCTTTTTTGGATGAAAGAGCGCGAAGGGCGCCAGCGCGCGCGAGTGCTCGGAGAGCACGCCGAGCGCGAGCACGGTCAGTGCGGCCACGCTGGCGCGAGAGGTGAATGGGGTGAGACGAAGCCAGGAGCGCCAGCGGCTCTCGGACTCAGTTGCTACAGGAGGCATCACCGAGCTGCTTGCACAGCGCGTGCAGCATCTTCAGATCGCGATCCGAGGCCTGCCCGCTTTGCACTTTTTGCTGCAGCGAGGCCTTCGCTGAAAGCAGCTTCGCCGACTGATCACTGGGCGCCGCTTCAGGCGCGTCGTCGAACGGGTTCTTGCGCACGAGCGTGGCAGGAGCCGAAGCTTTGGCGGCGGCAGCAGCGTCATCGCTGTTTGCGGCGGGGTGGGGGGTTGTCGCCACTTTGGGCGGCGGGTCCTTCGGGGCGCTCGGCAAATCACTGATGTCCACCGACTCACCGCCGACGCCGCCCAGCTCATTGGCCGCGCGCTTGCGACGAATGGAGTCCACGGTGGTCGCGCGCGCGATCTGATCCAAGAAGGCGCGCTTCTGCGCCGGGTCCGTGGCCGCGGTGGCCTTGGCGAACAGCGCGTCCGCCCAAGCGCCTTGGATCTGGCGGTACTCGGGGGTCTTGCGCGCGTTGCTGGTTTCCGGAATTTCCGCCGCCTTGCGTTCGGCGCCGTCGATGTCGCCCTTGTCCAGCAAGGCTTTGGCCTCGGACAGCGTGCGCATCGCGGAATCAGTCGGCTCGCTGGCGCTCGATAGCTCAGGCTCTGGCGTGCTGCCGCGGGTGGCGATCACGACGCCCAGCGCGACCAAAATCGCCACGCCGCCGCCAATTGCGGCCAGCTTCACGCCTTGTGGCAGCCTTCCGAAGCCGGAGCTCGGGTAGGTGTAGTTGGTGAGCGAGGCGCCGCCCAGGGTGAGGGCAGCCGCTTGCTGACTCTCGTCCGCGCCGGGCACGTAAATGTCGCCCGCAGGAATGAACTTCAGGATCACGTCGCCCAGCTCGATCACGTCGCGGGCGTCCAGCAAGGTGCGCGGTAGTTCCACGCCGTTCACGCGCACGCCGTTCGCGCTTTCGCGGTCCACGATTTCGTAGCGGCCGTCGCCGAGCGGCTTGATCTCCGCGTGTACGCGGCTCACGGACGGATGATTGATGGGCACGTCGCACTCTTCGCCGCGCCCCATGACTAGTGGATGATCTTGCAGCAGCGGGTACTCAGCGCCAACTGAGGGGCCGACGACCATCACCAGGCGATCCGGCTGCCCGAGCAAGCCCTGACTGCGCGGCGCAGCGGGCATGGTGACTGCTTTGTCGAACGTGGCAGGCTCCACGATCGAGTCGTCCAACACTTGCAGGCGGTAGTCGCCGAGCTGCACCAAGTCACCGTGCACGATCTCGTGGCGCTCGTTGACGCGCTGCCCGTTCACGTAGCAGCCGTTGTAGCTGGTCATGTCGAGCAGCATCCAGCGTTCGCCCGGCTTGCTGAGCCGCGCATGACGCCGCGAGATGTTGCGCTCGGTCAGGCGCACCGTGTTCTCTTCGGCGCGCCCGATGGTGTAATCATCACGGACGAGGTGGACGACCGTCTTGCTCGCTTGGTCGTCCTCGATCGTCAGCTTCCACATCGGTGCGCCCAGGTGCCTCGTAACGGTGTAACGGGTTCGAAACGGGTCTCGCCGCGCAAGGCCGTCGCAAATTTGTCATGCTTCTGTGCGGGTTTAAAGGCCCTTGCCGCGTTTTCACACGACGCAGGCAAACAGCGCATCATTGACCACAGGCCGCGCCGCCCGAATTCGTGGATTGTTCCGCGTCGGGCAGACGCGATTCGTCAGCAGAACCAAGGCCCGGTCGGCGTCCGGGTCGCACCACAGACTGGTGCCCGTGAAGCCGAGGTGCCCAAAGCTACGCGGGCCGGCCTGCGTGCCCGCCGAAGACTGGTCGGCCGATTTACCGTCGAACCCAGCACGCAGCGTCCCGCCAGGACGCTCCTGGAGCAGCGCAGCCAGGCTCTTTGTATCCAGCCAGACCTCGGAGCGCCCATGCCAGACGTCCAGCAGCGCGGCGCCGAAGCGCGCCACGGCGAGTGCCGTGCCGAACAACCCGGCGTGACCCGACAGTGCATGCCCAGACAGAGCCCAAGCGTTGTCGTCGTGCACGGCGCCGCGCACCTCTCCGCCGCGAAAGGGCATGGTTTCAGTCGGCATGCAGCGCTGTGCGAAGTCGCCGGAGCGCCCCCTGAGCAAGCGCGCGGACCCCACCTCCAAGCCGAGCGGCGCACACACTTCGCGGTCCACGATGTGATCCAGCGGCAGCCCTTCCAAGCGCTCCAAGGCCAAGCCCACCAGTACAAACCCGAGGTCGCTATACACGGGGGGATGCCCATGTTCCGGGGCAGGAGCCGCGCATTCCGGCCGCCGCGCGGACACGGTTTCGGCGATGGCGGCGTTGCGATCGATAGGCAAGCCGGCGAGCAGCGGCGCGAACAAAGTGCGGTGCGCCTCCAGGCCCGCGCGGTGCGCCAAGAGCAGCGAAAGGGGCGCTGACCCCGTGACGCTCGCCCGCGCTTGCGGAAGTAGTTCGCGAAGCGGCGTGTCGAGGCTCAGCCGCCCCCGCCGCGCCAACCGCGCCACGGTCAGCGCTACGAAGGGCTTGGTTACCGACGCGAGATCGAACAACGCCCTGCTGCCCGGGTTGGCGCCCGGACCCGCGAAAGCCGCGCCCTCCGCGAATTCTTGGCCCTCCGCGCCGTGCCTCGCAATGGCCACCGCCGCTGCCGGGGCGACCTGCGGATCGATCACGAATTGACGTGCAATTTCAGTTAGGCGCGAATGTGGCATCATGTGAGTCAGCGAACGCGGGCGGTGCGATGCGGCGGAGCTCAAGCTCTAAGCATTTTGACCATCTGGGAGCTGCACCGCTATCCTGAAGCGGCCGTATACGGATTGGAAGGCGAGAAACGATGGCCGAGTTTACCTGGGAAGCGCGTGGCCGCACCGGTGACATCCGCAAGGGTGTCATGGAGGCCGAGAGCGAAGAAGCGGTGAACACGCGTCTTCGCCAGCAGCAGCTCGCGCCGGTCAAGGTCAAGAAGAAGAGTCGCTTCGCCGACTTCAAGTTCGGCGCTGGCAGCGTCAAGGTCAAGGACCTGGTCACGTTCACGCGCCTGTTCGCCACCATGATTGATGCCGGCCTGCCCCTCGTGCAGTGCTTGGAGATTTTGGGCTCGCAGCAAACGAACCCGGCGTTCGGTAGCGTGCTGAAAGACGTGCGCGGCGCGGTCGAGCAAGGCGCCACGTTCAGTGAAGCGCTCAAGCGCCATCCCAAGGTGTTCGACGACCTGTTCACCAACTTGGTTCACGCTGGTGAAGTCGGCGGTATTTTGGACGGCATCATGAGCCGCCTCTCGGTTTACCTGGAGAAGCGCCAGAAGCTGATTCGCCAGGTGCGCGGCGCGCTGGTTTATCCGTCACTCGTCGGCGTGATCGCCATCGGCGTCATGACCGTGCTCTTGATCTTCGTGATCCCGGCCTTCGAATCCATGTTCAAGGATTTCGGCGGCGGCGCGCAGAACCTGCCGGCGCTGACTTTGTTCATGGTCGGGCTGTCGCACAACTTCGTCAGCTACTTCCCGTTCATCGCAGTCGCGGCCATCGCGCTCGTCGTCGGCTTCGGGTACATGAACCGCACGCCCGGCGGCAAAGCGTTCGTGCACCGGACGATCCTCAAATTGCCCGTGATGGGGCCGGTGCTGCGCAAGATCGCAGTCGCGCGCTTCACGCGCACGCTCGGCACCCTGTTGCAATCCGGCGTGCCGATTTTGGACTCGCTCGAGATCTGCGCGGTGACCTCCGGCAACGTCGTGATCGAGGCCGCAGTGATGCACGTGCGCCAGAGCATCAGCGAAGGCAAAAACATGGCCGAGCCGCTGACCGAGACCAAAGTCTTCCCGGACATGGTGGTGCAAATGATCGCGGTCGGTGAGCAGACCGGCGCGCTCGATCAGATGCTCAACAAGATCGCTGATTTTTACGAGGAAGAGACGGACGTGGCGGTCGCCGCGCTGACCAGCGCGCTGGAACCGATCATGATGGTCGGCGTCGGCGGCATGGTCGGCGTGGTGCTGATCTCGATGTACCTGCCGGTCTTCTCGCTCGCCGGTAACATCAAAGCGGACTGAGCCCCGCAGCCGCCCTCGCCGAGCATGCGTTTAAAACTCGGTTTGCCCGAAATGCTTGGCGCCGCTCCGCTGGCGCGGCGCTTGGCGGGGCTCACGGCCGCGCGGCTACTGCTGTTGTTCGTGTCCCTGATGCTGGTGGGCGCATTCTACTTGCGCGGCAAGTTCGGGTTCGGCTCGTTCACGATGCGCGTCGCGCTGGCGAGCTTCGGCTTGTCTTTCGCGCTCACGGGCGTGTACGCAGCGCTGCTCCGGCGCGGTCGGCACCTGGAGCGTTTGGCCGAGGCGCAGCTCGTGCTCGACCAAGTGACTTGGACGGTGGTCGCGTACCTGACCGGCGGCGCGGCCAGCGGCGCGACATCTTTCTACGGCTTGTCGTGCTTGGTTGGAGCCAGCCTGATGGGGCTGCGCGGCGCTGCGCTCGCGGCGCTGTCCGGCGCGGTGACGTACGGCACGCTGGTGTTCGCGTTGCAGCGAGGGTTGCTGTCCTCGCCGCCCGATCAGCCGCCTTCGATTTACCACCTGTCTTCGGACGAGCTCACGTTCTACTTGCTGGTCAATCTGCTGGTGTTGATCGTGGTGGCGTTGCTCGCCGGCACGCTTGCGGATCGCTTGCGTTGGACCGGTGGCGCGTTGGCCGCAGCTACCGCGCGCGCTGACCAAGCGGAGCGCATGGCAGGCCTCGGGCGCTTGGCTGCTGGCTTGGCGCACGAGATCCGCAATCCGTTGGGCTCGATTGCCGGCTCGATTCAGCTGCTGCGCACGGCCACCGGCTTGTCCGACGAAGACCAGCGCTTGTGCGACATCATCCAGCGCGAAACCGGGCGTTTGAACGACTTGGTGACCGACATGGTCGACTTGTCCAAGCCAAAAAAGCCGATGTTCGCGAGCGTGGATGCCGCGCGCGTGGCGCGTGAAGTGGTCGCGCTCAGCGCACGCAGCGGCCGCGCGCTATCGGACGTGGAGATCGCGTATTCCGGGGCGGAGGTCGCGCCGGTATGGGCCGATGGCGCTCAGCTTCGGCAAATGATTTGGAACCTGGTGCGCAACGCCGTGCAAGCCAGCAGCCCCGGCGACGCCGTGGAAGTGGCCGTCGAGATCAACCAGGGGCAGTCGTGGTTGCGCGTTTCGGATCGCGGCGTCGGCATCGACGAAGCTGCGCGTGTGCGCTTGTTCGACGCGTTCTTCACCACGCGCTCGCAGGGCACGGGCATGGGCTTGGCCCTCGTCAAACGCATCGCGGACGAGCACGGCTTCGCGATCAGCGTCGATAGCAGCCGTGGCCGTGGCGCGACATTTCGCGTAAACCTAGGCGCCCCGCGCCCCTCACAACCGCCGCCATCGGCGTAACACCGTGAACTGCGTGACCGTATCGCGCCTGCCACAGCGCGGCCTGTGACGCCTCGATGACTCGCTGCGCTGGCGCTGGAATTCGATTATTTGGCAGCGAATACCGATATTTACGGCGACCGGTCAAGCCCCAGAAGCTTTGGCATCCCCCTTGCGTATAGAGCGTGGAGAGACCACATAGCAAACGAACCGAGACCACCATGATCACCATTCGTCGCTCCAGTCAGTTCCTCGCCGCTTTGGCCTTCGCTGTTTCGCTTTCGCTGCCGGCTTTCGGCGCCGAAGCGGAGAACTTCGTGAAGGGCAAACACACTGAGCTCACCGAGCTGGTGAGCAAGGCAAAGTCGGCCGAGGACGAGAAGAAGCTCGACGCCGCGTTCGACGGCGCCTTCGACTACCAAGCCCTGGCCCAATCCACGATGCTGGGCTCCTGGGAAGGGTTGACCCCGGCGCAACGCGCGGACTTCACCACCGTGTTGAAGGATTTGGTGCGCAATGCGTACCGCCGCAACATCAAGAAAACCCTCGGTTACACCGTGGATTACAAGGGTGAAGAAGACGGCGAGAGCGGTAAAATCGTGCGCACGGTCGCGCACAACGCCAAGAATGCCCGCGAAGAGCCGGTCAGCATCGACTATGTCGTCCACCAAGTGGACGGCAAGTGGCTGATCAATGACATCGTCACCGAGGGCGCGAGCCTGGCGCGCACGTATCGCAATCAGTTCAAGAAGGTCATCTCGAAGCACGGCTTCGACGAGCTGCTCAAGCGCATGAAAGCCAAGCGCGACAAGGGCGGGGATGTGGGCTGATTTCGCGCGGCTTTGAGGCGCCGTGTCGGCGAGGCAGGCTTTCTCGGCCTGCCTCGCGCTAAAGAAGCGCGTTTCGCGGCTTGATCCGGAGTTTTTCTCGGGAAATTTGCGCGCATGGGGCGCCTGGCTGGTACGATCCAAAGACCTTGGGTCCGTCTCGGAATCCGTCCAGCGCTCCGCCTCTCGCGCCTCCGTTCGCGCCGGATGCAGGGGCGGTTGCGTCGTTCGCGCTTGGCGACGAGCAGCGGGTGCCTTTACGCCTCACCGTCACGCGCGGTGTGCTGGGCATGGAGCTGTACGAGGCGATCGAGCTCGGCCCATTGGATGTGACTCGGCTCTCGCTCACGCTGCCGAACCTCAAGTTTCCGCTCGACCTGAGCGGCGGCGTGCCGCAATTCCGGCATCGCCGCGGGGATCTCGAGCACGCCACCCTGCGCAGCAACTGGACGCGTTTGGCGGGCTTCTTCGAACGCCGCGTGGGTGAGGTGATTGGGCCTTTGGTCAGGCCCTTGGCTGTCTTCGCAAGGCCGCAGGGCATTGGCGTTGGCTTGGTTGCGGAGAGCGCCGCCCTCGCCTTCGATCTGTTGTGGGTGCCCGAAGAGCGGCACGCGCGCTGCGTGATCAGCGACGCACGTGGCGTCGGCTTGTCCGGGCCCGCGCTCGGCTTCGCGCTTCGCGCAGCTGACGGCATCTTTCGCGGCTTGGGGGAGCGGCGTGGCCGAGTGATTTCGATTCCGGAAGCGGGTGCGGTCCTGGGTCGCTTGCTGCTTCCTGCCGTGGGCGCGCGCGCCCCCTCGGCGCGGCGCGTTCGTTTCGGCATGTTGATCGCGAGCGCGGATGATCTGAGCTTGGAGCTCGATGCGAGCTTTGGTCCGGCTGCGCTTTCGGCCAGCGGTGCACGTGCGCTGGAGCTCGCGCAGCTGGTGCTGGCCGCAGACGAAGCGCTGGCACGCGGCGCAGTGGATGAAGCGCGCTCCGGTTATTTGGCGGCTTTGGAGCACGCGCCGCGGCACCCTGAATTGGTGCGCTTGGTCGCTGATATCGACTTGCAGGTCAGCGAGCGCGCAGAGGCGGCGCTGGGCATGGTGGTGGAGAGCATGCCGGCCACGCGCGCCGGCTTGACTGGCGCAGAGCTGCTCTGGCGGCTGGGCGACTTCGACGGCGCGCGCCAAGCCATCGCCGAAGCCGTGGAGCACGAGAGCTACGCGCCCCTGGCCGCGCTCATTTGCTGTCGTTTGGCTGACCAGGAAACCTCCGCCTTGGAACGGCGAACCGCGCTCGACCGCGCGGTGGCGTTGGTGCCGGGCCTCGAGCTGCCGCGCGTGCGTCGCTTCAATGCGCGCCTGGAGCGCGGCGACAGCGAAGGCGCGCTGGCTGACGCCGAGCATTTGGAAGCCATGACGCCCGGTGCACGCGGTAAGCACGAAAAGAATCTGCGCGCCGCGCGGGCGTTCTCGAGCGCCGGCTTCGCGCGCGAGGCACGGCGTTGCTTCGAGCGTGCGCTGCGCTACGCGCCGGACGACGCGCGTGCGACGGCCGGTCTGGCTCGGGCTTTGCTCGAGGCCGGCTTACGCGAGCGAGCCACCACGCTGCTGGCGCGCGCAGTCACGCTCTCGGAGCGCAGCGGCCAGGCGGACGCGGACGCGCTGCTGGACTTGGCTCAGGTGTTGGCCAGCGATCTGAAGGACCTGCCGCAAGCGATCGCTCGGGTCCGGCAAGTCTCCGCCGCGTCACCGCGTCTCGTCGAGGCGCGGCGGCTCGAAGCGCATTGGCGCGCAGCTCTGGGCGACATCGCAGGCGCATCTTTGGTTTATGGGCGCATGCGTGAGGCCATCGAGCTGGCCTCGGAGGTTCCGGCGCATGCGGCGGATTATTTGCTGGAAGCGGCGGAATTCGAGCTCACGGTCGAGCACGAGGTGCTCGCCGCCGAACGTCATTTGGCGGTCGCGGTGCGCGCTGCGCCGCACGATGCGCGCGTGACTGAGCGCTACCGGGCCGTGGCCGCGCAAAGCGTCGAGCTGCAAAGACGACGCAAGCACGACGCCTGAGTGAGCACTACGCTTCAGGCGCGGCGGGTGAAAACAGCGTGTGCCAGGCGCGCTCCAACGCTGGCGCGTCGTCATTCGGAACCACGGCGCACAAACGCAGCGGCGAGAGCGACGTTGCAAGCGCAGAGGCGGGGATGCACTCGAGGCCGCGCGCGAGATCGGCGGCACGTCGACCCACGCCCACCGCGACCGCACTCACGGCGGTGACGTCACAGCGCACCTCTTCCGCGCCCGCAGCCAAGAGCAGCCTTGCCGCGTTGGAAAAGTCGGGCACGCTGATCAACGACAGCAGGAGCGTGCTGTGCTGGTCGAACCACGCATCACGCACCGGGATGCCTGCGTCTTCGGCCACTGCCAACAATTGCGCTCGCACGGCGTGCTTTGCCCGTACCCAAGCCAGCTTTGCGTCCACGACGATGGCCGTTGGCTCGGCGGCAGCGTGCTCCACGCGGGTCTCGCGGCCCGCGCCATGCTCGGCAAAATCGCCAGTTTTTCTGGCGTGAATCACGATTTTGTGGCGCCGCGCCCAGTCTACCGCGCGCGCGTTCAACACCTTGGCGCCGGACTCGGCCATCTCTTGCATCGTGTCGTAGTCGATGGTCGGTAGGTGGCGCGCATCAGCAACGTTGCGCGGGTCAGCACTGTAGATGCCGTCGACGTCGCTGTAGATTTCGCAACGCTCCGCGCCCAGGGCAGCGGTGAGCGCCACGGCCGTGGTGTCCGAGCCGCCGCGGCCGAGCGTCGTGATCTCACGGCGGTAGCTCATGCCCTGGTAGCCGGCGACAATCACGATGCGCCCGCGCGCCAGCTCGTCTTCGATGCGGTGCGGGCGAACCTCGATGATCTGCGCGTCGAAATGGCGGTCGTTGGTGATGATGCCCGATTGCGAGCCGGTGAAGCTGACCGCGTCACAGCCACATGTCGAGAGCGCCATCGACAACAGTGCCATTGTCACGCGCTCGCCGGTGCTGACCAGCATGTCCAGCTCGCGCCGCGGCGGTTCAGGAGCCAGAGAGCGCGCCAACCCGAGTAGGTTCTCCGTGGTCTTGCCCATTGCGCTGACCACCACCACCACGCTCAGGCCCGTGCGCTGCGTGGCAGCGACGTGGCGCGCGACCTGCAGGATCTTGTCCGTGTCTGCGACGGACGAGCCGCCGTATTTTTGAACGACGATGGCCACGGCTCGAGAGCTATCAGCTCTCGAACAATTGGGCCAAATTGCGGCGATTCCTCAAGCTAGCTCTGCCGCCGCGATAATGGCGACGCCGAAGCCGCCCACGGCCCACAGCCGTTGGCTCGGCCCGTGCCAGACCAGGCGCGCGACTTTGGCCCACTCGCCGCGGTCCACTGCGTCGTGCGCCGAGCCCGAAGCGCTGCTGTCGATGACCGCGACGCACAGCGCGCTGCCGAGCACGGGATCAATCAACAAGATTTGGCTTTGGTCGCTGGTCTCTCGGTACACGGCGGCGAAGAACTGCGCGCTGCCCGCGAGCTCCGCGCCGCACAGGGCGGAGCTGCCGACGCCGCCGGCGACGCGGCGAAAGGTTTTCCCGCGGTCCGCGGAAACGAGCAGCGCGCGCCCAAATTCCGCTAACGCGACGGCGTCCCCGGCGGTTGCCAACAGCAGGGAAGCGCTTTGGGCAACCGAGAGCGCGGGCTCACTGAGCGGTTGGGTCGTGCGTGTGGCACCCATGCCGACGAATCGCACCAGCGAACGCTCCTTGCCTTGGGCGAGCAGGGCGGTCGCGCTCTCGCGGGCCAGCGCGCTGACTTTGCCCGGGAGCTCGAGGCGCTCGAAGCGATCGCCTGCGTCGAGCACGTCCAGCAATGCGCCTTCTTCCGTGCACAGTAGAACGCGGCCGGCGCTTTCGTTGAGCGCGCCGCCGAAGGTGAGGCGGGCACGCGCGCCAGCTGCCACCTTGAGCGTTTCGCGCACGCGCGTGAGCTGTTCGGCTTGGGAAGCGAAGCGCGCACGGCGAAACAGCTGTCCGCTCTGCGTGCAGGCCAGGGCGACTTCACGGTCCGGGCCGACCAGCACTAGATCCGCGAGCGTGCTGCCGTCCACCGCGACGCGCAGCGGCGTCGCCGAATCAGCGCGAAACCAGAGCAAGTCAGAGCTGCCGGCGACCATGCTGCCTTGGGCAGTACCAAGCGAGCCGCAGGCTTCGAGAGACGCCGCGGGCAGGGCCACGCGCCACGGCGCGGCAGCCATGGGTACCGACGCTTCATCACTAGCGCTGCCGAGTGAGATCTCCGGTTCGGCCGCGATGCCTTCCTCGCCGTCGTCCATCTCTAGCGAGGGGAACTTGCTCTCGTCGACTTTGATCGCGCCGTCGTCTAGGCCTTCACTGCCGTCGTCCGGTGTGAGCGCATCCGGCAACGCCAAACCGACGGACGGATCGACCTCGAAGCCCGTGTCGTTGTCGTCGCCATCGCGGGAAGCATCTTCGACGCCGACCAACGTACCGAGGTCGAGCTCGATGGGCTCGTTGTCGCCGATGCTCTCCGCCAGGATGTCGGTCTCTTCGCCCACATCCAAAGTGGTCGACTCTTCGTCGTCGCTGCCTGGGTCGTCAATCAAGTCCAGCTCGATCGGGCCCTCGAAATATGTCTCTTCGTCGTCCATCTGCGGCAAGGGGACAGCGTAGCAGGGTTTCTGCGGCGTTCCGTTCCTGCTATGCGTGGCGCATTGGAACTCGCGGAACTATTGGACGACGGCCTGCTGGTGCGGACACTTCGCGTCAATTCTGAAGACGTCGTTTTCGTCAAGGGGATCTTCGAGGCGAGCGAAGGCTTGTGCGCCATGTATGCACAGCGCGGCGGGGCGTTGACCATTGTTGCGCCTGTTTCGCGCGCACTCGAATTGGACGTCGTCTTGAACGATCTTGCCCTCGAGTTACACGGCGTTCTCGACGAAACTCCGTAAGCAAAACAAAAAATTAGTAAAACGACCCACGCCCACGTTGTGTTGCCTGGGTGTTGGTTGTTGCCTGGGTGCTAGCGCCCCCGCGCCCGGCGAGGGCGCGATGAGTGTTTGATTGAGACACGAATGCTTGGCGTTGCGAGCCAGCGCGCGATGACCTAGGTTCCGCGCTAGATGCCGGAGCCGTTCGCGCCGTCTCATATTACTGCCGTGCCGTCACCGGCCGAGCGCACACCGCTGCCGCTCGACGGGCGCTCGGACACGCGCGTGCTGGATGCGTGGTGTGAATGGTTGGGCGCGCTCGCAACTGATGCTGAGGCAGCGCTAGCAGCTGCCATCGCTTACCAAGAGCTGGACTCGGGCGCGCGTGATCACTGGCTGTCTGCGCTGGAGCAAGACGCCGTGCGCCTCAACGTGCCCCGCATCGCCGTGTACGCTCCGTTGCTCGCCGTGGAGTCGGACCCGGAACGCCGCGCGCGCATCACTGACGCCATCGGCCCGATGGACGTCGCAGCCACGCCTCGCTACGTGGCGCAGGCCTTGTGCGGTCGGCTCGCGGACGGCTCCTGCGTCGCCGTGCTGATCACGCCCCTTTATCTGGATTTCGTGCAGGTTTTGGCCTGTTCCTACCGAGCTGATCGCGGTTTTGGCTGGGTCCGTCACGATCCCATCGTCGATCGCCGGCAGGCCCCGCGCCACGGTGAACGCATCGAAGGCACACTCGTGGAGCGGACCCCCATGAAGAGCCTGATTGACGAATTGGCGCACGCTGTGTTGGCCCACAAGCGCAGTGGTCGTGAGCTGCCCGAGGCGCTGCGCGTGTTCGCGGATTTGTTCGGACCAAACGTGGGTGGCTCGAGCCCACCCCCGGCCACGTGATCCGCCACGCCCTCGTTGCTGCATCGTTGCTCGGCATCGCGTCCCTTGGCGCCTGCCAGCGCGTCGATGATTCGCCACAGCCGGCGGTCAGCACGCCCACACGCGGTCAAGTGCAGCGCTTCGCGTTCGGCACCACGCAAGGCGAGGAGATCAACGCCGACAACACGCGCGGCAAAGTCACGGTGCTGCTGTTCGTGACCACGTTCGACTTGGCTTCGCAGGTTGCAGCCAGGCGCTTGGACCAGGTGTTCCGCACCCATCATCCGCGCATCAATGCCGGCGCGGTCGTGATGGAGGCCGCGAAATACGCTCCGCTCGCGGACGTGTTCCGCACCTCGCTAGAGCTATCGTATCCGGTTGCGATCGCAGATCTGCCCACCGTGCAGCAGAGCTCCACGTTCGGTGATATCTCGAGCGTGCCAACGGCCTTGGTGCTGGATGCGCAGGGCCGAGAAATCGAGCGAAAATCCGGCGCTTTCACGATCTCGGATCTGGAACACTGGCTAGCGCGCGCTAACTGACCGTGACAGGCTCGCGGCATGGCAGCCAAGCGCGCTGGGCCTGCGAGTGCGACCGCGAAAGCGCCCGCGACGCCGCTTCCTGCGCCCGCGCCTGAGCTGTATGACGCCGCACTCGCGCTCTCGGCTCGCGCGCCGCTGCCCGCGGTGCTCGGTTCGGTGCGCTTTGGCACTGCGGGTTGGTCGGATGCTTCGCTGTCGCGCGGCGAGCTATTTTACCCGAAAGGCGTGAAGACGCCGGAGACTCGGTTACGCCATTACGCGGAGCATTTTCAGCTGGTCGAGATCGACGCCACGTACTACGCGCTGCTTTCGGCCGACACGGTGCGCCACTGGGCAGAGTGGACACCGCCCAGTTTTCACTTCGACGCCAAAGCCCACCCCGTATTCACTGGGCACCCGATCGAGCGCGCGCGCTTGCCCGCGGAGCTCTCCGAAGCCATCCCGGAAACGACCGGCAATCAGCGGCTGTACGCGGACGCGCTACCCGTCGCGATCGCGCGCGAGATCGAGCAGCGCTATTTCGCGTCGATGGCGCCACTGCTGGAGGTTGGTCGGCTGTCGTCCGTGCTGCTGCAGTTTCCGCCCTGGTTCGAGGCCACACGCGGCAACGCGCGGCACCTCGAGGCGATCCGCGCACGCCACCCCGAGCTGCCCTTTTCCGTAGAGTTTCGTCACCGTAGCTGGCTGCTGCCGGAGCGCCGTCAGCGTGTGGTTGATTTGCTGCGTGCGCAGCAGTTCTCGTACGTGGTCGTGGACGAACCAGACGTGGCCCGCGGCGGTGTGCCCAACGTGCCGCTGGTCACCTCATCCAAGCTTGCGGTGCTGCGCTTCCATGGGCAGAATCGCGCCGCTTGGGCGAACCCTCGCGCGACGGTCGCGGAGCGCTTCAATTATTTGTACGCGCCCGCGGAGCTCGCCGCGTTTGCGGAGTCCGTGCAGCGCTTGTCGAACGAGGCCGAGGAAGTCCACGCGGTGTTCAACAATTGCGTCCGAAACTACGCGATTCTGAACGCCAAAGGGCTGGCCGTGCTGATCCATGAGGGTTGACCCGGCGCATCAACGTTCTAAGGTTGGCGTTCGAAATGTGGCGCCACACTCGGCGCCGGAGGAACACCATGGCGAAACTCGAAGGCACCAAGACTCACGAGAACTTGAAAGAAGCGTTTGCCGGTGAATCGCAAGCAAATCGCCGTTACCTGTATTTCGCGAAAGTAGCGGACGTTGAGGGCCTGCCTGAGGTGGCTGGTCTGTTCAAGGACACTGCGGATGGCGAAACGGGTCACGCCCACGGCCATTTGGATTTCCTGAAGCAGGTCGGTGACCCGGCAACGGGCAAGCCGATTGGCGACACCGCCAAGAACCTGCTCTCAGCAGTGCACGGCGAAACGTACGAGTACCAAACCATGTACCCGGGCTTCGCGAAGACCGCGCGAGACGAAGGCTTTGGGGACATCGCGGAGTGGTTCGAGACTTTGGCCAAGGCGGAGAAGTCGCACGCCGGCCGCTTCGACAAGGCGCACAAAGAGCTCGGCTGAAACGGCATGAGCAAGCACCCCGCCCGCACGCCGGTAGTGGAGCCGGCGTACGACCCAAATAGCGAACGTTATTGGGACCCTAAGGACCTCGAACAAGAGCTCTTGCGCACCTTCCAGGTGTGTCACGAGTGCCGCATGTGCGTGACGTACTGCGGTTCCTTTCCGATCTTGTTCGGTGCCATCGATCGGGAGATCGACGGGGGGCGGGCGGAGGGTTCGGAAAACGTGAATGCGACGACCATTCACGAAGTGACGGACCACTGCTGGCAGTGCAAGCTTTGCTACATCAAGTGCCCGTACACGCCGGATGAAGGCGCGCATGAGCTGTTGGATTTTCCGCGCTTGATGGCGCGCGAGAAGGCCCAGCGTTCGCGCCGTGACGGCGTGCCGATCGTCGATCAAGTATTGGGTGAGCCGCAGCGCATTGGCGCGCTGTCTGTCGGGCCCCAAGCCAAAATCGCGAATTTCGTGAACAGCAAGCGCCTGGTGCGCAAGGTCGTGGAGAAGGTGACCGGTATCTCGGCGGAGTTTCCGTTGCCGCCGATCGCCACGGAGGCGTTCACCAGCTGGCACCGCTCGCACACGCCCAGTGAGGGCGCTGGGGTCAACGGCCAAGTCGTGCTCTTTCCGACCTGCTACGGCGAGTACAATTTCCCCGAAGTACCGCGCGCCGCGGTGCAAGTCTTGGAGCGCAACGGCTATGACGTGATCGTGCCCGAGGCGCTCACCTGTTGCGGCATGCCCAACTTGGACGGCGGAGACATCGACGCCGCGCGCAAGAAAATGCAGGCCAACGTGGACTTGCTGGCGCCGTACGTGAAGCGTGGCCTGCGCATCGTAGTGCCCGGCCCCACCTGCGGCTACACCATGAAAAAAGAGTGGCCGGTGTACTTGGCAACGCAAGATGCCAAGGATGTCTCCACGCGCACCTTTGATTTGATGGAGTTTTTGGACGGGCTTCGCCGCGAGAAGAAGCTGGTCAAGAATTTCAAGAGCGGCTTGGGCCGTGTTGCCTATCACGCGTCTTGTCACCTGCGCGCGCAGAAGATCGCCATTCCGGGCGCGCGTGTGCTGTCGCTACTGCCGGATACGGACGTGCGCATCATCGAGCGCTGTTCCGCGGTCGACGGCACGTGGGGCATGAAGGCCAAGTACTATGAAGAGGGCGTGCGTTACGCGAAGCGCCTGTCCGAGGCGATCGAAGACGAGCAGCCGAGTGAAGGTGAGCTGTCCGTGGTCACGGATTGCAGCTTGGCCGCGTTGCGCGTGTTGAAGGAAAATGGTCGCGCCGCCCGGCACCCGGTCGTCGCGCTGGCTGAGGCCTACGGCTTCAACACAGAAAGCCGAGCCGAATGAGCCTGGTCACACGCGGAGAGCTGCTCGGTTTGGCTGAGTACGAGCAAATTCGAGAGCCGTTTCGGCAGCGCATCATGGCCATGAAGCAGGCGCGCCGCGTCGCGCTGGGCAGCAACATGACCGTGGTCTTCGAGAACCACGACACCGCCCTGTACCAAATCCAAGAAATGCTACGCACGGAGCGCATCACGGCCGAGAAAGCCATCGCGCACGAGCTCGAGACCTACAATGAGCTCGTGCCCGGCGCGCACGAGCTGTCTGCCACCATTTTCATCGAGTACCCGGAGCGTGAGCAGCGTGAACGCATGCTGTCCGCGCTGGCAGGCGTCGAAACCGCGTTTTTCGTGCGCGTTGCGGGTGAACGCTTGGCCGTTTTGCCGGACACGCGCGGCACCGAAACGGATCGCACGATTGCCGTGCAATACGTCAAATTCCCGCTCACCGCGTCGGCCGAGGCCGCGCTTCGCAGCGGCGAAACGGACATCTCGCTCGGCGTCGAGCACGACGCGTATCGCGTCGAAATCGTGCTCAGCCGCGCCACGCTTTCGAGTCTAAGCGACGACTTCGCTTAGACTCGGTCGCGCGAGTCTCACTTACAGGGGGCAGCGCCCAAAGCCGCCGCGCAGTCGTCCGCCGGCGTGGTCAGCGCGCGGCTGACGTGCAGCAAGCGGCACTGCATGGTGTTGCCCTTGGGCAGCGGCGCGACGGAGTAGGGCAGGCTTGGCCCGGCGCCGCTCAGCTTGACGCATTGGGTAAGGCAATCAGCCTGCCCACCCGGGAACGTGGTGCTGAAGTTGTTCGTCGGCGAAGCCGTCACCGTGCAGGCTTTCGAGGCGAGCAGGCAGTACGAATCACAATTGCCCGTCTCGCCCGTCGCGGGCAGCGTGGTCGAACCGCAATGGCCATCGCCGCCGGGGCCGGTGTGCGGGCAGTGCGTGTCCGGATCCACGAGCGCGTTGTACGAGTGGTATTTGCGGCAACCCACGGTGTTTTGGCTGGTATCCGTGACCTCGCCCTTGTCCAGCGCTTCACACACGGCGTGACATTGCGCTGAATCCTCATACACGGCCTTGGCGCCGCTGCACTCCGTGAGCTCCAGCTGGCAGTAGCTGTCGCAATCCGGCTTCACCTTTTTGGGATCGTCCAGACACGGACCCGGAGCGGGCATGGCTTGCCCTTGAGCCTGCAGCTGCGCGTGCACGCAATGCTCGCCGGGGTTCACTGTCGCGGCGCTGGTATGCACCAAGCGACACTGCAACGTATCACCGGTGTAGTTGGCGTCCGTGTCGAAGCTGCCGGTGTCGCGCAAGCCTTCGCACGCGGCGGCGCACTTCGTCGGATCGTACTGCGGCGTCACGTCCAGCTGCGGTTGGTCCGCTTGGCACGCTGCTTGGTACAACTGGCAGTAGCTCTCGCAATTGCTGCCGCACACGCCAGCGCCACCGGGGCCGGCTTTCGCGCACGTTTCTGCGAGCGTTGCGGCCTCCCCGGTGATCAGCTGATTGCTCAGCTGATTCAGCCGGCACACCACCGTGTTGCCCGTCTTCTCGATGGCTTCACCGGGGGGCATCAGCGCACAAATACCGAGGCACGTGGAGATGTCGGAATAGGCAGAGTTCGGGCTCTTGCACATGTCCATGATCTGCGAGCAGTACGTGCTGCACTGCTCGGTCGGGCCGGTGTTGCCGCCCGCCTCACCGCCAGCACCCGCGTCACTGGGCGCGCCGCCGCCAGTGCCGCTGCCGCCCGTTGAGCTGGACGCCAAGCTGCGGTCTTGGATGCCGGCGAGCGCCTGGCACGCTCCGAGTGCAGAGCTGGCTAGGCCGAGTAACAGCGCGAGCGGTATGAAACGATTCATTGGAAGGCACCTCCGAAGCCGATGCCGGCTAAGTCTCGACTCAGTAGTGGATGAAGCTCCAGCCGCGCCTCGCGCTTGGGCTCACTGGTCAGGTACAACACGACACCGGTCACGACGAAAGCCGCGCCGACCGCGATCGTGATGTTGGCCGCGACCGCCGCGTTCTTTGCTTGATCGTTGAACGCAACGCCATCCGAGTCGCATTGATTGTTGCTCGGGCAGTGCTTCTCCGCGTCGCTGTTCTTGGAGATGGCACGCACACCGAAGTACGAGCCCACGCCCAACCCAACTACGCCCAGGGCGCCCGTGATGTACGCAGCGGTACGCATACCGCTGGATTTTGCGGGTGGCGGCGCGCCATCGCTGCCTTCGGCCGCAGGCGTTACGGGAGCGCTGCCGCTCGTGCTGGGCGCGACGGTCGCGGCCGCGCCGGCGGCGACCGCGGGCTTCGTGCTGGCCTTCAAGGCGGGAATATCGAGCAGCTTGTTCTCGCCGTTGGCGGCGACTTCGACGTCGACCTCGAATGGGTCGTAACCATCGGCGCTGGCCACGATGTGATACTTGCCCGGATCGACTGGAATCGCGCTGCCCAAGAGCGAGTTGGCGAGCGCGGCGTTGTCACGCGTGACGTGCAGCGACGGCAGTTGCGCGTTCTCTGCGGCCACGCGCACGGTGAGCTTGGACAGACCTGCTTGCAGGCGATCCGCGCGCGCGGCGGCGATGCGCGAGCGGTCGTTCTCGCCTTGGGCCTGCGCGCTGGACGCGGCCTCGCGGAACGTGGCCCAAGCACTCGCGGTGCGCCCCGTTTTTTCGTAGCACTCACCCAGGTACAGCAGCGTACCGATGCCCGGATCGATGCGCTCGCTCTCCTCCAACTTGGGGCACGCATCGGCGAAGTGGCCGCTCTTCATCGCTTTGACGCCGTCGTCGAACAACGACTCCGCGGCAGCCTTCTGCGATGCGCTGGACTCGGCGTGCGCGCGACCAGCCAACAACGAGCCGACCGCACAGGCGACGAGCGTCGGCCACGCGGTCAATTTTCCGGACATCCTGTTCGCCATGCTTGGTGATTTACCAAGTCTTGGGCCGTCAAAGACGGCAATTCGACGCTAGCGACGTTAGCGCCGGCCGCCGAAGTCGCTCAGGTCACTAGAAGCCGCGGGTTTGAGCACGACGGCGGGTTTCGGCTTCGCCACGAAGCTCACAGCAGCGGGCTTGCCCTTCGCGGGCGGGTCCTGTGGGCGAACCACGGGGGCCGCAGGGTCAGGCGCAACCGCAGACGGCACGACCTGGGGTTCGGGCGTGTGCACCGGCGCCTGCACGGGCACGGGCACGGGCGCCGCGGAGGCCAGGGGCGGGGCCGGTGCAGCCACACTGGCCGACGCGCTTGCCTGCGCGCTCGGATCGCGAAAGCCGATCAACAGCGCGGCTGCAACGAGCGCCGCCGCACCCAACCCCAAGCCGATGAACAGCGGCGCGCGCGAACGCTGCGGCTCTGCCGTGCTCATGTTCGGCGCGTCCGTGCGGCCCCAGGAGTCGACCGTGGCTCGGATGGGCGGCGTGGGCGTGGGGCGTGAGCCGCGCAGCGGCGTGGTGGACAGCGCGTGTGGCGCGCGGTGGTTCCCCGAGCGCTCGGCGTTGCTCATGCGCTCGTGGCTCAGGTGCAGGCTCGAGGCCGAAATGTCCGTCACGCCCAACACGCGGCTCGCGCGGTCGACGTGGAGTTGGCTGGAGGCACTGCCAAACGGCGCCAGCGCGCGCGCCAGCTCACTCACCGTGGCAAAGCGATCATCGCGATTCTTGGCCAAGCAGTGCATCACGATTTCTTCGAGCTCCTCCGGCACTTCCGCGCGCAGCGAGCGCATGGAAGGCGGGGTATCACTCAAAAGTGACGCGCACAGCGCGGGGATTGAATCCCCCGTGTAAGGCGGGGCGCCCGTGATCATCTCGTACAGGATCACGCCCAGGGACCAGATGTCCGTGCGCGTGTCCACGTCCTTCGCGGAGCGCATTTGCTCGGGCGACATGTACAGCGGTGAGCCGATGAGCGTGGACGTGCGCGTGAGCGACATCTCCGCGACACTGCCGCCCAGGAGCGATTTCGAGATGCCGAAATCCAACACCTTGACGATGCGCGTGCCGTCCGCGCGCGTGGCAATGAACAGATTGGCCGGCTTCAGGTCACGATGCACGATGCCCGCGGCGTGCGCCTCTGCCAGGGCCTCGATGGCCTGCAGCACGAAGTCGATCGAATCGTCGATCGGCAACATGCCGTACTTCTGCATCTCGTCGGAGATGTCGTGCCCTTCCAGGTACTCCATCACCATGTAAGGCACGCCGCCCTCCATGATGCCGACGTCAATCACGCGCGCTACGTGCTCGCTGCGGATCTTCGCGGCGGAGCGGGCCTCACGGCGGAAGCGCTCAGCGGTGTCCGCGCGCTCCATCGCCAGCGGATGCAGGAACTTCACCGCGACGCGCTGCTCCAGCTCCAGGTGCCAGGCGGCGACCACGAAGCCCATGCCGCCGGAGCCAAGTACCCGTTCGACCCGGTATTTGCCGGCCAAGATCTGGCCTTCGGTAACGGGGGAGTCTGCCATCGCTGCGAGCCAGCCTAGCACGCAGAATGTTTCTGCTCAGCCGGCTGTCGCTCAATTCACGGTGACTGGTCTGGCCGATATGCTGGGAAAGGATTCGGGAACCAGTTCGTGCCGCTGTTTCGGTACACGGTCAGGCGCGCGAAATCGATCCCGAGAATCGCGGAAAAACCGCGTTCTTCGTGGGTTCCCACGCTTCCGCCCAGACCCAAACCGATACCCCAGGGCGCGCCGAGCCAAAGTGTGCCGGCGCCGCCGACCGCGCCCTGACCCCAAAAGCGCTCGTACGGACCCACGTCCAGCGCGACGCCGAAGTTACCATTGACGTAGCCGCGCGTCGCCCCGCGCAGGAGCAACGCCAGGTCAGTGCCGTACCCGAAGTTGGGCTCGAACGAGAACAAGCCGCCCACCACCAACGGATTGGCGGGCGAGCTGCCGAGGCCGAAGTGAATGCGCATCGCGCCCGCAGTGCGCGTGGACAGCGCCTGTTGATGCAGCTGGGTGACGCCGCCACCCACGAACGCCCACGACGAAACGTCTGCGCGCGCGGACCGCGTGCTGCACAGCAGCAGCAAGCCTGACGCAAGCAGGAGGAAAAGGTGCAGCGCGCGCCGCGTGGTGCGGCTCGCTTCGAATCGCCGTTGGCTGTTCACTCTAGGTCCGATCGATCGCTAGGCGATCTGTGAAAGTGCCGCGACTAGGCGATCCAGATCTTCGCGACGGTGCTCTTCTGTTACGGCGATCAACAGGCGATCGGCGAGCTTCGGGTCCACTCGGCCCAAATCAAAACCGGCGATTAGCCCTTGCTGCTCGAGCTTGCGGCACACGCTCGCGGCGTTGCCCGAGCGCACGCGCACTGCAAACTCGTTGAAGTACGGAGCGGCGGCGAAGCCTGGGGCAAAGCCGGGCAGCGCCACGATTTTATCGTGCAAGTAGTGCGCTTTGGCCAGGCATTGCTGAGCGGTCTCCACGAACCCGGATTTGCCCAGGATGCTCATGCGAATCGCCAAGGACAGCGCCAGCAGACCCTGATTCGTACAGATGTTGCTGGTCGCGCGCTCACGCCGAATGTGTTGCTCGCGCGTGGACAGCGTGAGCACGAAGCCGCGCTCGCCGTTCGCGTCCACCGTTTCGCCGCAAATACGGCCCGGCATTTGCTGCAAGAACTGGCGATCGCCGCGGCACGCGAACATGCCCACGCCCGGGCCGCCGAACTGCGGTGGGCAAGCGATGGGCTGGCCCTCGCCGACGGCGATGTCTGCGCCGAGCGCGCCGGGAGATTCCGAGATCGCGAGCGCGTACGGCTCGCTCGTAGCAGTGACCAACAGTGCGCCCTGGGCGTGCACCTGCGCGGCGAGCGCCCGCAGATCCGCGAGCGGCCCGACGAAGCTCGGATAGCCGACGATCACGGCGGCGGTGTCCCCGTCCATCGCAGCAAGCAACGCGGCCAGGTTGGGCGCGCCGTCTTCGCCGAACGGCACTTCCACGCACGACATGTCGTCGCGGCCGGCGAAGTAAGTGACCGTCACCGCGCGGTAATCCGGATGCAGTGACGTGCACAGCACGACCTTGCCGCGCTTGGTCAGGCGGCACGCCATCAACGCCGCTTCGGCCGTCGCGCTCGCGCCGTCGTACAGGCTGGCGTTGGACAGCGGCAGGCCGAGCACCTCACTGACGATGGTCTGGTACTCCCAGATGGCTTGCAGCGTGCCTTGCGCCACTTCCGGCTGATACGGCGTGTAAGAAGTGTAGAATTCGCTGCGTAGCAGCAGCTGATCCACAGCGGGCGGAATGTGGTGTGCGTACATGCCGGCGCCCAAGAAGCTGAGCAGCTCCGCGCCCGTGTTTTTGCGCGCCAGATCGCGCAAATGCCGCATCAATGCGGCTTCGCCGAGCGAGGGCTCGAGCGCCAAATCACCGGAGAAGCGCGCGGCTTCCGGAATGCTCTGGAACAACTGATCGATCGACGGTTTGCCGATCGTCTCCAGCATCGCGGTGATGTCTTCGGGCGTGTGCGGCAGGTAGCGCATTCAGTGATCCGAGTGCGAGAGATGGTCGGTGTAGCTCGCTGCAGACATCAGCTCACTCGGCCCAGCGTCGGGCGCGATGGCGATCATCCAGCCCTTGCCCCAACAATCTTCGTTCACGAGCTCGGGGCTGTTCTCCAAGTCCGCGTTCACGCGCGTGACCTTGCCGCTCACGGGTGCGAACAAGTCGCTCAGCGTCTTCACGCTTTCGATGGTGCCGAACGCTTTGCCGCTCACGACGGCGTCGCCGACCTTCACGTCCAAGCTGACGAGCGTGATATCACCCAGCGCATCCACGGCGAACGCCGTGATGCCGATCACGAGCTCTCCGTTTTCGGTGCGGGCCCACTCGTGATCCTTGGTGTATTTACGGTCGTCTTTGACTTCTTTGGGGCTCGACATCGCGGGGGGCGTCTCCTCGGCTCATGGCCGCTCACTTGCGCTTGTAAAACGGAGTCTTCACGATCTGTGCGGGGATTTTCTTGCCTCGGCAGTCGACCAGCAGCTCCGTGCCGACCGCACTCTTGGCGAGTGGGAAGTAGCCGAGGCCGATGCTCTTGCCTAGGGTGGGTGAGGGGCCGCCCGAGGTGCATACGCCGCACTCCACGCCGTCTGCATCCAGCAGTGGGTAGCCGTGCCGGGCGATGCCGCGGCCGGTCATCTCGAAGCCGACCATCGTGCGGGTCAGGCCGCGCTCTTTGATGGCTACCAGGGCTTCTTTACCGACGAAGCTCGGCTTGTCGAGTTTCACAACCCAGCTCAAACCGGCTTCTAGCGGGTTCGTGGTCTCGTCGATGTCGTTGCCGTACAGGGACAGGCGCGCGTCCAGGCGCAGGGTGTCGCGCGCGCCCAGGCCAATCGGCTCGATGCCTGCTTCTGCGCCGGCTTCCATGAGTGTGTCCCACAGCGCGGGCGCCTCATTCCAGGCGCAAAACAGCTCGACGCCGTCTTCGCCGGTGTAG
>FSWQ01001294.1_pt1 | contig 26226 bp, 19 predicted proteins | sample 1637691 | NCBI WGS metagenome assembly FSWQ01 (sample SAMEA3914814, study PRJEB12502) | metagenome | biome: forest; material: soil | place: USA | collected 2011-09-16 | depth 0.1 m | reverse complement strand
TTGAAGGATCGCGTAACGGTACGGTGCTTGCTCTAGAGCCCACCCAAGGAGACTTCGAACATGACTACGATGAAATATCTCGGGGCTTTGGGGTTGTTGTTGGCGGCATGCGGAGGCCAAGCGAACACGGGTTCGTCTGGCTCCGGCGTGGATCAAGCGCCGTTGAAGAAAGCCGCGGCAGAGGCGGTCGCCAACGGCAGCGCAACGAGTGACGCGTGCGCGGCGAACGGCTGGTACGGCGACAAAGTTTGCGACTCCTTCTGTCAAGACAAGGACTCGGACTGCGTGAGCCACGAAGACACGGCCACCGTATGCGCGGAGTTCATCGAGGCCTCCGACGGCACGTGCAGTCGTCCGTCCGATGACCCGTGCCTATTCCAAGACCCGGATTGTGAACAAGTCGTTCACCCCACGCCCGGTAAGCCGCCTACGAGTGGCCCGGGCACGGTTTGCGCTGAGTACATCGAGGAGCCAGACGGCAAGTGCAGCCGCCCGGCAACCGACCCCTGCATCGGTCAAGATCCGGACTGCACGAACGGCAGTGGTGGTGGCGGCGTAGCTTGCCCCGCGATCGTCGAACAACCGGACGGCAAGTGCTCGCTGCCCGACACCGACCCGTGCCAGAGCATCGACCCGGATTGCGTGCACTCGCACCCGATCACGGTGTGCCCGACGATCGTCGAGGCACCGGACGGCGTATGCTCGCTGGCGGCGGACGACCCGTGCCCGAGTGTCGACCCCGACTGCATCGCCACTGCCGATGGCAGCGCGGGCGCCAGCTCGGATTCGAGCTCGGGCTCGAACGTGATTCCGCCCCCGTGCTGCAAGAAGTGAACGAGCACTCCACCTTTGATTGCACCATGATGGATCGCTCGTAATGCATCGTTGTCCCACCCTCGGTTCGTGTCTGCCCACGCTGACGCGCAAGCGCGCGCTGCTGGCTACCAGTCTGATCTGGTTCGCTGGCGGCTGCGGACCGGGGGCGGCGACACCGATGCCCGAACCGCCGAGCATTCTGCCCAGCTTGCTCGGCCCGCCGACGGGTGAGGTCAAACCAGTAATTGCAGGGACTCAAGGTTTCGTGGACATCGAAGGCGGCCCTGGCGCTGCACCCGCCAACGCTACGATTCGCGTTACCGATCTGGACAAGACAGACGTGCCCTATTCCAGCAAGGCGTTTGCGGATGGGCACTTCGTGGTCTCCTTGCCTGTCGACTACAACGACGAGTTGCGCTTCGAGTGGCAGTACGGCGACAAGCGCTCGAAACCGACGGACGTGTTGTTCCTACAAGCGGGCACGTCCAGCTTTCGCCTGCAGCCGAGTCCGCGCTTCGATTGCGTCCAGCTGACGCCGGGTTTCGTGCTCGAGTTCGCGAACACCAGTGCGGACACGTTGACGCTACAAATTGAAAATCAGTGTGCGTCCGATCTGAGTGTCGGCAGCGCCACGTTGCGCCGCAGTCTCCCTGACTTCGTGCTGCCCACTGGCACACCTGGGACATATCCCCCCGGTAATGTGGCAAGCTTGGCCGTCTCCCACGTGGCAACCGGGGCGGCCTCAGAGGAAAACACGTTGTTCGTGGCTCTGTCACAGGGTGGAACCACGATTCGTTACCCGATCACCTTGTCAGCCCAACCCTGAGGACCAAGACTGAGCGCTGCTCGGGAAACATTTCGAAATCGCGCACCATTGAAGGTTGCGCGGTCGGAGTGCATCCCATTCATTTAGGAGGCAATCCTAATGATGAGTTCAGCGAGCGCGTGGCAGTGCTGCGCGCAACGCACGTCGCTTGCGTGCGCGTGTCTGTGTGGGTGTGCTCTGTTCGGCGCTACAGCGCGAGCTCAGAGCAGCAGTCTGGAACCTGAGTTGTGGACTCTGCCCACAGCAGCGGCGCCGACGCGTGATCGCGCCGGATCCGAAGCGAGTGCGCGCGCGGATCCGCGCGCGGCCGAGCACGTGAAGCTCGGCGCGCTGCTTGGCATCGGCTTTCCACGACCGCTTTCGGTGGAAGGCATCGTCAAGCTGGAGCGGGCCGTCGCGCTGGGTGTGGAATACAGCACTTTGCCGCAAGTGACGGTGTCCAACGTGCAGATAGGGTGTTGGGCGGTCGCGGGCAGTGCGCGCGTGTTCCCGTTTCGCGGCCCGTTTTTCGTTGGCTTGCGCGCGGGCCGTCAACACTTGGTGGCGGACGCTTCCGTGTCTGCATACGGCTACACCGTGCCCGTCGGTCTGTCGGTGGACACCACGTTCCTGAACCCGCAAATCGGTTTCTTGTGGACGTGGAGTCCGGGGCTAACGCTGGGCATCGATGCGGGCCTGCAGATCCCGTTGTCGAGTCAGTCCTCGAGCTCGCTGCAGACTGCGGTGCCTACACTCGCGCAGCCGTTCGTGGCGTCCGCTCAGCAAACCGCGGAAAACGTCGCGAAAGCCGCGGGTCAAACCACGTTGCCGACGCTCGATCTCGTCCGCGTCGGATTTCTCTTCTAACGAGTGATCGCTTTGCGCATGTGGCAGGCACAGTCCAGCTACCATTTGTGCACGTTCGTACACCTCGCATCAACACCTACGCTGTAGTTGTGAACCTTCGCGCGCAGCGTTGTTGCGCACGGTTCCTTGCCACCGCAAGATGCGACTCAACTCATGAGCCAGCCCTTCCTCGTGCACACTCAGTGTCTGCGCGCGTTCGCTTCGTTGACCATCCTCGGACTGCTGTCCGCGTGCAGCTCGGATGCAAGCCCGGGTAATGCTGCTGGTGGGGCCCCTGCGGGTACGTCCGGCGCTAGCGGTGTCTCGGGTAGCGCTGGTGCGCTGATGAGCGCGGCTGGCAGTGGCGGGCAAACCGCTGTTGCAGGGAGTGCGGGCAGCGTTGCGCTGGGTGGCGGTGGCAGCGGTGGCATGTCGCAAACAGGCGGCAGCTCCGGCAACGCGGGCGCTGCGGGCAGCTCAGCCGGTAGCGGGGGCGCAGCGGCGGGTGCGGGCGGCTCCGGTCCCGTCGGGTTTTGGGGGCCGGATGGTCCGAAGAAGCAATGGTCGTGTCCCGCGCCGCCCTACGGCACGCAAACGAAGGGGCCTGCCGTGCCCATCTGCGTCGGCTTCAAATACAATTACAACTACAACGAGGGACCGACGTGGATCGCGAGTCAGAACGCGTTCTTCTTCTCGAACTTCGCGCACAGCATGAACAAGGGCGGTGACATCATCAAGTACACCCCCGGTGGTCAGTGTGAAGTGTTCATTCATGACGTGGCCTGCAACGGCCTGGGCGTGAGCCCCAGCGGCAATATTCTGGCCGCATGCCAGGGCGAACGCGCGGTGATGGAGTACGACGTGCTGACCAAGAAGGGCCGCGTCATTGCCTCCATGGCGAACGGCAAAATGCTGGATTCACCGAATGACCTGATCGCGCGCAGCGACGGCAACGTGTACTTCTCCAACACCACGTACGAGCTCGGCGGTCAGCCGCAAGGCCTGGGCGCGGCTCTGGTGCGCGTCGATCCGCTTGGCGTCGTGTCCGTCGTCGAAGCGGGTGATTTGAACGGCGTTGCGCTATCCCCGGACGAAACGAAGCTGTACGTGGTCGGGAAGGGCGTGTTTCCGCTGGATGCGGCAGGCCTACCCGGCAAGAAGGGCGGCGGGGACCCGGGCGGTGATGGCATCGCTGTGGACTGCGCGGGTGCAATCAGCATCACTGGCACCAACAGCGCGTTCGGCGGCGCTGACGGCAAAACGTTGATTGCCGTCGGCCCCGACACCCAAGCGAAGACGTATCAAATGACCGTGCCGGGCTTGCCCTGAGGCGAGCCCCGCGCTTCAGCGACTCAGGCTAGCCATTCAGCCACCAGCCCCGGGCACATCCGTCATTTCGTAGAACTGGCGGATCTCCACCTCGCCCTCGGTTTTGTGATCGTCGCCGCCCGCCTCGAAGGGAATGCGCTGCACCCATTCGATGCATTCGGCGAGCGAGTTGACCTTCAAGATCCAGTAGCCCGCGATCACTTCTTTCGCCTCGGCAAACGGGCCGTCTACTACGGTGCGCTGGCCCTTCCAGTACTTGATCTTGGCGCCCTTGGAAGTGGGTGCGAGGCCCGCAAGATCAACCAGCACGCCGGCCTTTTGCAGCTCCTCGTTGTACTTACCCATTGCCTCCATGAATTCAGGCTTGGGGAAGATGCCTGCTTCAGAGTCCGCGTTGCCCTTGATGATGACCATGAATCGCATTGTTCGTACTCCGTTGATCTGGGTTCAAATGTGGGTTTGGGTTTGCGCCGCGCTGCCGAGCTTGCCCCCAAGCCAAGCGCTGGGCAGCGTCAGCGCGGCGAGTACAATCGGGTACCAAAGCGGGCCAAGCTCCGGCCTGTGCACGGTCGCCACAACTCCGAGTACGCTCAGCACGAAGCCCACCGCGCCAAGCCACAGCGCCGTGCGCATTGGCTGACGTGGCGCGAGGCGCGCCGCGATGAAGCACCCGAGCGCGCCGAAAGCGCTGCGGTACGCCGTTGCCAAAACGAACAAGCCGCTCGTCATGGGTAGCCCCAGCGCCGAGAACACACCCGCCGCTCGCAGCGCCGAATCCGTTGCATGCGACAGCACCGCGATGGCAATGAAGCCAGCCACGCCCGGCGCGACGCGCCGAACCAGCGACGGGCCAGCCGAACCCTTGCCCGTCGAGCCCTTCTGCTCCGCAACCTGCAATGTCATTGATTCCATAATGATTTCTCCGGTTTAGAGGTCTGGTCAACCCAGCTCTGAGCCTGGGCTCTGCTGGGTCGACGAAGCGCCCGACCGGGGATCGACATTTTGGAAATTTTATTTTTGGGGGCGCACGCAGCCCGCGCGGCCGGCCGATCCGGGCTCGGTTTGCCCGAGCCGCTCAGCCCGCGGTCACCCGCACGGCCGTGAACGTGGCCGGCGCGCCTTGTGCGCTGAGGCCGGCTTTGCCGCTGGGGAAGCTGGTGTCGAACACGGAGCCTAGCGTTTGGATGGCGCCAGAGGGGCGCACGACGGCGAACGTGAGCGTGCCGCCTTGTGCGCTAGCGCGGAGCTCGAGGGCAGAGGTGCTCGCGTCCGGGGCGTAGTTGCCGCTCGCGAGCTCGGACCAGGTGCCGCCGTCGTTTTTGGAGATGTCCCAGCGCTGCGCGCCGTTCGCCGCGCGCGTGATCTCTGCCAGGTAGTAGTGCGTTGCGTCTTGTACGCGCAGCGCGATGCCGGCGCTCGCCTTCATGGCGTTGCCGAAGCTGAGTTGCGCCGCGACCGTGTAACCGCGCCACGTCGCCTCGCCGAGTAAGCTGAGCTTCGTGTCGTCAGCGGTCGCGGAGTCTAGCGTGGCGAGCGTGAGCGCTGCTGCGGGCTGGAGCGTCCACAGCTGATCCGGCGTGCCATTGTCGTGAAACTGCACGACGTTCGCGCTGTCCGCCGTTGATGCTTGATCCACTCCGAGCAAGAGGCCGCTGTGCGCGTTCTTGATCTGGAATTGACCCTTGCCAGTGTCGATCAACGACCAATGCTGAGCCGCCACATTGCTGTCGGGTGCCTGTTGCACGAGCGCGCTGTCTTTCGTGCTCGCGTCAGCCACGCCCAGCACGAGCCCGCTATTCAAGCTCAAGAGCTCGAAATCCCCTGAGCCGGTTGCCAGCAACTCCCAACGCTGACTCGCGCTGGCGCTGGCGTTGGCTTGCTGCGCTTGCGCGGCTGCGCTTGGCGGCGCGCGGTCGACAGTCAAGAACAGGCCGCTGTTCAGGTTCGAGATCTGAAAGATGGGCTGGCTGCACGCCCAAAATTCACTCAACCCCCAACCCACGTCTACGCTCGGGTTTGGCGCGAGCACGCGCAGTTGGCTGGTCGTGATTGTGGGGAATCTGATTTCCGTCGCGCCGTTGGCGCTTGGTTGGCCGGGAGTGTGCGTCTGTGCCGGCACGCTCAGCCAAACGCCATTCAGCAAGTACTGCACGTCAAACTCATGCGGCGTACGCACGCCGCCACCGTCATCGTAAAAGCTCAGCTTCAGGTAGTCGACGCTGACGTCGTGCTTGAAGTTCACGCCGTAGTAGTCGCTGACGTTCTTGGATTTGTACGAAGTCCAGCGCGTGTTCTCGGGAATGCCCACGCGGAACAGCAAGCCGTCCACGCCGTGCCAAACGTCGTCTGTGGCAAACGTGTACGACGCAAACGGCTCAGGCCCGTTCGCGAAGTGTTGGCCATTGGCCGCGACGTCGATACCCGTCAATCGACTCGACTGCGTGGTCGGCGCGCCGACGTTGACAGTGACTGGCTGTAAATCGCCCTGTACCACGCGCTGCACGCCATCCACGAACACGCGCAGGCCGGGCCCTTGCAGGTAGCGTGAGCCGACGCGGTCCCAGAGCACGGTCACCTGATGGCCGTGGTAGGGCACGTTTTCCGCCGCGAAATAGGCCCATGTGGCCGGCGCGAGCGGCTTCACCAGCAGCGTGTTGTCCGCTTGTCCGCGCAGGCCGACCAAGCCCGCGAGCACGTTGTCCGCAAATGTGGAGTGGTTGTAGTCCTCGCTGTGCCCAGTGCTGTCGTACAGCCACTGGTCTGCGTCTGGGTCATGCGCCTCAGCGACGTACGGCTTGCCAGTCTTGTATTGGGTGAGCGCGTAGCCGTGTAGCAAGCTCAGGTAGTCGTCCGCGCTGATCACGGACTGCGTTGGGTAGTCGTCCAGTAAGTTGGCGAGGGCGGTCAGTGTTTGCGCGGTTTCGTAGGGCCATGATGGGCCGTCCCAGCGGCAACAATTCGCGGCTTCATGCATGAACCACGGGCTGCGCCGCTCGATGGTCGTGGGCCCATATTTGGCGGCGAAGCCTTGCGCGTCGAGTAAGCTCGCGAATTGCGTCGCGTCCGCGGCGCGCGGCATGTCGAACATCCACGGGATGAAGCCCATTTCTTCGCGCGTGCCGAGCAGCGTGTGGGCGGCGTTGCCAGCCTGAGGCATGTCGTAGAAGAAGTTGCGCGTGGCATCCCACAGGTACTTCTGCTGATTCATTTGCAGCGCGCTGGCGAGCGTATTGAACCGGTCTGCGGTCGCGCCATCGCCCATCAGCACGGCAATTTGCGCGATCGCGCGGGCGTCACCGTATTGGTACGCATTGATTGAAGGCCGAAAACCAGCGCCGCCGTGATACGGGTCGCTCGATTCATAGGATGAAGCGCTGAGCTCCGTGGCATCCCAGACGGGCACTTGCCAATACAAGCCGAGCGCTGCATCGAAGTGATTGGCCCAACCTTCGTACTGCCGGATGAGCGCGGGCTGCAACGCCGTGACGAACGCGCGATCACCACTGGCCAAGTACTGCTGCCACACCGAGCTCGCCGCCCAAAAGCTGTACTCGTGCGCCCAGTCCGCCGCGCTGGCGTTCACGGCCTCATCCGGGGGTTTGCTGAATTGTCCGGGCCCGTTCAACCAGTAGTTGATGTCGTCTTTGACGTATTGCTGATTTTGCAGCCAACGCCCTTCGCTGATTTGGTGTCCAGCTGCGGCGACCACGCCGCCGTAGGGCGCGCCGTAAGACACGGGCTCCAGGAACTCATTGGACAAGTAGCCGTAGATGGGGCCGGTGTAGACCAGGTGCTCTTTGTAACTCTGCCAGCGGTAGTAGTAGACGCTTTGCAGCGCGTCGTCGGGCGCTTCGAACAGCGGCACGTTTTCGAGGAACCACGCTTTGTCCTCCACGTTCGTGAGCAGCGTGTTCGCATCCAGGAAGTGCGTTTGTGGAGGTGGCGGCGCGGGGGGCAGGGTACCCGCGTCGTTTTCGTTCGGCTGCCCCGCCTCGCCTGCTGCACCGGCGCTGTCGTTGGGGGCGCCCGCCGCCGTGGCACCCCCGCCGCCCAGCGCGCCTCCGCTGCCGCCGGCGTCGGATACCGAGGCATCCGGCACGGGCGCCGCCTGTTTCGACTTCACGCTTCCGCAGCCGCCCAGCGCGCAGCTCAAACAAGCGGCGAGCGGCAGCACCTGGAAACGAGCGGAGAAAGTCATGACCTTGTCGGACGAGCAGTGCGCTCGTCTGTCTTGATGCGCGGCGCCCACGAAAACGGCGCATTTCTTTTGCTGCCCCGCTGCCAGCGCCCAGTGGCGATGCTAGGCATCCGGCCATGAACTCCGACGCCCTGGTCACGCCGCGCTCCGACCGCACGTTCTTCACATTCAACGCGGTGCTCTCCACCGTGGCCGTCGCGTTCATTGCCTTCATCTTGCTGCGCGGCCACAGCGCCGGCGGGCCTGACCTCAGCTTCATGCCCGCGGTCAACGCCTGCTTCAACGCGCTCTCCGCCGTGTGCCTCGTCGCCGGCTACGTGGCCATCCGCCAACGCAAAATCGCCGTTCACCGCCTACTGATGGTGACCGCCTTCGCGTGCTCCTCGCTCTTCCTGGTCGGCTACCTCAGCTACCACTTCGTCCACGGCGACACGAAATTCACCGGCACCGGCCCGATTCGCTTGTGCTACTTCCTGCTCCTGATCAGCCACGTGCTGCTCTCCCTCAGCGTCGTTCCCCTCGCGCTCACCTCGTTCTACTTCGCCTTCACTCGGTCCTTCCCCCGCCACCGCCGCCTCAATCGCGTCTTCCTACCCATCTGGCTGTACGTCTCGGTAACCGGCGTGGTCATCTTCTTCATGCTCCGCTGACCGAGCGCCGTCGCGCCTGCTGCTGCCGCGCAGCCGGCCCCCAAGGAGCTGGTAGCGCTAACAGCGAGGCTCACTCCGAGGTGGCTGAGAGCCGGGGCCCGCTCCCGCGCGCTTCGTCCAGACGAAGCACGCTTCGCCCACGCAAGCCGATCCGGTTCGCCACGTGCCCTCTGCCAAAGTCGCGCTCGGCCAACAACCGATTGTGCGCCGCACAAAGCAGTCGCAAATTCCCGAGCTGCTCGCCGCCCCCACGCGCCCACGGCTCCTCGTGGTGGATCTGCAAAAACGCCCGCGCCGCACAACGGCAGCCACCGGGGCCCTGATACGTACAACGCAAACCATCCCGCGCCGCCACCTCGCGCCGCGTGGCGTTCGGGATATGCCTTCGTTTCGCTGCTGCCGTACCGTCCGTGAGTTCGCGCCCTTCGGCTGCACTCGACCCCGACGTTCTCGGTTTCGAGCCCGCGCCGGTTTCGCGCCGCGGTCGCTCCGTCTTCGCGAACCGCCGCTTCTCTACTTTCTCCAGCGCAATATCCAGCGCGTGCTCAATCAACAACGCCAAGTCCCCACTCGGATTCGCGTGACTTGTGAGCGCCCTGAGCCGCTCCAGCTTCTCCTTCAACGCCGCGCTGACGTTCAGCTGCAGTTGATAGCTCTGTTCCGACAGGGGTTTGAATGTTGCGCTCCCGTTCTTCCTGAGCCGCGACGCCACGTCCGCTTGCGGAAAGCGACGCGCCACCAGCTCCTGAACCTGCAGCTTCGTCTTGTCCGAAGCCTCCGCCAGCAGCTCCTGATGATTCTCCGGCGTGAGCCAATCCCGCAGCAAACACACCGCCGTCAGATGCACTTCTCGCCGCTCCAGCATCTCGAACACAACCGGAAACCGCCGCGCGACCCGCGCCGCCGTGATCCGGTGAAACGCCTCGCTCGAGCTCAGCCCCAACACTTCCAAGCAGTAAGAGAACAGCGACTCGCTCCCCTCTCGCAGGTGCAACTTCCGTTCTTCCACCTCCGCGATGTGCGCGACGATCCGCGCCTCAGTGCGATAGCCACTCGCTAACAACTCCACCAACGCAAGCCGCAACCCCTGATCCGAAACCAACCCCAACTGCCAAAATTCAGCGGTTTCCATGCACCAAACGTAACACGCTGTTTTTCGATCTCACTGCCGCCTCGCCAGCGAACGAACCGCGTTCCGTTCGCCTTCGCAATCGAATTTTTGCAACGCACGCATCCAATCGCCTCCTCGCGCGACGACACGCCACGAACCAACGCGACTCACTTCGCCGCGCGCGCATGCCCCTCGAACCCGTCAAGAAAATTCATTCGCATCTTTCAAAAATGCGAAGCCTTAAAAGCTGAGCTTGCCCTCACGATCCCGCATTCACGCCAACGACCGCCTCAGGCCAAGCGCGAGGGATTTGTACGCAAACGCCCCGCCCAATCTCGCGCGAAGCCAACACCGCTCCCCGCATGCGCTTGTGCGCAAATCCCGAGCCCCGCGCCCAAGAAAAATCCCGCCCGCAGCCAGCACGCTTCCCGAGGCGCGGCTCCGGGATCACCTGCCGCCCGCGTCGTTACTTCGTCCAGACAAAGCGCTTCCACGTGGCCGTCGCAGCCGTTACTTCGTCCAGACAAAGCGCTTCCACGCGGCCGTAGCGCATCGTCGAATCGTCGGCTCCCCGCGCGGGCGGAAGCCCGCGCTTGTCGGGGGCCCGGGCGCGCGCAGCGGAGCGAGCACGACCGGTCGTGTTGCGCCGCCACTCACCGGGGGGCACCCCTAACGCCGGATTTCCTCGTATACCCAGCGTGCCAGCGCGTGTGCTCCGTCGATCGAGAAGTGCATGCCGTCGGGGCGGATGGGTTCCTTCGCGCCGATGTCTTGTTCGCACACGCTCTTGGGACACAAACGGCCGCCCACATCGAGCATGAATACGCCGGGCACAGTCGCCGCGGATTTGCGAATCGAGCGATTCACGCAGTCGATTTGGGCGTTGAACTCAGCGCTGTCCCAATGCACGAGCGCGTATGGAATGGTGGACGTGAACACCACGCCCGCCTCGCCCTGCAAGGCGCGTAGCCGCTCCGTCAGTTCTTCCTCGAAGCGCCGGTCCCACTCCGGGCGACACGCGGTTTGCCATTCGCCGTGCCAGTGAAAGCCGTGCAAAAACGCGCCGCCCAAGTACACCACGCTCACGTTTGGGTGCTGCTCGCGCACGCGGTCCACCCACTGCGGGCCCTCACAGGAATTGCCCAGCAGCGTGCAGCCGTCCTTACCCATGTTCTGCACGTCCAAGCCCTTTTCACCCAAGCCGCGCAGCGCCCAGCCGAGCGAGTTGGCGGTCGAGTCCCCGAACAGCATGATGCGAAAACGCACTGCCTCGGGCACCGGCGAAGGAGGCAGGTGCGGCACAGGCACCTCACGAGCGTAAGTCCCGCGCACGATCAGCAGTACTGAAGCTGCCACCGCCGCTGGCACCACGAACAGCGGCCGATTGAACGGCACCCCATGCCGCCGGATTGGCCGCTCCAACACCCAATACGAAAAAATGGCGATCGCAAACGTAACCGCGAAGTGCAGTGCATGTAACGAAAACCCGTGCATATGCACGCGAGCCGCCGACAAGGCCACGTTCACCGGCCAATGCCACAGGTACACGCCGTAACTGATGGTCCCCAAGAGCCGGAACGGCAGCCAGCCGAGCAGGCGCGCAACCAGGCTCTTTTCTCTCGCAACCGCGCACGCAATCAGCAGCAACGCGCCCAGCTCCGTGAGCCAGAACCCGCCGTGATACAGCCACGGATTGGTACCGCTGAGCTTCCACCACGCCACGCCCAGCCCGCACAGCGCAAGCGCGCCAAGGCCGTCCAGCGCGCGCGCCGCACGCGCTCCAAAGTCGTAATTCGGCGAAAGCACCGTGGCCAGCGCCGCGCCCAACAAGATGCCGGCCATGCGCGTGTCCGTCCCCAGGTACACTCGCGTCGTGTTCTCGGCGTCGAACAGCCAGCACATGCTGCCCATGGAGAGAGCGCTCAAAGCGAGCGACACGCCCAGCAACGCGCGACTCCCGAAGCGCCGTAACAACACCGCGACGAGCAGCGGCCACAGCACGTAAAACTGCTCCTCGATGGACAAGCTCCAGGTGTGCTCGAGCGGTGAAGGTGCCGAGAACAGCTGCCAGTAGCTCTTGTGCGCCAGAATCGCTTGCCAATTGGCCACGTAAGCCAACGCGGACAACGCCTGCATGCGCAGCGGCCGCAGCTCGTCCGGCTTCGCGAAGTAGCGCCCATAAATTGCGATTGCCGGCATCAGCGAAAGCAACGCCGGGAACAGCCGCCGTGCGCGCCGCACCCAAAACGCCGACAGCGCGATGCCGCCCGTCTCGCGCCGCTCCGCGAGCAGCAACGAAGTGATCAGGTACCCAGACAGCACGAAAAACAGATCCACGCCCAAGTAGCCACCCGGCAGCGCGCCGTTGGCGTGAAAGAACAGCACGCCCAGCAAGGCGAGGCCGCGCAACCCGTCCAGCGCGGGCACGTGACGCATTCGGGGCTGATTCGAGGACGATGAGCTCACGCGCGCGGAACGTAGCTGCGTCTTGCCCGCGCTTCGAGTGGATTGGGCGGCGTGAGGCACAACGCCGAACAGCAGGCCGACGGGATTCGCGTAAGACCGTAACTCCGCGGTCGCCCGCCTCGCGAGGACGATGCTAAGCCACGTCCGCAATGTCTGAATCTCCCTCCGAAGGCGCGCCGCAAGCGCCGAGCTCGGGGCGAGCGCGCATCCGCTTTCCAGCGGAATTACCGATTTCTGCGCGCGTGGCGGACATTGCAGCCGCGATTGAGCGCCACCAAGTCATCATCGTTGCCGGCGCGACCGGCTCGGGCAAAACCACGCAGCTGCCCAAGATCCTGCTCGATATGGGACGGGGCACCGATCGCTTGATCGGCGTCACTCAGCCGCGGCGCATTGCCGCGACCAGCGTGGCCACGCGCGTTGCGAGCGAGCTGCAATGCGAGCTGGGGCAAGAGGTCGGCTACCAGATCCGCTTCGAAGAACGCACGAGTCCGCGGACGTACGTGAAGTTCATGACCGATGGCATCTTGCTGGCCGAGATCCAAGGCGATCGCTTACTCGAGAAGTACGACACGCTGGTCATCGACGAAGCCCACGAACGCAGCCTCACCATCGACTTCTTGCTCGGTTGGTTGAAGCGCATCTTGCCGCAGCGCCCCGATCTGAAAGTCCTGATCAGCTCAGCTACCATCGAGACCGAGCGCTTCTCCGAGTTCTTCGACGGCGCGCCAGTGATTCAAGTCGAAGGCCGCACCTTCCCGGTCGAAGTGCTGTACGAGCCGCCCGCGCCGGAGCTGGACTTGCCAGAAGCCGTGGCCAACGCGGTGGACACCGTGACTTCACTCGACCCGCGTGGCGACATCTTGGTGTTCTTGCCCGGGGAGCGGGAAATCCGCGAGACCGAACGCGAGCTGACGGCCCGTAAATTGCGCCATACCGTAGTGCAGCCGCTGTATTCGCGGCTGTCTGCGGCCGATCAACGCAAGGTGTTCCATGCCATCCCTGGCCGGCGCGTGATCCTCGCCACGAACGTGGCCGAGACATCGCTGACCATCCCGGGCATCGTGTACGTGATCGACACTGGCGTGGCACGGCTCTCACGCTACGAGCCGCGCACTGGCACCACCAGCTTGCAGATTGAAGCCGTGTCACAGGCCAGCGCCGACCAACGCAAAGGTCGCTGTGGGCGTGTGCGCGACGGCATCTGCGTGCGCTTGTACGACGAGCAAAGCTTCGCTGCGCGTCCCGCGTTCACTGACCCCGAGCTCAAGCGCACCGGCCTATCCGGGGTGATCCTGCGCATGAAGTCGCTGGCCCTGGGCGACGTCGAAGATTTTCCATTTTTGGACCCGCCGCAGGGCCGCGCGATCGCTGAAGGCTACCGCGTGCTGCAAGAGCTGGGCGCGCTGGACGACGAACGGAAGCTCACTCCGCTGGGCGCGCGCCTGGCCCGTTTTCCGGTCGACCCGCGCGTCGGTCGCATGATCCTGGCGGGTGTGGAGCAGGGCTGCGTAGCGGAAGTGCTGGTTTTGGCGGCCGCGCTCAACATTCAGGATCCACGCGAACGCCCGCGCGCCGCGGAACAAAAGGCCGACCAGCTTCATGCGCGTTTTCGCGTGGAAAGCTCGGATTTTCTAGGCCTGCTCAAGCTGTGGGCGTTCGTGCGTGAGGCGCAGCAGAAGGGCATGTCCGAGCTGCGGCGCGTGTGCAAAGACAGCTTCCTCTCGTTCTTGCGCATTCGCGAGTGGGGTGAGGTGCATCGCCAGCTGGAGGACGTAGCGCGCGAGCTGCGCATCAACGAACCACCCGGCGGCCGCGCAGCGCCCAAGGGCGATCTGGAAGGCCGACTGCATCGCGCCTTGCTGAGTGGCCTGCTGTCCAAAATTGGCCAATGGAACCCCGAGCAGCGCGTGTACATTGGCGCCAAGCAAACGCGCTTCGCGCTGCATCCGTCCTCCGCTCTGGCCAAGAAACCGCCGGCCTGGGTGATGGCGTTCGAGCTGGTGCAAACTAGCCAGCTGTTTGCGCGTAGCGCCGCCAAGTTGGATCCGGAATGGCTGGATGAAGTTGGCCAGCACTTGCTCAAGCGCAGCTACTCCGACCCACACTGGTCCGAAAAGTCCGCGCGCAGCAGCATCAAGGAGCACGCCACACTCTTCGGTTTGCCGGTATTTCGCGGGCGAAGCGTGGATTATGCGAGCATTGCCCCCGGACGCGCGCGGCTGATGTTCTTGGAGCACGCGCTGGTGCGCGGCGAATACCGCACGCGCGGCGCATTCCAAGAACACAATCGCGCATTGCTCGCGGAAGTGGCCCGGCAACGCGATAAAGCTCGCCAAAGCGACCTGCTTGCCGACGACGAAGCGCTGCTCTCCTTCTTCGATCGGCGCGTGCCCGAACAGGTGGTGAACGGCAAAACCTTCGAAGCATGGCGTGAAGCGGTCGAAGCCAGCGAGCCGAACACCTTGCGCCTGAGCTTGGAAGATGTGCTCACCCTCGAGCAACGGCTGCTGCCCGAGCACTACCCAGATACGCTGCGCCTACACGGTGTGGAGATCCCGCTCAGCTATCGCTTCGACCCCTCTGCCGAGGACGACGGCGTGACCGCCTCGTTACCTTTGCCACTCTTATTGCAACTGGATCCCGGTGAGTTGGATTGGACCATTCCCGGCTGGCACGAGCAGAAAGTCACGGCGCTGCTGAGTGAATTGCCGCGCGCGCTGCGCCGAGAAATCAGCTCTATTGCCGAGGTTTCCGCGCGCGTCGCGGCACGCTTAGTGCCATTTCAAGGGCCAATGCTGAGCGCGCTGGCGCGCGTTGCGTCCGAAGAGTGCGGCATCGAGTTGCCGGAAAGCGCGTTTCGCGCTGACGCCGTGCCGCCCTTCATGCGGCTCACGTGCCGCGTCGTGGGCGAGGGCGGGCGCACCGTGGCGCAGAGCCGCGACATCGCGCAGTTGATCGAGCAGCACGGTGGGCAAGCGCGCGAAGCGCTGCGCCGGGCTGCGCCGCCGCCGCAATGGGAGCGCACCGGGCTCACGACTTGGGATCTCGGTGATTTACCGACGTTCGTGGTGCGGCGCGTGAGCGGCGCCGAGCTGCGCTCGTACCCCGCGCTGATCGACCGGCAAAAATCAGTGGATCTGAGCTTGCTCGAAACGCCGGCTGCGGCCGAAGAGGCCACGCGCCTAGGAGTGCGTCGCTTGTTCGCGCTCGCGGCGAAGAGCCCGCTGTCCGTGTTCGCCAAGCAGAGCCCCGGACCCTTTGCCAGTCGCAATGGCTTCATGGTCTCGCGTGCGGAGAGTGAAGCGTTCCGCGAGCTATTCATGACTCGCGTGGTCGAAGAGGCCTTTGGCTGCGCGCCCGGCACGCCTGCGCCGCGCAACAAGGCGGCGTTCGACGCGCAGCTAGCTGCGGGCATCCCGCGCATTGCCGCCGCATTCAAGCGCCTGGAGCGCGCTGCAGCCGCCGCAGCGGGCGAGCTGCAAACGACCTTGCAGGCCCTGAGCTCGGCCGCCAAGCATCCCAGCGGTACAGCCGCCAGCGCCGAAATCAGAGCGCAAATTGCGCAGCTTTTCCCGCCGGATCTGATCAGCACGGTAGAAGTGGCGCGGCTCGAGCACTTCCCGCGCTACCTGCGCGCGGCTCAAGCGCGGCTCTCCCGCGCCGTCAGTGACCCGCGCAAAGATGCGGACAAGCTAGCGCCCTTCGCGCCGCTGTGGGCGGCGTTTCTGGCCAAGCAGCCTGCGGATCGCCAGGCCGCGCGTGCCTTGCGTTGGGCATTCGAAGAATTGCGCGTGGCGATCTTCGCGCCTGAGCTCAAGCCGGCACTGCCCGCAACACTGGCCAGCGTGTCGCTCGCGCTGTCTTCGCTGCGCTGAGCGTCAGCGTGCGCTGCTCGGCGCGCCGGGCAAGTTGCTCGACCGCTCGCGCACCGCGCTCCGCAACGTGGTGACCACGTCCTGCAAATTGACGGGTTTGACCAAGAAGCGATCCGCGCCCAATGAAGACAACAACTTCCACTCTTGCGGGCCCCCCGACGCGGTCATCACGATGATCGGCACATTTTCGGCCTCGCGCCGCGCGCGCAACAAGGCCGTCACGGCCACGCCGTCGAGTATCGGCATCTGCAAGTCGATCATCACGACCGAAGCCGGCTTCTGATCGAAGGCGTCCACCAAGGCGCGTCCGTTGTCGACGCACACGATGTCCGCGTCTGGAAACTCCATGCTCAGCTTGAGCGCCAAAAGATCGCGAAAGTCCGGATCATCTTCGGCCACCAAAATGCGCACCGGCTCGATGCTCGACGCGCGCGCTTCCTTCAAACTGCGCCGGAACAGGTCGGCCGACGAAGTGCGGTCTTTGGGCTGCTTGCGCAGTGCCTTCAGGATCACCTCGTCGAAGGCCACCGGCAGCCCTGGGCGCTGCTGGCTGGGCGGAATCGGTTGCTCGGTTGCGTGCTTGACCATGATTGCCAAGGCCGTCTCGCCATCGAAGGGCAGCTTCCCAGTCAACAGCTCGTAAGCCATGCAGCCGAGCGCGTACACGTCCGTAATTGGGCTCGCCGCTTGGTCGTCATCGAACGCCAGCTCTGGGGCCATGTACTCGGGCGTGCCGGCGATCACCTTCGTCATGCCGCCGTTGATATACGGCGCGGCCAAGCCCAAGTCAGCCACGCGCACGCGCATGCGACGGTCGAGCAACACGTTGCTGGGCTTGAGATCGCAATGCACCGTGCCGGCATCGTGAATCGCCGAAACGCCCGCGCACACGTCCTGCAGAATCGCCAGTGCCGCGTCGATGTCTGGCGGTTCGTCGCTGGCCGCCAGCCAAGCGTCGACGGTTCGCCCTTCGACCAGCTCCATCACGAAGTAGGGGATGGTGCCGTGCTCGCCGAAGGAGTGAATCGCGAGCACGTTGGGATGATTCACGAGCGCCATGGCGCGCGCTTCTTGTAGGAAGCGCTCGTGCATGTCGTCCGCGAAATCAGTGGAGCTGACGAACTTGATCGCGACCTTACGATGCAGCCGCAAATCGAAGCCGAGCAACACCACGCCCATGGCCCCGCGCCCCAACTCACCTACGATGCGATACACGCCGCCCACGACGTCGCCCACCACCGGCAAGCGCCGAGATTCGTCCGGGCCGCGCAGGAAGGAGCTGACTAGGTTGTCTACTCGGTTGCCGTTTGGCTCTACGGGCGCGGTGGGGGTCTTCGAGGGGTCGTTCGCGTGCATTGCTGGCTCACTCGCGTTTGCAAGTTGCAAGCCGCCCCAAATATCCGAGAAAATTCGCGCTCGAAGCCGGGCCAGGGCGAGGCGTTGTGACTCACTCGCCGCGGCGCGGCGACGCTTGCGACACAGCACAGGGCTTCCGGGCACCGATGCCCCTCCCCGAGCTGATACTCTCGGCGCGTGAATTCCGGCGCGGAACCCCTACCGGCAGACCTCCTTGCCGGGCGTAAGTCCTACGCCGAAAAGGCATGGCAGCAGGCGCACGCCGCATTTGCCCGCGCCGATGCGCTGCAGCCACTGGCGCGCGAGGATTTGTGGCGCGTTACTTGGTGTTGCGGGCTGATCGGGCGTGAGACCGAGATGGTCGATACGCTGGAACGCATTTACCACATGTCAGTGGAGATGGCCGATACGCTCTGCGCGGCGCGTGCCGCGTTCTGGGCCGGCTATCGTTTGATCCCGATGGGCGAGGCGAGCCGCTCCAGCGGCTGGCTCGCGCGCGCGGAACGCTCGATCGCCCAAGCGGGCTGTGAGTGCGTTGAGCAGGGCTACCTGTTGCTTCCAGAAATGCGTCGTCAGTTCTTGGCGGGCGAGTACGCGGCGGCGCAGGTTACGGCGCAGCGAGCCGAGCACATTGCCGAGCGCTTCTCCGAGTTGGATTTATGTGTGTTTGCACGTAATTTTCAAGGGCGCGTGCTGCTTCGCCTGGGCCAAATCGAAGCTGGCCTCAAACTGCTGGATGAGGCGATGCTAGCCGTGACGGGGGGCCAGCTTTCGCCCGGATTGAATGGCCTGATCTACTGCAGCGCCATCGACACCTGTCAGAGCGTCTACGCCATCGACCGAGCACGCGAGTGGACACAATCACTCAGCCATTGGTGTGACACTCAGCCCGAGCTCGTGACCTTCACCGGCGCGTGCATGGTGTCCCGCGCCGAGATTCTGCAACTCGGCGGTCAGTGGCCGCAGGCATTGTTGGAAGCCGAACGCGCGCTGCTGCGCTACCTCGCCTCAGCCGGCGCGCGTGCCACGGGGGAAGCGCGCTATCGTTTGGCTGAGCTGCACCGCTTGCGCGGGGATTTCGCGGGTGCGGAAGAGAACTACCGTGAGGCCAGTCAGCGCGGGCGTGATCCGCAGCCCGGGTTTGCGCTGCTGCGCTTGGCCCAGGGCCGGGCCGATCAGGCGGCGAGCGCCCTGCGCCGCGCCGCAGGTGATGCGCGCGAGCCCTTTCAGCGCGCCCAGCTGCTGCCGGAGCTCGTGGAGGTCCTGCTTGCGGCCGGCGCAACCGACGAAGCCCGTGAATTTTCGAATGAGCTGGACAGCGTGGCCAGTGGCTTCGAAAGTGAGCTGCTGCGCGCGCTCGGCGCGCACGCGCGTGCGCAGGTGGAGCTCGCGGAGGGGAATGCCAAAGCGGCTGCGGTCTCGGCGCGTGCGGCGTTCCTCGTGCTTCAAGGGTTGGGTGCTCCGTATCCTGCGGCACGAGCGCGTGTCACCTTAGCCTGCGCCTGCCAAGCGTTGGGGGATGAAGATGGCGCGCAGCTGGAGGCGTACGCCGCGCGCGCTACGTTCCTCGAGCTCGGCGCCGCTCCTGATGTCGCCGCGCTCGACGCACTGGCGGCGCGCGGCTCTTCCACCGCGCTACCCAAGGCAGGCGGCTTGAGTCAGCGTGAGCTCGAAGTACTGCGGCTCGTGGTCGCGGGCAAGACCAACAAGGTCATCGCGCGCGAGCTGTGCTTGAGTGAAAAAACGGTGGACCGCCACCTGAGCAACATCTTGGCCAAACTGGATGTGCCCTCGCGCGCCGCCGCAACGGCCTACGCGTACCAGCACAAGCTGCTGTAAAGCCGCGTGCTGGGTAGAAATACCCATGCTTTTTTCGTGCAAAATGGGGGGCTTCCCCGACGCGAGGCTCGGCTGGTTCCCGTAGTTTCAGCCTGCGCGTTGCCGCTCCCGGGACGCGCAGGAGGAACCATGAAGCACACTACAGAGCTCGAATCATCCGCGCCCTCATTGGATGTAATTGTGATCGGCGGCGGGCAAGCAGGGCTGTCCGTTGGCTATCACCTGGCAAAGCGGGGCTTGCGCTTCGTGATCTTGGATGCGCACGCGCGGGTCGGAGATGCCTGGCGCAAGCGTTGGGATTCGCTGAAGCTGTTTTCGCCCGCGCGTTTCGACGCGCTGGACGGCATGCCATTCCCGCTGCCTGGCGACGCCTTCCCGACGCGCGACGAGATGGCAGACTACCTGGAGGCGTATGCCGCGCACTTCGAGCTGCCGGTGAAAAGCGGTGTGCGCGTGGATTCGTTGACGAAGCGTGATGGGCGCTACCTGGTGAAGGCCGGCGAGCTGCGCTTCGAAGCAGACCAGGTGATCGTCGCCATGAGTGGCTATCAGCAGCCGCGCGTGCCTGAGCTGGCCAAGCAATTGCACCCGAACCTGCTGCAACTGCACTCGAGCGAATACCGGAGCGCCACTCAACTTCGCGAAGGTCCGGTATTGATCGTCGGAGCGGGTAATTCTGGGGCCGAAATCGGCTTCGAGCTGGTCAAACAGCAACGGTCGGTGTGGGTTTCCGGACCGGACACGGGCAACGTGCCGTTTCGCATCAACGGCTTCATGGGGCGTTGGTTGCTGGTGCGTTTGCTGTTCCGAGTGATCTTTCACCGCGTGTTGACCATTCGCACACCGATGGGCAAGAAGGCGCGCCCGAAGATGCTGCACGGAGCCACGCCGCTGATTCGCACCCAAACACGAGACCTGATCGCAGCAGGTGCGCGGCGTTGCGCGCGTGTCACCAGCACCCGCGGCGGACAACCAGTACTGGCGGACGGCACGGTGCTGGATGTAACCAACGTCATCTGGTGCACTGGTTACAGCGCGGGCTTCTCTTGGATCGAATTGCCCATTTTCGACGACCAGGGGGACCCCCGGCACGTGGGCGGTATCGTCGAAAGTCAGCCGGGATTGTACTTCGTTGGCTTGCCGTTCTTGTACGCCATGTCCTCGTCCATGATTCACGGCGTGGGGCGTGACGCACAGCGCATCGTCTCGGCCGCCGCCGAACGTGCCCGTGATTCGACGGCATTTCGCGCCGCCTGACGTGCTGCAGCGCACAAAGATCGAAATCGATCACTACCGATCACGCGTCCGCCCTCGCGTGATCGGCTGAGCGTCAGCGTGTGTCTTCTAGACTTCACCCGCCTGACTCGGCTATTGCTCGACGCTAGCCCAAATGAAACTACGTCGAGAGAGTTGGTATTCGGTGTTGGCATTGGCGGCGGTGCTTGGCGCAGGTCAAGTCGTGTACGGCTGCGGTAGCGACAGCGCGCCGGATGATGCCTCGGAAGCAGACGGCGGCGCTGCGGGCGCTCCCTCATCCGCCGGCGGTGCCAACGCCGGCTCTGCAGGCACGGATGACACGCCGCTGCCGCCTTACACCCCTGCGGGTGATGAGGTGCAAAACGAACTGCGCGCGCTGCCCAACTGGGCACAACCGCCGGCAAACTCGGAAACACTCAATGAGTTGGCGGATGACCCGCGCAAGCTCGATGTGGACGGGCATCCGCAGGACTTCATCTGCAAGCAGACCGAGCACGATATCGTTGCGGACCACGACCAGATCCTGAACTTCGACATCGGCTCGCAGTACGTGTTGCCCGGCTTGATCTTGCAGGGCGGCCCGTTCCAAACCGGGGAATTGGCGCCCATCCCCTTCGCGCCTTCGAAGCGCGCGCCGATCAAGCTGTACGTGAGCGTTGCCGGCACCGAGAACGCGAGCGAGATCGCGGACCCGCCCTCGACCTCCGGCATCACCAACGCCGTGGCCAAGCTGCAGCAGCGCGCGCAAATGGCGGCCGGCGACAACTTTGCGGCCAAGGTTTCATACAGCAAAGAAGAAGTGCAGTCCCTAGAGCAACTCACGGTCTCGCTGGGAGTGGATTTTCACTACAGCAATGCGTTCGCGGACGTCGGCTTTCAAGCGGCCTTCGATCATCAGGACTCGGTCGAGAAGCACACCGTGGTGATGAAGCTGCAGCAAGACATGTACACCGTCAGCTTCGCCTACGACGAGTTCATGCGCTCCGCGGACTTCTTCACCAACAACCTGACCGCGGACGACGTGACCGGCCTGAAAGAGGACGGCTACCTCAGTAACGACAACCAACCGGTGTTCATCAGCAGCGTTACCTACGGGCGCATGGTGATCTTCACGGCGACCTCCACCAAGTCAGAGAGCGCAACCCAGATTTCGCAAGCGCTGCAAGCCTCTTACGATTCGAAGATCGGCGGCAGCTCCAGCATCAGCGAGACTGCGGCGGCTGACGCAAAGCAAACGCTCAGCAATCTGGAGATCAAGGTGCTCGCCATTGGTGGCAACTCCGACTCCGTGTCTTCGGCGATTCAGGCCGGTGATTGGGACGCGCTGTTTTCCAAGCCGGACATCTTGAGCGCCGTGCCGCTGCGCTACGTGGTGCGCAGCCTGACCGGCAATCGCCCGGTAGCGCGCATCGGCGACACCACGAAGTTCACGGTCAGTGAATGCGCGCTGGTTCCGAAAACTCAGGGTTGGGTCGCAGTGAACGGCCCGGACCCCCAAACTGCGTTCAGTGACGTGACCAGCAACGAACGCGGTGACACCTGGGCGCTGGGCCGTGATTCCACGGGCACCACGGCGCTCTATCACTACATTCCGCCGAGCGGCGTCGGTGACAAGCCCGCCTTTCAGAAGAAGATGGCCTGGGACGGCATCGACATCTCCGTCGATTCCGCAGGCTACGTGTTCGGCGTCAACAATGCGCCGCCGAACAATTCACTGTCCGTGCTCGCCCCGGGCGCGAACAGTTGGACATCGCTCCCAGGCGTGCCTGGAGCCCTGGGCGTGGAGTCCGGGCCCGCAGGAACGGTGTACATGACCAACCTGTACTCGGACGGCCAGCGAGACTTGCGCATCGTTGACCGCACGAAGCCCACGGCCGCAGCACCGGAACTGATGGACGAAGGCCAATGCATCACGGCGTTGCCGTTTTCGTTCGGCATGCTGAACAACAAGACCGTCTTCCTGAGCGGCTGGGACAACAACGGGCTGAAAATCTGCGGCAGCATCAGCAATTGTTATCAATGCGGTGGCGACGTGTATGGCTCGCGCCTCACCCAAGTTTCCGGGGCGAATGACTCGGAGATCTGGGTGGTGGATGCCTCGAACCAAATCCTCAAGTTCAACAACGCCACGCTGGGCTTCGACAAATTCGACACTGCGCTCACCCCGCCCAACGCGATCAAGAAGTTCGAAGCAGGCGGCAACAGCGATCACTGGATCTTGACCCAGCAGGATCGCCTGTTCCACTACGTTCCGCCCACGCCTTGAGGCTCTGATACGCTGCGCTGCGCATGGCCTCCAAACGCAGCGCAGGGATCCTGCTTTACCGTCGCCAAACCGGGCACGCTGAGGTGCTGCTCGTGCACCCGGGCGGCCCGTTTTGGATCAAGAAGGACTTAGGCGCCTGGTTCATCCCCAAAGGTGAGTTGGAGGAGGGAGAGGAGCCGCTGGCGGCCGCGCGCCGAGAATTTTTCGAAGAGCTCGGAAGTCAGCCACCGGCCGGCGATGCGCTAGAGCTGGGCAGCATCAAAAACAAGAGCGGCAAGCTGATCCTCGCTTGGGGCATGGAGGGGGATCTGGATTTGAGCACCTTCAAGAGCAACACGTTCGCCTTGGAGTGGCCGCCACGCTCCGGCAAAATGCGTGATTTCCCGGAGGTGGACCGCGCCGCCTTCTTCGCCTTGCCGGAAGCCCGAGCCAAACTACACCCGGCTGAGTTGCCACTACTCGAGCGCTTGGTCGCTCTTGCGCAGCTTGGATCGGAGCCCCATGTTCGGTGACTCTAAGCGCGCCTCCCCCCATGCCGCCCCTCATTTGGCTCTCTTCTCTCTGGCAATTCTGGCGTTTGGCGTTCGCGCGCACGTACGTGCGGGATCAACGTCGCTGGGGCGAGTCACAGGCGTCCTTATGGTCCGCGATTACCAGCCTCAGCATCAGCATGAGCTTCAACTTGCTGGCGTTGGGTGCAGCGCTGGCTTGGGTGCTGCATTTGCCTAGCCGTGCGACGCACCCGCGTGAGCTCGGCTTGGCGGTCATGGCGCTCGCGCTGGGCCTCAATTACCTGCGCTTCGCCCGCTTCCGCGATGCGGACGAGCTGATCGAGCAACTGGGCAACGCGAGCACGGCCGCCACGCGACGTGATGAGCGCAAGCTGCTTGGTTACACCGTGGCGTCGTTCTTGGCGCCCGTGCTGATCGTCGTTGCGCGCTTGTGTTTGAACTGAGCGGGTGATGTCCGGTCTTTTTGGGTTGGGGTTGCTCTGTCTGGCTGTGCTCGCCATTTTTTTCGGCTTGCGCCGCGCGAACGAGCTGTTCGCGCTCTCGGCTCGCGAGGGCACCCTGACGGTCACGCGCGGTCGCTTGCCGCCGGCACTCCTCTCGGATCTGGAAGACATTGCCGCGCGTGAGCGGTTGGACAAGGCGGAGGTCCGCGTAGTCAGTGAATCCGGTGTGCCGCGCTTGCTGTCCAGCGGCGCAGGGCCCGCGTTCGAGCAGGCCGCGCGCAACGTGCTGGGCCGCTTCAGCGTCGCGCAGATCCGCGCTGGGCGGCGACGCGCGTAGCGTCAAATGCCGGGAAAACAGCCGCGCTGAGAGGTGCATGGCTGGATCGTGAGCGCCCCCTCTCATCCACGTCTAGGCGTCGGTAACCGGCCCGACACATGACTGAAATGCGGCGCGCGGGGCGAAGCTCGTAGCGTGCGCCATGGCTCATGATGTCCCGCAGTTTGGCGTTCCGCACGGCTTTCATCAGGACCCGGCGCAAGTAGCGGCGGTCAAGGCGCGGCTGCAGGAGGCCGGCGTGAAGAGTTGCTTGGCGACCTTCGTCGACATTTACGGCATCCCGAAGGCGAAGCTGACGCCGCTCGATTCCTTCGAGCACTTGTGTGACGGCAGCGAGCTGTACACCGTGGGCGCGGTGGAGGGGCTCGGCCTCGCGGGCCCGCAAGAAGACGAATGCGCGACGGTCCCCGACTTGGACAGCACGGTGATTTTGCCGTGGGACAAATCCCGCGCCTGGTTCAACAGCGACCTCTACTATCACGGTGAACCGTACGCGGGTGATCCGCGTGGCATCTTGCGTCGAGTCATGGCGCGCGCGCAGGCCATGGGCTTCACCTTCAACTTGGGTGTAGAGCCGGAGTTCTACATCTTGAAGCAAGACGCGGCCGGCGCGTACGTGCCCATCACGAAGACGCGGTTTTTAGGCCCGAATGCTTGCTATGACGTGACGCAAGCCACGGAGTCGTCCGCTTTCTTGGATCCGCTCGCGAGCTACATGAAAGAGCTTGGCTGGGGACTGTACTCGTACGATCAAGAGTGCGGGCGGGGACAGTACGAGTTTGATTTCGGGTACACGAATGCGCTCACGATGGCCGATCGCTTCGTGTTCTTGCGCTTCATGGTCAAGAAGGTCGCTGAACAGGCGGGTGCCATTGCTACCTTCATGCCCAAGCCGTTCGCGGATGATTTTCGCAGCGGTGCGCACTTCAACATGTCGCTCGCCGACACCAAGACGGGCGCGAACCTGTTTGCGCCGAGCGCTGGGCAACCCGGTACATTGGCCAGTCGCTACGGCGTGCCGTGCTCGGATTTGGCACTGCACTTCATCGCGGGACTGAAGGCGCACGCGCCAGCGATCACGGCGGTGACGTGCCCGACGTACAACTCCTATCAGGGCTTGATTGCCCAGGGTGAGCTGGCGGATTTCTCCTGGGCGCCCGTGCTGGTGGCTTGGGGCAAGAACAACCGCAGCGCGATGTTGCGCCTGCCGGGCAACCGCTATTGCGTGGAGAACCGCGCGGTGGACATGTCGAACAACCCGTATTTGTCCGCCGCAATTTCTTTGGCCGCGGGCCTGGATGGCATCGAGCGGCAACTGGATCCGGGCGAGCCGCTGAATGACGACTTGTACCGGCGCGGTCGCAAAGAGTTGAAGGCGGCCGGCATCGAGCTGTTACCGCGCACGCTGCTGCACGCGCTGGAAGCCTTCGAGGCCGACGACATTGGTACGACCGCGTTCGGCAGCTTTTACCGGGATATCTTCCTCAATCACAAACTGCGTGAATGGGAGCGCGGCTTCTACCCCGTGCATGACGAGCAGCGGCGCGCTCAGCTCACGTTCATCTGAGCGCCTTGCGCTGCTACGCGCCCAAGAGCTCGCTGATGGCAGCGTCGATGAGCGCGCTGGCTTCCGGATTGCGATCCGGACCGCCGGCGCTGTGCCCCCAGCTGGATTCGAGGACGCGCAGCTCACCGCGCGTGAGCCCCTGCACTTCCAGGCGGCTGTCGTCCGGATGAAAATATAGATCCGTGCTCACGGGCATGATGATGGAACGCGCTGAAATTCCAGCCAAAGCGCGCGCGAAGTCACGCTCGTAGCGGGGGTTGTCGCTGATGTCTGCGTGCTGCCAGCTCCACAGCATGCTCAAGAGGTCGTTCGCGTCCCAGGTTTGATGATCGAGAGCCCACGCCTCGAGCAGGGCTTCGGCGGAGGCGTAGCCGAGCGCCTCGTAGCTGCGATCGCGGAAGAAGGCTTGGCTGTAGGCCCAGCCGGCGTACACGCGGCCGAACGCGGCGAGCCCGCGCTGCGGCGACTCCGTGTAACGACCGTGTGCGAAGGTTGGATCGGCGAGCAAGGCCGCTTTCACGCCCTCCAAAAATACCCAATTGTGCGCTGA
>FSWQ01001863.1_pt1 | contig 26637 bp, 23 predicted proteins | sample 1637691 | NCBI WGS metagenome assembly FSWQ01 (sample SAMEA3914814, study PRJEB12502) | metagenome | biome: forest; material: soil | place: USA | collected 2011-09-16 | depth 0.1 m | reverse complement strand
GATGCCGAGACCGCGGTGCACGCCAACATGGCGGGGCCGCTGCTCAACCAGGTGGCTTGCGAAGGTTGCCACTCGCACAACAACCGCGGCGTGCCGCCGGCCAAAGCGGGTGACCCCTTCGACTCCATGGTCGTGCGCGTTTACGGCACGGGCAAGGATGCGGATGGCGCTCCGAATGGCGACCCGAACTACGGTCGTCAGCTGCAGCCGAAGGGCCTTGGCGGCCCCGGTGAAGGTAGCGCGTCGTTCACGTACGCAACCGTCAGCGGCACCTTCGGTGATGGCACGGCGTACAGCCTGACCCGGCCGACGACCACGTTCTCCGGCATGACCGCCGGTGACCCGGCGTCGTACTCGACCCGCATGGCTCGTCCGCTGATCGGCATGGGCTTGCTCGAAGCCATCCCGGAAGCAGACATCCTGGCCCACGCGGATCCGACGGACTGCAACGGCGACGGCATCTCTGGCGTTCCGAACATCGTGTTCGATCCGGAAGACAAGAAGCTGCACATCGGTCGCTTCGGCTGGAAAGCGGCCAAAGCCAGCGTTCGTCATCAGGTCACGGAAGCCGCGAACTTCGATCTCGGCGTCACCAGCAGCGTGTTCCCGAAACACGAGTGCGGCCTGATGGAAGCCAACTGCATCGCGGCCAACAAGCCCACGCCGGAGCTCTCGGACGCGGACGTGAACCTGCTCGTCACGTACATGCGTGACCTGGGTGTCCCGCCGCGCCGCGATCTAAAGAACGCGCAGGTCATGCAAGGTGAAGCGCTGTTCGGTACCCTCGGTTGCGTGAATTGCCACGCCCCGAACCAGCACACCGGCGGCACCAGCCCGTTCCTCGAAATGCGTGACCAGGTGATTCACCCGTACACGGATCTCTTGCTGCACGACATGGGTGAGGACCTCCAGGACAAGAACGGCCAGCCTGAATTCGTGGCCACGCCCAGCGAGTGGCGCACGCCGCCGCTGTGGGGCATCGGCTTGTGCGACGAGGTCGCGGCCGGTTACCAGAAGGACGTCACCCTGAACCCCGCCCCGAACCTCGGCCCGTGCCACTACCTGCATGACGGCCGCGCTTCCCAGCTGATCGACGCCGTGCTCTGGCACGGTGGTGAAGCGAAAGCAGTGCGCGACAAAGTCGTGGCCTTGCCCAAGACGGACCGCGACGCTCTGGTCGCGTTCCTGAAGTCGCTCTGAGGTAGCTCTCAGCGCAGCGACCGCGCCCTGCTGGATGCAAATTCAGCGGGGCGCCACCGTCTCGATTTGGGGATTTGACCCAAGCCTACCCAGACCAGGCATGCGCGGTGCGCGGAGCTTGCGCTCGAGCCCCAGAGTCACTCGAAGCCGCCTTGGGTAGTTTGGGTTCGCTCAGCGCCGGCGCGCGCAGCGCAGACTGATCGGAATCTGGGGCTGGAAAACGGGCCGCGGCTGATGAACGTGTCCTCGTAGCAGTCGGTGCACGAATGCGCGCTTCGTCAACAAGCACGTGCTGTCGAGGGTTGGTCATTCTTCGCTCAGCTGAGCTGAGGCAGTTGGCTCGGCGCCGGGCCGTGTGACTGAGCGGCGAGCGCGCGCGCGGTGAGCGCGCACTCCGGCGTGCGCGCGGGGAGCTGCGCGATCGCGAGAAATTCCGCTATTTCGCGCTGACACGCGCGGCTCCGAGGCGCGCGCTGCTGGGCATGAAAGCTGCTCAAGGGCGGCTCGTCTCGTCGGCGAGTGCCGCGCGACTATCACCACAACGAGGGATCATCATGGTCGTACATAAATACTTTGCTCGCGCTGTGCGCTGCACGGCTTCGCTACTCGTAGCAGCTCCTCTTCTCGCGGTTTTTGGCGGCTGCGGAGCTGCCCCTCAAGAGGCCGACGAATCCGTTGCTACGGGCTCCCAGGACCTCACCATGAGTAAGTTCAAGGGTTGGACGCCTCTGCCGGGTGGCGGCGTAGCGATTAGCGGTCCTGCGGTCGCCATGCGCAGCGCGCAGTCCCTCGACGTCTTCACGACCGCAACTGACCACACGGTCTATGGTCAGAGTGCCTTCTCGCTGGACAATGGCGCCACGTGGACTTGGCTGGGCTGGAAACCAGAGGGCGCCCCGAACAGCAACGGAGTCTTGGGCAAGCCCGCGGTGACCGCGGCCACGATCAACGGCAACGTGGGCCTCGCGCTGGCTGCGCGGGCTACCGCGGGTAGTCAGAATCAGCTCTTCGTGAGCACGTGGGTGCCGGTGGGCGCGTTCACGCCGTGGATGCAGGTCAACAACGGCAATCTCGTCGGCGATCCGGCCATCGTTTACAGCGGAACGTCGCTCATGGTTTTCGGTATCGCTACCGACAATCGTGTCTGGTTCTCCAAGAACGATGTGCACCTAGGTTACAACTCGGCCAACTGGACGGCTTGGACACCGATCCCAGGCGGGGCCTTGATCGCGGGCGTCGGCGCGGCGGTCCACGGCAGCGAAATCTATGTCACCGCGCTCGATACGGCGAATCACGTCGCTGTCATCAAGTCCACCAACTCGGGCGGCACCTGGGGCAGCTGGGCATCCCTGCTTACGGGGAGCGTCACGTTCAAAGGCGCACCGGCGATCACAGCGGGGCCGACCAACGGCCAGCTCAACATCTTTGCCACGAGGAACGACGCCAGCAAGGCGATGTACAACGCTACCTCCACCGATGATGGTGTCACTTGGGGAGCGTTTCAATCCGCTGGCGGAGCGCTCAACGACGGGCCAGCCGCGGCCTCACCTGTCGACGGCACGATTCAGGCCTTCGGGCTGGCCACCGATGCCAACATTTGGGTCGACCCGTACAAGGAATGACTTGATACGTCGCGCTCAGTCACGGTCTGCGTAGGCCGTGACGAGCCATGAGTCGCGTCAACACGTGGCGACTGCTGAGCCCCAGCGGTTGCCACGTTTTCTCGACCACCCAATGGTTTTCGTCGAGAGCGTTCCGCAGCTCGTCGCTCGAAAGCTTGGCCGGGTCGATTCCGGAGGCGACGTCTGGCGTGGCGTCACCCGTTACCGCAACGCCACTCGAGCGCGTTTCGTCATGACTACGCTCGAGCGTGTCCCCAACGCTCTCGTTGATGCATTTCCAGAGTACGCTCTCCAGTTCTCGAAAGTGCGTGACATAGCTGCGCCGCACGAGCGAACGCATCAGCGCCTGTGATACTCGCGGCTCCTGTTCGGGATCTCGATTCGGAAAGAAGCGAAGTGCCTCGGAGTTTGGTTGAGCCGCGATGGAGCGTAGGGCGAGCCGAACCAGGAACGGGATGTCTTCCCGGCGCTCTTCCAACCCCGGGCTGTGAATCCGAATCTTGAAGCGCGCGGCCAGGTCCGAGCGCAGCGCTTCAGGCCGATTGGTGGCGCCGATGAGGCGCACGTTAGCGCGCCGTGAGGCCGTTTCACCGAGGCGCTGGTACTCCCCTTGGTCCAGCACGCGAAGCAGGTGCGTTTGCATGGCCTGCGGCAGTTCCGCCAGCTCATCCAAAAATAGGGAAGAGGCTTCGGCTTGTCCAAACAGCCCGAGCCGCTCTGGAGTTCCCGGGTTCGGGTAGTTTTTGGCGTGTCCGAACAGCTCGGCGTCGATCAATGTTTCGGGGAAGGTGCTGGCATTCCGCGCAATCAGTGGGAAGCTGCCGCGGCTCGAGCAAGCATGTAACGCGCGAGCGATCAGCTCCTTCCCGGTGCCGCTTTCCCCGGAAACGAGTACGTGCTCCGGCTTTGACGCGGCGAACTCCAGCTGTTGCCTGAGCGCCCAAATTGCCGGCGATTCGCCGGCAATTCCGTATGCATCAGGTTGTCCGAAATGCGGAGGAACGAAGCCAGCGCTCAGCGATCTGCGCCACGCGGGGCGCAGCACGCACATGAACAATAGCTGACTGCCGAGTTGAAGAGTGTCACCCGGAATCAACGAGGCGACCTGCGTGACGTGCTCGTTGTGAAGCAATCTCGCTTTGCCGATGTTGGTGACGGTGAGCGTGCCGTTCGACTTCAATTCGAGCATCACCTGCGCTCGCGAGATCTTGGGATGTTCGAGCGGAACTGCGCGGGCTTCCGTACCGGGGCGTTCTTGCTGTGGCAGTAGCCGTGGCTGCCAATCGTCAGAGCTCGACTCGCCGCGTCCGAAAATGTACGGACGACCGACCGGCGCTGGTGGAATCGATACCGAGTGTCCAATTTCGCCAGTGCGACTGGACCAAACGATGACGAGCGCGAGAACCTCGGGTGGTCCCGAATGCGGCGCGTCCAAGAAGCTCGAATCGGAAAGAGTGGTGTCGTGGGTCATTGAGTTTCAGCCGGTTCGCGCATCAAACGTAGCTCCGAGTGCGCACGCCTAACTGTAGCGAGTGAGCGCTGCGGCCACGCGAAATCCGAATGCACGCCTGAAGCGCCATGCTACTAAAGCTTCGGAGAGCGGGATGGAAGAGGGAAGGTCGCTGGCGGTTGGCGGCGTGCTGTGCGGCAAGTGGCAGATTGTCCGGCAATTGGGCATGGGCGGTATGGCTGTCGTGTACGAAGCCAGTCACCGCAATGGCAAGCGCGTCGCAATCAAAGTTTTGCGCGCAGACTTCAGAGCCAACAAGCTTGCTCGCTCGCGCTTTCTGCGCGAAGGGTACATCGCCAATCGGGTCAATCATCCGCACGTTCCCTCAGTTTTGGACGATGGCGAAACCGGTGACGGCGACGCGTTCCTGGTGATGGATCTTTTGGTTGGTGAAACGCTGGCAGCTCAGCAAAAGTTGCGCGCGTTCTCGGCCGCGGAGGTCACGCGGATTGCGGATGCCGTACTCGATGTGCTGAGCGCGGCGCACGAGCGCGGCATCGTGCATCGGGACATCAAGCCCTCTAACGTATTTTTGACCACGGACGGCGTGGTGAAGGTGCTGGACTTTGGCATTGCGCGACTGCGTGAAGCACGTGGGGATCACGACGCATCGACGCTGACACAACGAGACAGCTCGCCCGGCACGCCAGCGTTCATGGCGCCTGAGCAAGCCAGGGGGCATTGGCAGGATGTGGGCGCCTGCACGGACATCTGGGCGGTGGGCGCGCTGATGTTCGTGTTGCTGACTGGGCGAGCGGTCCACGAAGGACAGACGAGCAACGAGCTGCTCATCTTATCGGCGACCTCGCCTGCTCAGCCGGTCGCTTCCTTGCGCACGGATCTGCCGCGCGAGCTTGCGGTCATTGTGGATCGCGCGCTCGCCTTTCATCGCGCGCTCCGCTGGCCCGACGCGCGAGCGATGCAAGCGGCGCTGCGCGCGCTGTTGCACGACTCAGCTGCTGTCAGCCGCTTGCCCAGCGAACGGTCGGTGGCGTTGCCGAGTGTGCGGGCAGAAGCGCTTGCCACGTGTGATCAGTTGAGCGCCGTCGTCGACGTCAAACGCAAGACTGCGCGCTCGAAGTCCGTGACCCTGGTGGGTTTGCTGCTCTTGTCGGTTGGGCTGACCTGGCTCACCGCCGCGGCTCGGGCGCGCCCCGCGTCCGCACCAAGCGGCGTCCTCGAGCGCGCTCGCCGTTCCAGCGCGCCGAGCCCGCCGGTCTCCGTGCCGGTCTCTCCGATACCGAGCCCGTGGGTTGAGTCGGCTTCCGCTCCAATGCCAGCACCCGCACCAGTCCACCGGCTGCGGCGCGTGGGAAAGCCTGCCTCGGGCAATCAAATGAGCAATCCCAATCTATCTCCGACACAAGAACCGCAGGCCTCAGTCAGCGCCCCCGCCGTGAGCGCTGATGCCTCGCGCACCGACAGTTGGTTGGAGCGCCAGAAGTGAAGCGAGCATGGTGCGTCAGGCTCATGGTTCTTGCGGGAGCACTGTCGAGCGCGGCGGCGAGCGCCCAGGAACCGGCGGAGCAAGCGCATACGCTGTTCGTCGAGGGCCGCGAAGCCATGAAGCGTGGCGACTACGTCAGCGCCTGTCAGAAGTTCGAGCAAAGCCAACGGCTGGATGCCTCGCTCGGAACCGTGCTGAATCAGGGCGTGTGCGAGGATCATCAAGGGCACCTTGTGCGGGCCCGCGCGCTGTTAGAGCATTTCTTCGCCAGCGCCGATCCACAAGACGACCGCCTGCCGAGCGCTCGCGCGTTCGCGAGTCAGCTGGAGGCTCGCTTGCCTCGAGTCACTATAGAAGTCGAACCGGCTTTTGCGTCGGGGGTGGTGCTCGCGATTGACGGCAAGGCGCAACCGTTCGAATCCGGTGCAGCTTTTCCAGTCGATCCGGGCGAGCATCAGCTCGAGCTGCGCGCTCCGCACAGCGAGCCTTCGAACATCACGGTTGGTTTGGTGGAGGCGCAGCGTTGGCAATGGCGTCCCGCGCTGAACGTCGTGCCACCGTCGCCGGCGCCGACACGGCACGCGCCGGCGCCGACACGGCACGCGCCGGCGCCGGCCGCGGTGACGCATGCGCCTGCTCGGGCCGCTCTTTCGCCGTTGTTTTACGTCGCGCTCGGGACGGCCGTTGCTGGGGCGGTGACCGTATTCGGGTCGGCGGCAATGATCTCGGCCGAGCGCGCTCAGGTGCAAGAGCACTGCTCGGACAAGGTCTGCGACAACCTGGGGGTTGCAGCCGGCCGGCGCGGTAAAACGCTGGTCGTGCTCAACACCATCGCCTGGCCGGTCACGCTTGCGAGTGCCTCGGTTGCTGCGTGTTTCGTCTTGTTCAGAGGCTCGCAGCCCCAGCAGCAATATGCATTGCGCGCCACCGCGACGTCGGGGCTCGCAGCGCTCGTGTTGGAGGGGCACCTGTAATGGCCGCCCATTCTGCGCGCGTCACGAGCATGCTCTCGCTGCTCGCGGCCTGCTGTGCCTCGGCGTGCGGTCTGCTTTCGGCGGGCGACTTCGACGGTCTGCACGGTGCGAAGGCGTCCGGCGGCAGTTCGAGCGGGGGAGGAAGGGACGCGAGAGCAGGCGAGGCGGGAGTCGTCGCTTCGGCAAGTGACGCCGGAGCAAGTGACAGCGGAGCAGGCGAGGGGGGGACGAGCGGCGCTGGCATTGCGGGAGCAACAGCCGGCAGCGCCTCTGGTGGCTTTCCAAACGGAGGTACGGGCGACCAGGCGCCCGGGCAAGCCGTAGGCGGTTCAGCAATTGGCGGAGCACCCTCGCAAGTGCTGGGCGGACCCGCCGGACCCGAACAATGTGACGATGACTCCAGCGTCGCTCAGGCGGTCGCGCCACTCGAATCCGTGACGCTCTCGAGTCTATTGTCTAGCGGCTTTTCCGGGTGGAGAGTGGTGCCTTCCAACGGCCTGCCCACTGACCCGCTTGTGACTTCGGATCCCTCTGCTGCCGCGCGCAACCCATTCTCGGTGCACTTATTTGCGCGCGACTCGGCTGGGGTCTTTCAGCAGAACATCGGGACTTCGGCGGCGGGTGGCGCGCCGTGGTCTTGGCGTGGTTGGCAAAGCCTTGGCGTCCCGCCGGGGGTACCCAGAGGAATGTTATCTGGCACCACCTGGGGCACCAGGTCTTTGGCAGTCGTCGCCCGATCGACGTTCGACGACAACAATCAGGCATTCGTCCGTGTCTGCACGCCGCCCGCCGCAAGCGGCACTGGGCTGTGGTCCGCGTGGACACAGATCAGGATTGGCAATCTGGTGCAAGACCCGGTGATTGCTTTCAGTGACCCCTACCTTTATGTCTTTGCTCCCGGTACCGATCACAGACTCTGGTTCAGTAGAAATGACACAACGTCTGGTTATAACCCCGATTACTGGACGCAGTGGACCGTCGTCCCGAACGGGATCCTGAGCTCTGCCGCGAGCATCGCGACGCGCCCGGGAGGGACGCTGTTCGTCGCTGCCCTGGCGACGAATTCGCGCTACTACACCGTTACCTCGCGCGACGGTGGGCTCAGCTGGAGTGATTGGCGCTTCGTGGACAGCGGTCAGCTCACCTTCGTGTCGGCGCCGGCGCTGGTTACGTCGCCGCGCGCCGACGGCGCGCTCGTCCTGCTTGGTACCGCGTTCGATCGGCAGCTGTGGGCCGCGGTATCGACCGACGAAGCAGTGACCTGGAATGAATTCGAGCCAACCGCCGGCTCGCAGCTCACCTCAGGGCCGGCCGCCGTGTCCGCGGCAGAGGGCAGTCTCTTCATGTTTGGCAGGGGTACGGACGACGCGCTCTGGATGAACAACTATCGTCAGCCGAAGCAATAGTTGCGCGGCCCCAAACTCCCCCGAGAGTATTAGGGCCGGCGCGAAGTGAGCTCTGCTCTTGTAGAGCCTCAGCGCGGAATGATTTCCGTGTAGATGTCCGTATTGTTCAGCGAGGAATCCAAGTCGATGAAGCTCGTGCGCGCGATCCCGTTCATGATCCACAACTGCCATGCGCCCGTTGTGCCATTGTGGCCGAGCAGGTCGGGCCGGCCGTCGTTGTTGAGGTCGGTGACCATGGCGAATTTCCAGCCGGAACTGTCCTTGACGTTCAAGCTCGCAGCAAAGTTATCGAACCCGATGCGGGTTGCACCGTTCATGTACCAAACTTGCGACTCACCAGTTCCGCCGTTGTGCCAGAACAGGTCCGCTTTGCCGTCGTTGTTGAAGTCGCCAATGCCGACGAAGCGCCACAAGGATTGCGAGTCCAAGACGTTGAGCGAGGCGTCCAGAGTCTGGAATGAGACTCGGTTGATGCCGTCCATGAACCAGATCTGGCTTTGCCCCGACGTGCCGTTGTGCGCGAACAGGTCCGGCTTGCCGTCATTATTGAAATCCCCGCTGCCCACGATTCGCCAACCGCTGTTGTCCGTGTAATTGAGGTTCGTATTCAGGTTGGCGAAACCGATGCGTGTGGTTCCGCTCATGTACCAAACCTGAGATTGCCCGGTCGCGCCGTTGTGCCAAAAAATGTCTGGCGTGTGGTCGCTGTTGAAGTCGGCCATTGCCATCGCAAACCAGCCGGTCGTGTTGAGGGAAGGGTCCAGGGTTACGGCGCTGGTACGCGTCGCGCCGTTCATGAACCAGACCTCGCTCGACCCCGTCCTGATATTGTGAAACACCAGATCGTTCTTGTTGTCGCCGTTCACATCGATGCCGTCGTGGATGGTTTCCACGGCGGAACTAACACTTGCGGTCTCGTCCGCGCCGCCTTCTGGCGTCGCGCCGCATGCCGCCAGCGACATTGCACCGACGACACAAGCGAGCGCCGAACCAGCGCTCCAGATATGCCGCTTCACTTCAGATAGTTTTGACTTCATCGCACGTTTCCTTGGGTTGAATGCGAGCGCGGGTCCCCTCCGTGCAGGGACCTGCGCCTTCGCCGCGTCCTCCAGAGCACGATTCGTACCGGTCGCTCACGGGGCAGGCGAAGCGCCTACGATCGCGTTTTTTGGCGGAGAATTCTGCGGTTCCGTGGCTGCATAACGCGTCTGCGCGCGGGCCAAGTGGCTCGGAATCAATGCGCGCAGAGTGCGCGCTCAGTGCTCGCTCATTTCGGGCGGCGGGGGTCGGGGTCAGCGGCGCGCTATAGGCCGGGCGCTCATGTTCGAGGTTTGAGTGCAGGTTGCGTTTGGTCGTCGAATTCACGCACCTGCCGGGGCTCGCGCCCGATGAGTGCTTGGAGCCAATGCCGCGGGGGGACCGTGGGCGGGTCGTTCCACGGAGCATGTCATGAGCAAATGTTGGGCTGGGGTTCTGGGGGTGTGTGCGTTGGCGTTGTGTGCGTCGGCGTGCAGTGCGGGCGCTGGACCGCAGGTGGAAGTGGCTGAAGCGAGCCCGGTGGAGTCGCAGAGCGAGGCGCTGGCTGGCAACGCGCTCACGCCCGCGCAGTCCAAAACGGCGCTGCGTCTGATCGACAACATCTGCGGCGACACGTGGTGTGACGGCGACTACGACTTCGGCTTCCGGCGTTTGACGTGTAGCCAAGCCGGCCAAACCTGCACGCTGGTCCTGCAAGCGTTCCCGATCGACGGCGCTGGTGCTTCGCAAAAGAGCTATTGGCGCTCCTGCAAAACGCCCGGCTTCACCGGCTTTGCCTCGCTCGTGAACACCGCGCCGAGCGGTTACCAATCACTGACGGACGGTTACTACGACGTGCTGAGCGAGTGCATTTCACGGGTAGAGAGCAACTTGCACTGAAGGCCAATTGACCTTCGGGGTTACTGATGTATATGCATCAGATGCCGCACGCCGCTGATACCGCCATGGCCGAGCGCTCGGACCACGAGGCGGCGCTCAAAACCCTCGTGCTCGCGGCGTTTCTAGTGTTTTTCAACGGCTATTTGGTGGCGCCGTTGATTCCCGCACTGGCGCGCGAGTTCGGCACCACGGCGCAGCGAATTGGCCTCGTGGTGCCGGCGTACATGCTCACTTACGGCTTCTCGACCCTGTTTTACGGGCCGCTTTCGGACCGCGTGGGGCGTCGCTCGGTGCTCTTGTGCCTGCTCGCGCTTTCCGCGCTATCCACCTTGCTGTGTGCCTTTGCGTGGTCCGCAGGCTCGCTGATCGCGCTGCGCATTCTGTGCGGGCTGTGCGCTGGCGGCATCGTGCCCATCAGTTTGGCGTTGATTGGCGACCTGTATCCGTTTCAGGTCATTGGCCGCCCCTTGGGCTGGGTGTTCGGCGCCATCGCCGGGGGCATGTCGTTTGGGTCCACCCTCGGCGCATGGCTCAACCCGTACTTGGGTTGGCGGAACGAGTTCATCGTGCTGGCGGTGGCGAGTGCCGGCGTGTTGTTTGCCGCGTGGCGACAACCCTTTCCCCAGGGGCCAAACCAAGCGGCGGCGCCGAAGCTCTCGGCCGTGTTCGGCGTTTACCTGTCGCTGCTTCGCACCTGGCGCGGCTCACGCACGTACGGGCTCATCTTTTTGAATGGCCTATTCCACGGCGGCATCTTTTCCTGGCTCGGGCTGTACCTGCTGCCACCGCTATGCCTTGAGTGACCCGGGCATCGGCAAGGCACTGCTCGGCTACGGCCTGCCCGGCATGGTTTTGGGCCCGATTTTGGGGCGCCTGGCCGACCGTTTCGAGCGTCGACGCATCGTGCCGGCGGGGCTGCTGTTTGCGGCTGGGTGCGCGTTCCTGCTCGTCACTCGGGTGCCGCTTTGGCTCGCGGTGATCGTGATCACGCTGCTGTCGGTTGGGTTCGACATGACGCATCCGTTGATGGCGGGCATCGTGAGCTCACTGGATCCGCCGCGCCGCGGCCAGGCCATGGGGTTGAACGCGTTCGCGGTGTTCACGGGCTTTGGCTTCGGCTCGCTGCTGTTTCAATGCTTGATCCCCCGCGGGTTGCCGTTCGCTCTCACAGTGTTTGCGCTCGCGCAAACACTGCTCGCGCTGTTTGCCGCCCGCTTCTTTCCCTCGGAGTAAGCCGATGCCCAAGCCGAACGCGACGACCTCGACACCTTGCGCGTGCACCACCGTAAAGAAAGTGTCACGCGCACTCGGGCGCAGGTATGACGCCGCGCTGGCGGGCTCCAACTTGAGCGTGACTCAGTTTGCGGTGCTGCGGCGTATCCAACGTTTGGCGGGTGAGCCCCTGTCGCACGTGGCTCGAGAGCTCGAAATGGATCGCACCACGTTGTACCGCGCGGTCTCGCCCATGGCGCGGGACGGCTGGTTGACCTTGACTGAGGGCATGAACGCGCGCTCCCGGAGTGCGGCCCTCACACCCAAAGGTGAGCGGTTGCTGAGCCGCGCGAGTCAACGCTGTGATGGCCTGAACGCGCGCGTGATTTCGGCTTTTGGGCGCGGAAAGTGGGAAGCGCTGCTGGGCGAGCTGACGCGCCTGGCGGCGTGCGCGGAGGCGGCAGCTGACGTGTGAGGTATCAAGTTCCAGCCACTTGCGCGATCATCCGCTGATGACCCGTGATACAGGCCAGCGTGGCGCGTTTCGAGGTCTGGGCTGCGTTCGGCACGCTTGGCTCATGTTGGCGCTCGCCAGTTGCGCGGCAACGCTCGCGCCAGAGCACCCGCCGTCGGCTCCCGTGGCTCCGAGCGCGCAGTCGACAGCGAGTTGCCCGCCTGCTGCGCTCGCTCCAAGTGCCAGCAGCGCCGCGCCGGCCGTGCCCCCGCCAACCGTAACGGCAGTCGCCTACGGCGAAACGGCGCGGCGCATTTTGGCGGCCAGCTTGGCGTCGGATGGCGCGTTCCAGAAGCTCTCCACGCTCACGGACACGATTGGTCCGCGCTTGAGTGGGTCGCCCGCGTTGGAGCACGCCGTGACTTGGGCCAAAGAGGCGTTCGCCGCGGACGCGCACGAGCGCGTGACGCTAGAACCCGTGAAAGTACCGCATTGGGTGCGCGGCGCAGAGTCAGCGAGTGTGCTCTCACCCATGCTGCGCGCGCTACCGGTGCTCACTTTGGGCGGCAGCGTGGCGACGCCCGCGCAGGGCATCGAGGCGGAGCTGATGGTGGTCAGCACGTTCGACGAGCTGGAGGCGCGTAAGGCCGAAGTGAGCGGGAAAATCGTGCTGTTCGATCACGTGATGTCCGGCCCTGCCAATGCCGGCTCCGGCTACGGCGAGGCGATTCCGTATCGCACCACTGGCGCTTCGCGTGCGGGCGCGTTCGGTGCAGTGGCCGTGCTGGTGCGCACGCTCACGGCGCACAGCTTGGGCGCGCCTCACACCGGCAGCATGCGTTACCTGGATCCAAAGGCGAAAAAGATCCCTGCCGCCGCGATCACGGTTGAAGATGCGGCGCTCTTGCATCGCTTGGCCAAGCGCGGCCAAAAGATCAAGCTGCACCTCACGCTGTCGCCGAAGACACTGCCGGATGCCGACTCGGCCAATGTGCTGGCCGAAATTCGCGGCCGCGAGCTGCCGGATGAAGTCGTGCTGATGGGGGCGCACCTGGATTCCTGGGACGTGGGGCAGGGCGCGCAGGATGACGGCGCGGGCGTCGTGACGGTGATGCAAGCCTTGACCACGCTGCGCGCGCTCGGCTTGGTGCCGCGCCGCACGTTGCGCGCGGTGCTGTTCACCAATGAAGAAAACGGTGTGCGTGGCGCCGCACAATACGAGCAAGACCACCACGCCGAACGTCACGTGGGCGCGTTCGAGATGGACACGGGTGCCGGCGCGCCGCTCGGCTTCATGACCGACGGTGAGCAGCCCTTTCTGGGTGAAGCCCAAGAAATCGCGGCGTTATTGGCACCCATCGGCGCAACCACGGTGAAGTCGGGCTTCGCCGGTGAAGACGTCAGCGCGCTCAAGCCGGAGAGGGTGCCGCTGTTCGCGGTCATGCTGAACATCGAGCATTACTTCGACGTGCATCACTCGGCCGCGGACACGCTGGACAAAGTCGATCCGGAGCAATTGAAGAAGTGCGTGGCCGCGCTGGCCACCATGGCGTTCGTGGTCGCGGATCAGCCGCAGACGTGGAATGCGTCAGTCGTGAGCCACTGACGCAGCGCGCATCACACGAACAACTGACGCAACGGGGCGGCCAATTCGTCTTCGCGCGGCGCGCCCTCGAGCAGCGGCTCCAGCGGCGTGGCGGCCAAGGTATGCCAATACAGCACGCGTAATGGTCGCCCAGCTGCGGCCGTCAGCGGCGCATCGCCACGCTGCAACAACTCCAGCGTGCTCGCGAACGCCTTCGCCGTGTACGTCTGGTCGAGCTCGAGCCCCAAGTCAGCCGCAATGCGCGTGGCCCGCGCGCCCGCTTCACTCGCTGCGCCGTAGCCGGGACCCACGTGCCGCGTGTCGAAAGAAAGCCGTGATTTGAGCTTGCCTGAGAGTGGGGCGAACCCAGTTTTGCTCAGCACCTTGCGGGCCAGCCAAGTGGTCGCAAGTTGCGGCCCGACACCCGCCACGACTTGCACCCCGAGCACACGGCTCGCGAGCCCCCGGCGCAACACCCCCGCGGCAATGCCGCCGCAGGTTCCCCCAGAGCCCAGCGGCACCACGATCCAATCCGGCTCCGGCACTGCGCCGGTCGCAATCTGTACCGCCAGCTCATCCACGGCATCAGCGCAGGCCTGCGCGCCCACCGTGTTCGAGCCACCGGGCGGCACGACGTAATCCCCGCGCCGCAACTCACGCAACGTAGCGAGCGGCAGCAACGCCGGATAACGCACCGCGCGCGCATCCAGCCCGAGCCCGAGCGCGGCACGCAGCGTTTGCACGGCGTGATCGGTGCGTGGTTGCGGAATGAGCAGCGCCGCACAGGGCAGCCCCGCCGCGCGCGCGAACAGCGTCAGGGTGAGCAAGTGATGACTGCCTGCTGCGCCGAAGCTCAGCACGCGGCGCGCGCCGCGGAACAGCGCTTCATCCACCAAGCGCTCGGCTTTGCGCACTTTGTTGCCGCCGTACAGCGGGTGCGAAAGCCCGTCGTTCTTGAGCCAAAGCTCGGCGCGCGCCGTACTGAGCTGCGGCACGGCGCACACGGGGGTCGGGTAGCTCGGCCCAGGGAACACGCCGTATTCAGCCACAGCGCGCGCAGTGCGTCTAATCCTTTAACCTGCTGCGCCCGGCGCGAACACGCGCAAGCGGTGTCCGTCGGGGTCGAGCGCCACGAAGGTGTGCCCGAAGTCCAGCTGAGTGGGTGCTTGCGCAATGGGTAGACCGCGGGCGGCCCAGCTGGTGTGCTGGGCGCGCACTGCTGCGGCATCCGCTACGGTGAAGGCCAGCTCGCAGCCGCCGAAGTGCGCGGGGGCGGCGGGCTCGACGGTGTGTTTCGACCACAGCCCGAGCATGACGCCCGAGCTGAGTGCGAACATCGCAAAAGTGGGGCTGGCCTCCACTGGCGGGTGGCCCAGCAATTCGGCGTAAAAAGCCGCGCTGGCGCTGGGGTCGTTGACGTACAGGAGGATGAAGTTGGGGTCGGACATGCCGCTGACTGTGCGTCATGCTCATGCCAAATTCTGTCAGTAGTGACGTGCAGCGGCTGTAGAACCGGAAAACTCGCGGGGATATGGCTGCCAAAATCTGGCAGTATGAGCCGTATGCCCCGCGCTGACCGCTTGCTCCGGCTGGTACAAGTCCTGCGCCGTTATCGCCAACCGGTCAGCGCTCAGGCGCTGGCTGACGAGCTCGAAGTCTCGGTACGCTCGGTGTACCGAGACGTGCAAACGCTACGCGGGGAAGGGGCCAGCATCGAAGGCGAGCCGGGCGTGGGTTACGTGCTGCGCCCCGGGTTCTTGCTGCCGCCGCTGATGTTCACGGATGAGGAGCTGGAGGCGTTGCTGCTCGGCTTGCGGCTCACCGTGGAGCACGCAGACATCGGGCTTGGTCGCGCCGCAACGGAGGTCGTGGCCAAGCTACGCGCGGTGCTGCCCAAGGACCTGCGCACGGTGGTCGATGAAATTGCGCTGCTTGCCGGACCGGCACCCGCTCGGCCTCCGGAAACCATCGAGCTGGTGGAAGTGCGCCGCGCAATTCGCGCGCAGCACAAAGCGCACATCACATACACGGATGAGCGCGGCACGCGCAGCGAGCGCGTGGTCTGGCCGCTCGGCTTGGGCTTTTTTCAACGGGCGCGCGTGCTCGTTGCTTGGTGCGAAGCGCGCGCGGATTTTCGCTCGTTCCGCAGTGATCGCATCGAGCACTGGGAAACGCTGACCGCCCGTTTGCCCAAGTCACGCACGGTGTTGCTCCGCCAATGGCGCGAGCGCGAGCGCATTCCCGCGCAAATCTGAGTCACTCCGCGAGTGCGCCGAGCTCGCGAATGTCCGCGATCTTCTGCGCAAATGGCGCCCAATCATCGCGCTCTGCGATTGCGCTCCACACGCGCTCGACTTCGTCGATCACCAGCGTGCATGGCTCGGCGCGTTGAAAGTACGGTTTGGCGAGCGCCTCGGGATTCGCGGCGCCGCGGCGTTCGAGCTCAGCGCGCAGGGGCTCGAAGATCGGGGTGGCGTAGTGAGCTGCTGCGGGGCCCGCGGCTGCGCGCGCCGCACAGAGGGCGCCCCCATACCAATCGAAGAAAAATTGATCGTAGGGCATGCCGCTCGCGGCCAAGAAATCCCAGCACAAGCTGGATAGCCGTTGATCGTCATCGTGCTCGAGCGGCGCGAGGCCCAAGCGCTGCAACAAGAATTCAGCTCTCCCCTTGCTCAGCTCGTGTGGAAAGTCCGCCAGAGCGGCGCTCAGCTTGCCCGGATCCGCGATCAACGTCAGGCACTCCGCCAAGCGCGTGAGGTTCCGCAGCACTGCGCGCGGCTGGCGACCGAACGCATACAACCCGCTGCTATCGAAGTACGCCGCGACGAAGTTGGTCTCGTAGCGGGGCAAGAAGCGATACGGCCCGTAGTCGAAACTTTCGCCGGTCACGACCATGTTGTCGCTGTTCAGTACGCCATGCACGAAGCCCGCGACCAACCACGAGGCGCACAAGCGCGCAGAGCGCCGCGTGACCTCACGCAGGAAAGCGCTCGCGCGGTCTTCAGCGTCGGCCAATTCAGGATAGAAATTGGCGATGCAGTACTCCAGCAGCGCCTGAATGTTCGAGGCTTCATCCAAGTAGGCCAAGCGCTGGAACGTGCCGATGCGCACGTGTGAGTGGCTCAGCCGGACGAGCACGGAAGAGCGCGTGGGGGAGGGCTCGTCACCACGCATCAGCGCTTCTCCGGTTTCGAATAAGCTGAAGCTCTTGGACGTGTACACGCCGAGCGCTTCCAACATTTCGGTGGCCAGCACTTCACGCATCCCGCCCTTGAGGGTCAGTTTTCCGTCACCGCCGCGCGAGTACGGCGTACGCCCTGAGCCCTTCGTGCCCAAATCGAGCAAGCGCCGGTCTTGCGCGCCTTCGAGCTGCGCGAACAAGAAGCCGCGGCCGTCGCCCAGGTCCGGATTGTAAGAGTCGAACTGATGGCCGTGATAGCGCAGCGCCAACGGCGTGGGCAGGTTCCCCGGCAGCGGCTCGAAGCGCGCGAAGTGCGCGGTCCATTCGTCCTCGCTCAACGCGCCCAAGCCCACGCGCTCGGCCCAACGCTGATTGCGAAAGCGCAGTTGCTGCTTGGGGAAGCGCGCGGCTTCGACTGGGTCGGCGAAGGCCGCGCCCAGCCCCAAGATCCTGGGCGCGGGGCGATAAGTGTCGGAGGGCGGCATGGGCGGGGCGTACTGCAGGCGGCCAAGCCCGTCGAGTTTCCCTGAAAGTTCGCGGCTTTCGCGCCGGAAAGTCGGTCAAATCCAGCAACCCGGTTCAATTGCTGGCGTACTGTTCGGGCACTCCGGAGGTTAAGATTTGGACACAGCCTTCGACCGGAATCGACGATGGTGCGGGCACTACGGCTGCTAGATTTGAGTTTGTGAAATCACGATCTTTTGGGCGCGCGCGGCTGATGCGCCAGGTCTTGGCCACCCTGGCTGTGTTGTCCCTGGCGGCGTGCGTGACCGGCAGTGCTGCGGATCCGGATGGCAGCGTCGCTGGCGCGGGCGCACCCGGCGTCGCAGGCGCGGGGCCCGTAGGCAGCGCAGGCGCAGCGCCTTCGGCAGGCGCGACCAGCGTTGCTGGCGGCAGTGCCATGACCGCAGGCTCTTCGAACGCGGGCTCCAGCATGGGCGGCGCCGCTGCGCTGCCGCTGTGTGATTTCCCGGCCTGGGTTCCGATGAAAGCCTACGTGACCGGTGACAAGGTCACGTACCTGGGCAAAGGCTACATCGCGACTGGGGACAACCCCGGGTACGACCCGACGGTCAGCACGTTCTTTTGGAGCACCTTCGCCTGCCAACCGGTGATGGGAACTGGCGGCGCCACGGGTAGTGCGGGCAGCACGAGCGGCAGCGCCGGCGCGCCGAGCACCATTGCCTGCGCTCGCTTGGACAAGCTGCTCCCCAACGGCTCGCTCACGTTCGATGCCATGTTCCAACCGCCCTGGGACGGACACGTGGCCAAGGCCCTGTACTCCTACTCCGGGCTGTGCGACGCGCTAGCCAGTCAGCAAGCGTTCGGCGCGTTCGCGAACAGCGGCGACGCAACCAAGGACAAGCGCGAGCTCGCCGCCTTCTTCGCGCACGTTGCCAAAGAGACGGCCTTCTTGGAGCAAACGGATGAAGCGATGGAAGCTTCCAACGCGCAGGATTATCACGGCCGCGGCGCGATTCAGATCACCGGCTACGCCAACTACGACTCTGCCGGTAAGTACCTGGGCAAGAACCTGACCGGCAACCCGGGCATGGTCTCTACAGATCCGGTGACCAACTGGCAGTCAGCGCTGTGGTTCTGGATGGTGAACTACAACCCGGGTACCGCGGGGGTCCAGAACTGCCATCAAGCAATTTCCGGCGGTGATTTCGGGCAAACCACGCGCATCATCAACGGCGGCATCGAGTGCCCTGGATCGCAATCGGCCAAGGATCGCGCGCAGTACTTCAAGAACAACTGCATGCTGATCAAGGTCGACCCCGGCACATTGCTAGTTTGCTAGCTAGCTAGCTTGCTAGCGCGCGCTCAGAGCGTGCTCGCGCCGAACGTGTCGCACGCCTGCAGCGTGCCGTTGTCGAAGCCTTTTTGGAACCAGCTCGCGCGCTCCGCAGCAGAACCGTGTGTCCAGGTTTCTGGGGTCACGGTGCCGGTGGTCTGCTTCTCGATGTGATCATCACCCACGGCAGCGGCAGCGCCGAGCGCCTCCTGCACGTCCCCGGCTTCCAAGATCTGGCGCTGATTGGTGGAGCGGGCCCAAATGCCGGCAAAGCAATCGGCCTGTAGCTCCAGGCGCACGCTCAGGCCGGTTGGACCCAGGCGCGCGGACTTGCTGGCGCGGTCGACTTGCGTGGATAGCCCGAGTTGCTTCTGCACGTGATGGCCAATCTCGTGCGCTATCACGTACGCTTCCGCGAAGTCACCCTTGATGCCGAAGCGCTGGGCGAGCTCGTTGTAGAAGCCCAAATCAATGTACACGCGCTCGTCCACCGGACAGTAAAACGGGCCGGTACCCGCGTCCCCGGTGCCGCAGCCGGTGTTGGTTTGATCAGTGAACAGCACGAGCTTGGCGTTCCGGTACGTTTTGCCCTCTTGGGTGAACAGCTTTTGCCAGGTGGCCTGTGCGTCATCCAACACGAAGGCGACGAAGTGCCGGGGCGCGTCGCTGCCGCGCGCGCTCACCGCGGTGCTTGCGACACGCGAGGGCTGACCGCCACCCAGGACGCCGCCGCCCATGCCACGCACGACGCTGTAACCGACGAACAGCACGATCACGACCCAGCCGTATTTGAAGCGCAAGAGCAGTGGTAACAGCCCGAGCATCGAGCCGCCGCCCATGCGTGGCCCGCCACCGCCGCCGCCACCTTCACCGCGTTCGTCGATGAGATCGTTGCTTTCGTGGTCTTGGTCGTAGCGCATGGCTCGAGAAACCTTGCCCGGGGTGCAGGCTGCGTCAAAGAATAATTCGGCGATTGCTTCCGCGCAGATACCGATCGGATGCTGCGCACGTAGCTAGCGTCGAATGTTTTCTCGAATCGTGTCCCGCGCGCTCGGCGTGCTTTCTGCCACACTCTGCTGGTGTTCCGTAGCTTCCGTGTCCCGCGCGGCTGATTCCGAAGGCGCGCGTGGGCTCCTGGCGGACGTGGAGCGCATCGTTGCGGGCGAGGAATCCGAGGGCTGGTTCACGGACACGGACGCTTTGCGCGAGATCGAGCCCGCGGTCTTCGAGTCCACCTGTCGTGCTACTCCGGACGCGCGCGCAGAGGCGCTGCAAACGCTCCGGGCGCGCAGCGCCGCTGCGGGGGATGCGCGCGCGCTGTTTGCTGCTGCGCAAGACATGACCCCCGCCGCGCGCGAAGCGCTCAACTGGGAACGACAGCGCAAAGTGTTCGAGCTCGCGCTCGCGCGCGCCGCTGCCGAGTGCCCGTTTTGGATCCAACCCAAGCCCGGGTTCAAAGGGCGGCAAAGCGATCGCCACCGCTTCACGCTCAGCTTGGAGAGCGCGGGCAACGTGCAGCTTCGCCATACGCTCGGGCGCTTTGCGTTCGGCGCAGGTGGTTGGGGGCGCATCCTGCCCGGCTATGGCATCAACGATAGGCTGACCTTGCTCGCCGGGCCGGAGTTCGGTGGCGGTGCCATGGTGCGCCCCAACACCGGTGCTTCGCAGTTCATCATCAACTACTTCCCCGCCATCCCCGTGGTGCTCCGCGTGCACCACCTCACCTGGCACTATGATCTGGAGGCGGCGCCCGTCGCGCTGTTTCAGGCGGACAACACATCGTTGAGCTACGGCTTCCGGGTGGGGGGCGGCTTCGGATTCTCGGCGCTGCGCCGGCACAACTTTCTGCCTTGGGCCGGGCTTGCGGCCAGCTACGAGCACTACTTCGAAGGTGGCGGCCGGGCCGCGGCCGAGTTCCTGCGCGCCGACCTGCGGGTCGGTTTCCTCTGGGATCCGAACTAAATCTGGGGCGGTCGTTTTTTGCTGTCGATCTGCGGCGGGGCCACACGACAGATAGGCACCATGCAATACCTGATTCTGATCTACGCCCCGGAAGAACAGGCAGCCGCGCACCAGCACCGGATGCCCGAATACATCGCGATTACGCAGCAATTGGCGCAAGCCGGCAAGCTGTTGTCCGCTGAGCCGTTGATGCCAACCACCGCCGCCACCTCACTTCGGGTGCGCGATGGCGAGACCCTGATCACGGATGGGCCGTTCGCCGAAACGCGCGAAGCGCTCGGTGGCTACTACCTGGTGGACGTCGCCAATTTGGACGAAGCCCTGGCCATCGCCAAGACCCTGCCCGCGGCGGAGATTGGCACCATCGAAGTGCGCCCGGTTCGTCCGCGAAACTGAGCGAGGGTAGTCATTTTGCGCGCTGCACGTGAGCGCGATTGACCGATTGCCAGTGATGGCATCGGCTGGTCGCGCCATGACCAATGCGTTAAAGACGGGCAACGACGAAGGTACGGACGCCGTATGCTTCACCGCGGGCACTGAGGTAGCGGCCTTCGGCGCCGGCACGATTCACGCTTACCTAGCGACCGATCGCCCGTACCCGGTAGTCGTCGCAGGCATTTCCTCGGGCGCGATCGTCGCGGCCGTGATGCGGCGCTGCTACGAGGAATTGCGCAAATCCGAGAAGGGCGAAAACTCCGCGCGCTGGGCGTTCTTTCGACGCTACCTCGAACACCTGACCAACAAGCCGTTCGAGGTGTTGTGGAACGCGCTGCCGGACAGCGCGGACTTCTTTGCGGACCATCCACCGATTAGCGATCCTTCGACACCTGAGAAGCTTCGACAGGATGAGCACGTTGCGTTGATGCAACGCTGGAACCTGGTGCGGCTTGGTCGCTGGCTGATTCACTTGCCAATAGGCGTGCGTGATGTTGCCCGGGTTGGTGTGGCTTACGTTCGCTACAAGGAGAAGTATCCGTCTCGGTTGCTGTACCGCTGGCTCTATCTCGCCTTTACTGCACTCCGCCTCGGCTGGCACCTCACTGTGCGCCTCGCTATCAAGCCGTCCATCGAGCGAGAGAAGGCGGCACCGCCCAGCGCGGCCGGCGTGCCCGGATCGAAACAACCACCTCCTCGACTGCCGTTGTTCGGTTTTCGGGTATGGCTCGGGGCCTGCGCCGTGATGCTGCTGGGTTATTCCGCCACTCTGTTGTTAGCGGCTGATGTTTTAGCCGTGGTGCTGAAGCCTGCCGCGAATCGCATCCCGCTGCCGGAGTTTTTGCAGCGTTGGGCGTTATGGTGGACTCATGCCTCCTATTGGCAGCCTGCCTATGCGCCTCTTTGTGTAGCCCTGATCGTGATCGTAGTTTTGGCACTGTGGGCTTGTCACAACGGGATTGTACGGCATCTATTTGTGACGCTTCGCATCGACACGAGCATCATCAGTAACTATTACCTGAAGAATCTCCTGTTCAGTTTGTTCGGGGAGGACCACATCCCGCCGCGGAAAAGCAACGGGCCGCATCCCGTGATCGTGGCCGCGCCACTTCAGACATTGCATCGGAACGGCAGGCCGCTCATCGCGCGTCAACTCTTCGCTGCCTCGGGTACGTCCATCGTGGATGCGTTGCTTACGGCGACCGCTTTGCCCGGGATATTCAAGCCAACTCAGCTGGACCCCGGCACCAAAACGTGGGGAGAACACGACAACGACGGGCTCAGCGTGCAACTCATTGACGGCGCCGCGATTCGCAACAACCCACTGCCGGCGTTCTTTCACTACCTCGCTGAGAACCCTGAGCTGGGGAAGAGACTGGCGAACGACGCGCCCTCGGTGCACGTGGTGTATAGCGTGCCGATCGCAGCTCGCAAGCGCGAGACGATTCCGGACGAGGCCGCCAATGTGGTCGACGTTGGCCTCGCCGCTCTTCGCTTGAATCGCCGCTGCGATACCCAACTGGAGGTCGAACAGACCAACTTCCTCTCGCGGCTGTATCGGGCCGCGCCCGCAGACCACAAATTCTCGATCGAAGTCGACGAGATTGCGCCAGATCCCGACAAGGCGCCGCTGGCGTCTTTGGGCTGGTCCGCGGAGGCCGCCCGTCAAGCCGTGGCAGACGGCTGCAAGCGCACGCTGCAAGTCTTGCATACGAAGTCGCTGCGCAATGGCCTGCGTCCTTGCCGCGACTTTGCCGGAAGCCGTGTGCTGAACGGGCTCGGGCCAGGGAAGAAGCCGGGCGTCGCGGAGATCTGTCGGCTGTGTGATGGGCTGCTCTCCGTTCCTGCCCCTGCCGCCTCTGCGAATGGTCAGGCGGTGAAAATGGACGCTTTTCCTCAGCTCAAACGAGAGCAGGCGGACCAGCCGAGAATCGTGTTGATCGCCAGCGGCGGGGTGTTTCGCGGCGCCTTCCACGTTGGCATGGCCGGAGCCATGTGGGTTGCGAACGCGAAGCCCGATTTGGTGGTCGGCGCCTCCGTTGGCACCTTGATGGGCGGTGTGGTCGCCGCCATGTTTCAAAGCAAGAGCCGCAAGCACGTGCCTCCGCAACTTGCGGAATTGGTGACGGCTTTCATGGAGGTGGACCAGCGCATCGCTTTGACCAAGACGCTGAAGAGCGCTGCGCGTGAGCTCGGTCTGCGGGGGCGATCGATCGAGCTTTCTCCGGCTGAGGTTCGAAGCGCAGTGATGCGTGGTAGCCGTGGTGACCCGGGGTTTGCAGCGACGGGCGCGCCGCCCGTGCTGATCGACGCGCTCTCTGACTTGTTCATGATTCCTCGTGAGGGAACGACGGCGGTTGCGCGCCGCTTCATTGCCGGTGACGTGACGGGCGCGGTTGCTGAATTCGGGCGGCTCGCCAAGGCACACACACTGCCGCGCTTCGGTATCGAGAATGCTTTCATGGGCGCTTCATTGATCGAAGGCGTGGCTCGAAAGCTGCTTGGTGATCCAGAAGGGCGCATCAACCTCAAGACTCACCAGCCCTACATGCGAAAAGGCTCACCGAATCCGCACACGGACGTGGCTCTGTTCGCTACCTCTACGGACCTGGGCACCGAGTCGATGTTTTGGCTGGGCGACGAAAGTGACCTCGAGCTCAGCGAGTATGACTTCGTGGAAGCCGCATTGGCTTCCAGCGCATTCCCGTTCGTCTTCTCGCCTCGGCGCGCGAGCGATCTCTTCCCGGGCAACGGTAGTCGGGAAAAACGCTACTCCGACGGCGGTTTGTTCGACAATTTGCCGTTCGGCCCGGCCACTGCGTTGCTGGCCAGGGCCCAAAGCCTAGGCGTGGAAAAGGGGAAGCTGAGGGAAGCACTCGAAGGTCGCGTCAAGGCGCCTGACTTATTCATGGTGGGCGCGTTGGATTTGAATCCTGAAACTGATCCCGCCGGGTCAGCTGAGTTCAAAGACCGCGCCGCGATTGGCAAACGCGGCGGCGCGCTGCGAAAGAACGTAAAAATCCGCAGCTTCGAGCGCGTCGCAACCAAGGTCGACCAGCAGCTGCGGGCGGTCTGTGCTTCAGCAACGATCGATCCGGTGAACGAAGAGTTCTTGAAGCACGTGGTCAACGCGGCCGTGCTGCCCATTTTCCCGAGCGATATGGAGCACATCAACCCAACGTTCGCGTTCTGCGCGACCTTGGATTTCAAGCCGGAACGCGTCGCGCTCTCGATTGCCAATGGCTGCTTCCAAACCCTCGCAAGCTTGGCGGTCAAGCCTTCGACCTCGAACGAGCAGACCTTGGCAGAGCGCTCGCTCGAAGCTTTGCGCAAGAACCGCATTGCTCACATCATCCGCTTGAAGCAGGCTCCCGGCGCTGCCCCCGCCACGGCCTCCGGAAAATGTCCCTACTTCAGTACGGACGGAGGCAAGACGGGCCTATTGTGCCCGTTCCAAAACGGAGCCGCCGGCGACGCCGTGCACTCGGGTTGCGTCGCGGATCCTGTGCACACGCGCGATGCGCGTGCATCCTGGGAGGCTGAACACGCGTGATGGAGCTACTCTCCGCCCATGCCCGAAGTCGAACGTGCCGTGGAGCGCGCCTACCGCGAGAGCTCCGGTTCGATTCGCGCGCGGCTAGTCCGCACACTGCGCGATTTCGAGCTGGCCGAAGAAATCGTGCATGAGGCGTTTGCGGCGGCGCTCAGCCAATGGCCCAGCGCCGGCTTGCCGGATGACCCAAGCGCTTGGCTGATGCGTACCGCGCAGAACAAGGCCATCGACCTGATTCGTCATCGCGCGGGAGCCGCCGAGAAGTTGAGTGAGTTGGCGCTCCTAGCGAGCGAGCTCGAAACGGACGAAGACGCCGCGTCCGAGGACGACATGCTGCGTTTGATTTTCACCTGTTGCCACCCGGCGATTGCGCCGGAAGGTCAGGTCGCGCTCACGTTGCAAACCGTGTGTGGCTTGCGCAGCGAGGAAATTGCGCGCGCTTTCCTGGTCTCGCCCACCACGATGGCGCAGCGGCTGGTGCGCGCGAAGCGCAAGATCCGCGACGCAGGCATTCCGTACCAGGTGCCGGACGCGACTCTGTTGCCGAGCCGCGTTTCTTCGGCGTGCACCACCGTGTACCTGGTGTTCAACGAGGGCTACGCGGCCACCACTGGCGCAGAGCTAGTGCGCGGGGAACTGTGCAACGAGGCTATCCGGCTCGGCCGCTTGCTGGACGCGCTGCTGCCCGGCCGCGCGGATATCGAGGGGCTTTTGGGGCTGATGCTGCTGATTGACGCGCGGCGCGCGACCCGCGTCGACGAAGCAGGCGTCCCCATCCTGCTCGAGGATCAAGACCGTAGTCGCTGGAACGCGGCGCAAATCGCGGAGGGCGCCGCACTCGTGCTCCGCTCGTTGACGCACGGGGCAACCAGCTTCGGCGTGCAGGCGGCAATCGCCGCGTTGCATGCCCAGGCCCCGTCCAGCGCGGCCACGGATTGGCGGCAAATCGTGGCGCTGTATGACCGCTTGCTGACGCTACAGAAAGGACCGATCGTGGTGCTGAATCGGGCCGCCGCGGTCGCGATGGCTGATGGTCCGGAAGCCGCGCTGCGCCTGTTGGACGCGCTCGATGCCGGGGGCGCGCTCGTTGATTACCACCTGTTTCACGCCGCACGCGCCGATGTGCTGCGCCGCTTGGGGCGCTCTGAGGCGGCGCTCGCCGCCTACGGGCGAGCGCTGGAGTTGGTCAGCAACGACCCGGAGCGACGCTTTTTGCAGGGTAGAATCGCGCTTCTGACCCCTTCCTGACTTTTTTCTAAACGCGCTGTCGATCTGCGCCGGGCTCGAACGACAGGAACGCATGACTATCCCGTTCTGGTGCCTGTTCGCGGCGGTTATCCTGCCCCATTTTTGGTTCTTTTTTGCGGCGCCGTTCCGCGCATCGCAATTCGGCAAAGCGCTGGATTTGCGCACGCCGCGGCTACAAGACCCCGCGCTCGTCGGTCGAGCGGCGCGCGCTCAGGGCGCCCATCAAAATAGCCTGGAAGCGCTCACGTACTTCGGGCCGGCCGTGATCGTTTCACACCTGACCCACGCGGACGCTGCGTGGGCGGCGCGCTTGGCGGTGCTGTTCCTGGTTTGCCGCGTCCTGCACGGCATCGTGTACCTCGCGGACCGGCCGCCGCTGCGCACGGCCTTCTTTGCGATCGCGCTTTTGTCGTCGCTGGGCTTGTTCGTGCTGTCCGCGTGCGCCTGAGGTTCAGACGTGCGCTGGCGGCGTGGCTTCGGCTTGCACTTGTGTGAGCGCGATGGGCAAAATCGCCGCTTTGGTGGCGGCGCTCAGGGCGCCGTCAATCGACCCGCCGTCCGTGCGCTCGATCACGATGCGCTCCACCAGGCGCGTGGCCCGGGCACGCGCTTGATACGATGAGACGACGATGCCGAGCGCGAACAGGGTGCGCTGCAGCACGGCAATGACCGGCGAGCGTTGCTCGCGCGTGATTTCAATCGCCGTCAGGCGCGAGCCATCTTGCTCGAAACGGATTTGTGGGTTTTCCTGGGACACGTCGACCTTCCAAGGCATGGGCACCGCTCGCTGCTGTGTCAACGGTCAGGGAGGCCAATTGCGTCCCTCGGAATCGTTATTTCTTGCGCGTTCGGCCCCGGGAATAGGCGATTGTTTTGGCTTGTTGCAGTGAGGAAACCGGGGCGCTCAGGTGACGTACAGGTGATTTCGGTGTGGGGGTCGGTGCTAGGCTGACGCCATGATCAAGCACGTGGTGATGTGGAGACTTCGCGGAACATCCGCGGAGGAGCGGCGTTCGAACGGCGAAAAAGTGCGCGCCGCACTGGAAGCACTGCGCGGGAACATTCCCGGCATGTCGAGCCTCGAAGTCGGGCTCGGCGCAGGCGGCGACGAACAGCTTGCTGACGTCGTGCTC
>FSWQ01001050.1_pt1 | contig 27448 bp, 21 predicted proteins | sample 1637691 | NCBI WGS metagenome assembly FSWQ01 (sample SAMEA3914814, study PRJEB12502) | metagenome | biome: forest; material: soil | place: USA | collected 2011-09-16 | depth 0.1 m | reverse complement strand
TTCACCGATATCTTGTCCGGGTATCGGACGTTCTCCAGGCGGTTCGTGAAGTCCTTCCCCGCTCTGTCAGCAGGGTTCGAAACCGAGACCGAGCTCACGGTGCACGCGCTGACCCTCAACCTCCCAATTGCGGAGGTCGAAACCAAGTATTTCGCGCGACCCGAAGGCTCTATCAGCAAGCTCAGCACCTATCGCGATGGCTTCCGCATCCTGCGCGTGATGCTCACGCTGTTCAAGAACGAGCGACCGATGGCGTTCTTCGGTCTTGCCGCGCTGGTGCTGGCCTTGGGTTCCGTCGGGCTGTCGATACCCATCGTGATAACGTTTTTGGAGACCGGGTTGGTGCCGCGCTTTCCGACGGCGATCTTGTCAGCGTCCATCATGCTGCTCGCGTTCCTCAGCTTGGTCTGCGGCCTAGTGCTCGACACGGTCACGATCGGTCGACGCGAAACGAAGCGTCTCGCGTATCTCCAAGTTGCGGCACCGAACGAATCCGTCGCTGACTGGACCGCCGTACCTGCAGTAAATTCGAGCGACGCAGCCTGACACGCGCGCGCCCAGCAGCCTGCACTCAGGCGACCAAGTGGGGATTGCCTTGCTGAAAAAGAGATTCGTTGCCATCGCCCTGCTCGGGCTGCTGGCTGCCGCCGGGGGCGCAGTCGTGTTGCGCAAAGTGCGACGGCATCAGCACGACCCGCAGGTCGTAGCAGCGACACAGGTCATGCGCGTCGCCAAACCACTCGACACGAGTGACGCGGCGCAAACGATCTACGACGCTAAGTTGCAGCCGGGTTGGCAGGATTGGGGTTGGGGGCCACACGATCTGTCCAAGCTCGGACCAGCCAAGATCGTATTTTCCGGGTATGGCGGGCTGATTCTGCAGCACGGCACGGTTCAACCCCAGTTCTCGGGTTTGTCGTTTCGCTACAATGCTCCGGCAAGCTGGGCGTATTTCCTCGCAGTCAGTCTGCGCTTCGCCTCCGGCAATGCCGCCACCTACCCGGTCGTTGCGGTAGAAAAGCGGCACCTGGCTGAGCTCGCGGATGGGTTCATCGAGGTGCTGATTCCGTGGCGTGAGCTCGACCCGACAAACGCACCGTTCGATCGCGTCGTGATCAGCGCCGGCACGCCGGTGGGCCCCGAACCCGTATTGATCGACAAAATTTTGCTGATTCGTGCTGACGCGAAGCACTCCGCCGAAACTTCCGCGCCCAAACGCGAGGCCGAGCTCGGCATTCTGTGCGCTGCGGCGGCGCATCCGATCAACCCGCTGATCTACGGCTCAGCCGACGGTGACTGGGAAAGCGGCGGGACTAGCCGGCGCATGGGTGGGAACCCGACGACGCGCTACAATTGGGAGCTTTCCGCGTGGAACTCGGCCAACGACTGGTTCTTCGAAAACCAAAAAGGGACTGATCTTCAGGTTTGGCTCGGGGAAGGCGTGAGCCATCAATCACGCGCAGCGCTGACCGTTCCGATCATCGGTTGGGTCGCCAAGGACACGACGTCAGTCGGCTTTCCGATCGCGAAGTTCAGCAAGCAGCAGAAGACCGACCCTTATCGCCCGGCAGCGGGCAACGGCACTGACCAAAGCGGTAAGCCCATCCCACCCGGGCCACCCAGCGAGACGAGCGTCGAGGCATCTCCAGACAAGATCGCCGGCTGGGTTCGCGCAATCCGCGAGAAAGACGCCGCGCGCGGAGTGCGCACCGTTGACCACTACATCCTCGACAACGAACCCTCGATTTGGGACCAAACCCATCGCGACGTTCATCCCAATCCCCTGACGTACGACGAGCTGTTGGATCGCACGGTTCGCTACGCTTCGGCCATCCGCGGAGCCGATCCAGAGCTCAAGATTGCTGGCCCGGCTGAGTGGGGCTGGCTCGGCTATCTGTATTCGGGCAAGGACCGCGTCGACGGCAAATTCGTGCGCTCCGATCGCAGAGCACACGGCGACGAGCCGCTGGTTCCTTGGTACTTGAAGCAGCTCGCCAAGTACGAGAAGGAGCACGGCACGCGCCTGCTCGACATACTCGACTTGCACTTTTACCCCGCTGCCGACGGCATTTACGGCGGTGGCGCGCGCACGGATGACGAAGCCTCGGAGCTTCGGCTGCGCTCGACGCGCGCGCTGTGGGACGGCTCGTACGTGGACGAATCGTGGATCAACGAGCCGATTCGCTTGATTCCCCGCATGAAAGAGTGGGTCGCCGCGAACTACCCGGGCCTCGCGATCTCGATCGGCGAGTGGAGCTTTGGCGCGGACAACCACATCAGTGGCGGGTTGGCTACTGCCGAGGCGCTGGGTCGGTTTGGCCAACAAGGCTTGGATTCAGCTTACTATTGGGGCGGCCCCAAGAAGGACACGAGCACGTTCTGGGCGTTCCGCGCGTTCCGCAACTTCGACGGGGAGGGCGGGCATTTCCTGGATCTGTCCGTGCCAACGCGGGAGTCCGAGAAGGTGTCGCTCTTTGCGTCGCGAGACGCAGAGCAAGATCATTTCGTGGCGATCGCCATCAACCGTGATGCGTTGTTCGCCGTGAACGCGCACATTGCGCTGGGTAACTGCGGCGTGCCGGGCGCCTTGCGCGCCTTCACGCTTTCAGCGAGCGCAAACGGTCTGATCGCAAACCCTTCGTTGACGGCTGCCAACGGCGCCATCGTCGTGTCACTGCCACCGTACTCGGTGACGGTGCTCGATTTCAAAATCACGCGCTGAGCGACGCCGAGCGAACGCTCACCCGCGCGGGCTCGCCGAAGCCTGGCGTGGAACGCGCCCCGCGTTGCCCTTGGGCGGTAACCATTCACCGGTCGCGACGGCCAGCTTGCCAGCCATGGCCAGCGACGGCGCCACCGTGAAGATCCCCACCCAAACGCCCAACCCGAGATCGCCCCAGCACTGCATGAACCAAACCACCACCGCCCCGAAGCAAATCAGCGCTCCTGCGCGCTCTTCCCCCGTCTTCGCGCCGTGGTACGCGCGCATGGCAAAGTACACGCCGCCCGCCCAAAGCAAGGTTAGCCCCGCATAGCCGACGTAACCGTAATACGCCCACAGCCCGAGGATGCTGTTGTGCGGGACGTAGCGCTCCAGGGTGTAGTCGACCGCGGGCATGGCGACCACTTCTTCATACGGGTGCCCGAGCCCAGTGCCGAAGACCAAGTTGTGCCGCATCGTGGTGATCAAGTTGTAATTCTCGAGCTCTCGCCAATAGCTCGAACCGTCACTCTTGGCGTCGACCACGGAGCGCAGCATGCGCACCGGTTTGAACGTGCCGCCGCCGGTGGAGTTCCAACCCACCGCGATGTAAATGGCGGCTATCGGCGCACCGATCAGCAAACTGCGCTTGATGAACCGCTTCACCGGGTTGTCCCGAGAAACCAAGAAGACGGTCACGAGCACCAGAATGATCTGCACCCAAACCAGGCGCCGGTTGTTGGCGACCATGCCCGCCATGAACAGCGGTAACAGCAAAGCCGCCGTCAGCTTGATCTTCCTGCGCTCGAGCAGCAGCGCGATCAAGAGCAGGCACGCGTCAGCGAACAATATCGAATCCGCGTGCGCAGTCGCGTAGGGTAAGCGGTCGCTGCCGGTGAGCGGGTCCATGGGACCGCGGATGTTGATCGCCACGAATACGGCCAACGCGGACTTGTATGCGGCCGCCCCGAGCAACACCTTGGCCAGTGCGCGGAAGTCACTCGGACCGCGCAAGCCAACGTGGCACAGCAGAAAAACGATCGGCACGTACATCACGGCGTTCAGCTGCCACAGCGACATGCTGAAATCCCCGCCGGTGACCAACCCCATCAACCAGACGAACACCATACTGGCCAGAGACAACGAAGCCATCTTCACGAGTGGCACCGGGGTGGCCAAGCGACCCGCGCTATCCAGCCTGGAGCCGCTGCTGCGGCGCATGAACGCGATCAATGCCAGTGACGCGAACCCCAAATCCAACCCCGAGAACGAGCACACGGACAAGGGCGCGAAGGTGCGGTCGACCGTATTGATGTGATCGAGCAGGACCTTGCCGAGCTGTGACAAGGGCATGTCCCACTTGTCCGTCGGCACGCCTTCCTGCGGGTTGGGCAAGATGTAAGCGAAGAACATCATCGCCATCAGCGAGTAGCGAAGCGGGACTTTCGATGCGGCGTAGAAAAGCGCCGGAATGATCAGCAGGGCCAAACCGACGCAGGCCCCGGTGTCACCGATGAGCATGCCCAATATGGTCAGCACAGCGGCTACTGCGAGCGCCGCTTTCACGTCGCCTCCAAATCTGAATTCCGCTGCCATCGGCCGCAGTATAGCCCTGCAGTGATCTGTGCTAACGCGGAAAAACCCGGCAATGAAGATTCTATTCGTTACCCCGTTCCTACCCAGCCCGCCCCGGTTTGGCGGTCAGAGGCGGCTCGATGGCTTGATGCGCGGTCTCGCCAAGAATCACGAGGTCGATGCGGTTTCGTTCGTGCGTACCGACGAGCACGAGCAGGCCTCGGTGGAAGCCACCAAGGCCTTCTGTCGGGAGCTGGTCACCGTCCCCAACTTGGATCTGGCAGACACCAACGATAAGCGAAAGATGCAACTGCGCAGCCTGGTATCGCTGAACAGTTACGAGCATCTGCTCGCGGCTGGCCGGCATGATTTCCAGCAGGCGCTCGACGACATCTTGCGGCGCAAGGACTACGACGTCATCCAAATCGAGTTCATGTGGATGGCCGTGTTCAGGTTTGGCGCGCCCGGTGGTCCACGGCCCACTCTCGTACTGGACGAGCACAACGTGGAGTACGACATCCTGAAGCGGACCGCGGGCGGTGAAGGCGGCAAAGCGCGCCTGCTGTACAACTCACTGAACTGGCGCAAGCTGGCGCGCGAGGAAAACGCAGCGTGGCGCAAAGTGGACGGCATTTCCCTGACCTCTCAGCGCGACGCCGAGCTCGTGCAGCGGGATTTTCCGGGCGCTCGCACCGCGGTCGTACCGAACGGCGTGGACGTCGGTGAGTTCTCCGTTACGAGCCGCCCGAGTGAACAAGACGTGATCCTGTTTTTCGGCGCGATCAACTATTATCCGAATCAAGAAGCGCTGCTCTATTTCATCGACAACGTGTTTCCGTTGATCAAACAGCGTCGACCAAACGCGGTCTTCCGGGTGCTCGGACCGGGAGCGCCCGAGTCGGTGTTGGCGCGCGCGGGCAACGGCGTCGAAATACTCGGCATGGTGCCGGAGGTTGGCCCGTATCTAGAGAGCGCGACTGCCATCGTCGTCCCGCTGCGCATCGGCGGCGGCACACGCCTCAAGATCGTCGAGGCGTTGTCCAAAGGCAAAGCCGTGATCTCGACTCGCTTGGGCGCCGAGGGCATCGACGTCGTCCACGACAAGCACCTGCTGCTCGCAGACGAGCCGGAAACGTTCGCGCGTGAAGTCGAGCGGGTGCTGACTGACCCGCAGTTGGCAGCTCGCCTCGGTCAGGCAGGCCGCCAGCTGATGGAGGAACGCTATAGTTGGCGCAGCATCGTGACTGGCCTCGAGCAGTTCTTCGATTCGTTAGCGGGCGCCTCCTCGCGGCGTACCTGAAGCGCGCTCGTCATTGGATGGCGGTCACGTACGCGTCACGAGCCGCGCGGCCTCGGCGTCGCAAACGCGACCTTTGCCGACAAGACGAGCTTGACGCGATCGCAACAACTACTCATCGAGTAGCTGAACGACAGCGAGTCAGCGACAGCAAGCTACCCGAAACATTGGGGTTCCGAGCCGCCCACGTGTGACGTGGTTAATTACCTACCGCTACCGCCCGTAGAGTCATCGACGAGCAGGTGTTCTTTCGGTATTCATGGCAATATGGGACAAATGAGGCTTATCGAAACGGGGATAGGGACTGCGTTGGTCTTGGCGCTAACCGCCTGCGGCAGCAGTAGCAGCGGCGGTGGGGCAAAAACCGCGGGCGCGGGCGGCGTGTCCGGTTCGGACGCTGGCGGCGCGCCAGCCAGTGACGCTGGGACGGCGTCTGGCGGAAGCGGAAGCCCGAGCGCCGGCGCTGCGGGTGCACCTGCGCCGCCGCTACACATGGTCGGGGCGTGCGACAAGCTCGGGGACGTAGGCGTATTGGAGAACATCACGCCGGCGGCGTTGCACTTCGAGAACTGGTGCAACCCCGGTTCTGACGCGTGCAAGGCTGCAGGTGCCATCTCAACGTATGGCGCGCACGGCTTGGCGGCGGATCCGAACAACGCCGGCACGCTCTACTTGGGTACCCACGGCCTCGGGTTTTGGAAGACGACGGACTGCGGGTCAACCTGGGTGAAGATCGATACCGGCGCGCATCAAAAGGAAATCGATAGCGGCCGCAATTGGACGATCGTGATCGACCCGACTGACTCCAAGATCATCTACACGACACCGGGTTACGGTGACGAGGGCCTGTACAAATCCCTGAACGGCGGCGTGGATTGGCAGCAGATGTTCACGGCGGATATCCTGCCCTCGCTGCAATACGGGGGTTTCATCGAGACCATCTCGATGGACCCAACGAACAACAAGCACCTAGTGGTGAGCTTTCACATCGACTGCAAGAACGGCCCCGGCGGAGGGGATTGGGCGTGTTTTGCGGAAACGCCGGATGCTGGCGCGAGTTGGAAGTTGATCCCTGCAGCTCAGCATTGGAGTGAGGGTGACGGCCAAACCTTGATTGACGCCAAGACTTGGTTCTTCAGCAACGGCGCCGACGGAATTTGGCGGACGACGAACGCCGGGGCCAAGTGGGACAAGGTGTACACCGGCAAGGCCAGCGGGCACGTGTTCACTGGCGCAGACGGCAAGTTCTACGTCGCCGGTCAGCCGATGGTGCAAAGCACCGACGGCGTGAAATGGACGCCGCTGGATGGCTCGCCCGATGGCTCATCCGTCAACGGCTCGAACCCGATCGCAAGTGACGGGAAAACGCTGTTCTCGTCCGGCGGCCAATACGGTGGCGGTGAACCGGCGAGCGGTTGGTACGCTTCGGCTCCGCTCAGCGACCCGACCAAGTGGACGCCGCTATTCAAGCCCGTGACCATGAGCAATGGCGGCTCCTCGCTAGTCTACGATCCGGATCACAAGGTGCTGTACTCGGCGAATCTCACCGCCGGGCTATGGCGCGCGCGCACTGAGTAGCTGCGCGTTGCGGCTCGAGCCAGCGTGGCCCTGCTCTTGAATGCAGGGCTACGCAGGCAGCGCCGAACCGTCGAGCACCGCTCGATAGATCGTAGCGAAGCGCGGCGCGAGCAGCGTTTCGGCGAAGCTTGCTGCGGCGCGAACGCGGCCGTTCGCGCCCAACTTGGCGCGCAGTTCCGGGTCTGCGGCAAGGCGTAGCAACGCGGCCGCGAGCTGCTCGGGCGAGTTGGGCGGCACCAACAGGCCGTCGACGCCGTCCGTCACCATTTCGGGCAGGGCGCCCGAGACAGTGCCGACGAACGCGCGACAGCAAGCTTGCGCTTCGACCGCGACCAGACCGAACGGTTCGTCGATTGAGGGCAGGCACACGATGTCGGCCGCGGCGTGGATCTCTTGAGCGCGCAGATTCGGGTCGTAGCAACGCACGGCGTCGCTCACGCCGAGCGAGGCGGCAAGCTCCTCGATTTCCGCACGGAAGCCTTGAGCGGAGGCGCTCGTGTCGTTCCAACCGATCAGCGCCAGCTCGATTGCTGGGTTCTGCTTGCGCGCGATGGCGACGGCGCGCACCAGATCAGGCTGGCCTTTGAGGTACCAGAAGCGGGCTGGCTCAATCACGGCGATGGTACCGTCCTTGAAGCCGAGGGTCTTGCGCATGGTCGTGCCGTCCACCGCAGGGGTGAAGCGCTCGACGTCCACGCCGTTGTGAACCCAGGTCAGCGCGCTCGACCGAATGCCGATGTACTCCTCGATGCCATCGCGCACGAACTTGGAAACGCCGACAATTGCCCCAGAAACGGTCGCGGCGGTCTTCAGCGCAGCGCGCTTCTTGGGCGTCCACAGTCTGGGAATGCTGTGAAAGTGAATGACGAGAGGCGTGCGGCTGAGCAGGCTCAACATGGTGCCGGCGCGCAGCGAAGGCCAACTGTCGACGATGTGAATCACGTCGATTTCGCGTTCGAGCACCAGGGCACGCAGCGCCTTCATGGTGCTTAGGTTCGCTTTGCCGTCGAACTTCATGCGCAGCACGGGTATCTCGACACCGCCGAAATCCAACAGACCTTGAGTGTGCTCCCCGAGCACGACGGTTGGCTCGATGCCGTTTACTGCGGCGTGCCGCAGTACCATGGCGATCACCGCCCACGGTGAATTCAGGTAGTACTCTGGAAAGAGGTAGAGAACCCGAACTGGCGGGGCAGCGCCGTTGCCCTGTGACTTCTGCCGCGCACGCCAGCGCCGCTTCGCGATCCAGCTCGACAAGCTCACTTGAGTTCTCCCTCAGTCAAAGCGGCTCCGACCCTGCCCCACGCCTGACCGCGAGGCAAGACCTCAGTCACCGGAGACCCTCAGCGCAATGGCACGGGCGCGGCGAAGTATTTGCTGACAGCTGCTTTGAACTGCCCGCCGTCGCTGTCGATATAGGTTTGGTTGGCGGCGCCCGTCCCGAAGGTGACACCCAGCCCGCCTGCATCCACGAACTCTTGCACGTGGGAAAAAATGTAATGCACGCGGTTGTCACGGTAATGGCCCGCAGTGCCGCCTTTTACCGCACTGGGCACGCCATAGGGCACTTGCCACCAAATCATGGGTAAGCCGAGGCCGCTGGTAATGGTTTTGGACCACGCCAGGTAGTCGTGGAAATTCGGGGTCGTCACGTTCGTTTCGTCCCAATAGAAGCTGCCGTCGCGCTTGCAGTTGGGATCCACTGCGGCCTCGAAACAGCCCGCATCGCGATCGAGCAGATCGGAAAAGACGACGTCCGCTTGATCGGCGCCGACTTTTTTCAGAAACGTAACCACCGAGCTCGGACCCGATGCTGCCCATGACGAAGCGTGAAACCCGATCACGACCTTGGGCGCGTACGTACGAGCCAGCTTGATGAGACAGTGGCCCATGCCAACCAAATCATTGCTGAGCCCGGCGCAGTCCGGCGCGTTGGCGGTCACCTTGACCTTCATCGAGGTCGGGTCCTCCTTGGACTGCATTTCGGCGTAAGCCCAAAAGTCGGGCTCGAACTGCACCACAGCAGGCTTGTTGAAGATGGCGAGTCGCTGGAAGAGCAGCTTCGCGTCGTCCCAATAGCCCTTCTCGAAAACGTCGTTGCTCAGCCCACTGAGATTGCCGTCACCCGCGGCGGCCATCGAGTACAGCGTGAACATCGGCACGGTGCCTTTGGCGTCCGCGGTGTCCGTCAACATGTTCACGAAACTGCCGCCCGCATTCCAATCCTTCCAGCTGCCCCAGGATTTGTCGGGCTTCAGGTAAGCGACGAGATAGGCGTAGTGTAAGTCGAGCGTGGGACCGACCGTGTATGCGCCGTCCTTGCTGTGATCGTTGTTCAGATCATTGCCCATGCCGATCATGAACTGTGCGGGCCGACCTAGCTTGGCCGCGACCCTCGCGGCGTTGCTGGCACCGCGCGCGCCAGCTTTAGTCGTGGCAATCGCCTCCGGTGCCGCACTGCCAGTGTTCGCGGGCGGCTCGGATTCGGGCGCGCCGCCCGTGCTTTTCGTGCTCCAGCCCCGCGGGATGTTCGGGCCACAGCCCACGAGCACGCCGAGCGATGCAGCAAGCGCCAGACACCTTGAAAAGCCAAACATCCGTCGAATCTTACTCCGACTTGTACACCTACCGAGCCTGTTTTTGCGCGGCGCGCGGTGGACCAACAAGGCACCCCGTGGTATCGGCGTGTGCGATGCAGGGCTCATCGGTTTCGTTGCTTGCGCTCGCGTTCGTGGCGTCCTTGGCAAGCTGCACGATAGTCACACGTCAGCCAGATCAGCAGGCTGGCGGGGCGAACGCGGCGGGTGGCGCAGCGAACCCAAACGGCGGCGCGTCTTCCTCCGGGGCGCCGAGCTCGAATGGGTTTGGCGGCGCGCTGGCAGCTGGAGGCTGGACGAACGCGACGTCCAATCTCGCTGGGATGATGTCAGATTGTGGCAATCTATCCGCCTTGTTCACGAAGCCGGATGAAGATCTGGTGATCGCCGGCGTCGCCAAGCTAGGGCTGTGGTCGAGCGCGGATGGCGGGAAAACCTGGGCTCACATGGGTGATGGCAGCAAGTCCGACGCCATTATCCATCGCCCGACGACCATCGTGTGGGACCCCGACACCGCGGATCAGTTCTGGGAAGCCGGCATCTACGGCAGTGCCGCGTACCGCACGACGGATGACGGTCAAACCTTCAGCTTGCTCGGCGACGCGATGCACTGTGATTTGCTGAGCGTTGATTTGTCCGACCCGGCTCGCAAGACGCTGCTTGCGGGCGGCCACGAGCAATCCAAAACGCTGAACCGCTCGACGGACTCCGGAAAAACGTGGAAGCCAGTCGGGATGGATCTGCCGGACAACACGAACTGCACCTACCCGCTGATCATCGACACCAAGACGTTCTTGGTCGGCTGCGGCGGCTACGGCGGCGGGTTCACCGGCATCTATCGCAGCACGGACGGCGGTGATTCTTGGACGGTCGTTTCCATGTCAGGAGGCGCCTCACCGCCGCTGCTCGCGTCGGACGGTTCCATTTACTGGCCGACAGTCACCCCTGGCGGCATGGCGCGCAGCACGGACCAAGGGGAAACCTGGGAAGACGTTGCCCCGACCAACCTGCTTTGGCAGCAGTCTCCGGTTGAATTACCAGACGGGCGAATCGCGACGCTCAGCAAAGACGGCGTGGCCGTTTCCGCGGATCACGGCAAAAGTTGGCGCTTGGCGACCGACAAACCGCCGTACGGCGACGCGCGCACTTTGATCTATTCGAAGCAGCAAAAGGCGTTCTTCGTGTCACGTTTCTCGTGTGACGGCGGTGGGATGAACGCCGTGCCGGACAACGCGGTAATGCGCGCTGATTTCGACTACGAAAAGAAGCTCTGACGCTCGCGCTGCTCAGTCAGCGCGAGCCTTGGCTCAACGACCGATGGCGACGTCGTTGTACGTGATCAAGCGGTTCGCAGCGTAGTTCCAAAACAGTGCGATCCCGACCGCGCATGCCTGCGCGATGTACAGGGTGATGACTGGCCCGAACCAATGCGACGCACGCTGGTTCGTGAAGTTGAACACGACGAGGTTGATGCCGAGCCCGACTCCGCTCACGAGCACGAATTGCACGACTTGCGTCATCATGCTCTTCGAGCGCGAATCCCGGTACGTCCACAGCCGGTTCAGCACGAAGTTACTGAGTACGGCGAGCGAGAAGGCGATGCCCTTGGCCACCACTCGATCAACCGAGAATACCAAAACGAGAATGCTCAGTGCGCCGGTATCGATCAAGAAGCCGATGCCACCGACGACCAAGAACTTGAACAGCCGTTGAAACTCACGGCGTGCTGCGTCAGCTCGGGCGCCGCGCGCAAGAATATTGGGGTTTTCCATGAAAGACCTGTGAAATGCCGCGCGACGATAATGCAGGCAGTCTCGCGCCGCAGCCACATAGCTCGTTTGGGCAGCACTGTCACCGGCCCCTGGGCCACGCACGCTATCGAAGTCGTTTCGTGAGCGTGTGAAAGCCGCGAAACCAACGCGCAATGCGTTCGTAGCGACTTCTTCGACACGGACCGTAGGTGTGGACACGCCCATCGCCTTCGGGCATGACGGGCAGAACTAGAGGGAGAAAAGCACGAATGGTCGAGCGAATTCGCAAGTGGGGCTCGGAGCTCCAGCGTCCCAAGTTGTTCGTCTTCTCGTTCGCTCTGATCGTTGCGTTGCTTTTCTTGGTCGTGATTTGGCCGAACCAGAGCAAGGTCATTCGCGCCGACGATCCGTACTGGTTCTCCGTGCTGGGCCGGAGCATCGCGGAGGGCCGCGGCTTTGCGCAACTCGCGCACCCGGACCTGCCGACCATGCGCCGTGCGCCGCTTTACCCGGCATTCATCGCGTTACTCTACTTTTTGGCCGGTCCGCACACGGTCCTCGTGCGACTGGCGCAATGCGTGTTCGCTGCGGGCACCGCAACCCTCACGTTCGCCATCGGCGAGCGCGTGTTCTCGCGCTCGGTCGGGCTGCTTGCTGCGTTGCTGGTTACGTTCCACCCGATGGTGTTGCGCTACGTGCCGGACTTGCAGGTCGAAGCCACGCTGACTTTTTTCATGACGCTGATGGTCTGGTGCGGCCTCCGGTTCGTGGACGAGCCGACCGTCAAGCGGGGCTTTGCACTCGGTGCGGTGGGCGCACTCGGCGCGCTGATCAAAGGCGTACTCGTCATCTGTCCTCCGCTATTCGCCTGCTGGTGGCTCGTCCAGCAATGGCGCCGTGGCAAGGGCCTCCCGCTCGTGCCCGTGATCGCGATCGCCGCCGCGATGTGCGTGGTGATTTTGCCGTGGACCGCGCGAAACTACAAAGTGACGGGCGGTCACTTCGTACTGATCAGCACCAACGCGGGTGGAGAGTTCCTGCGCGGTTACGTGTTCGCACAGCCCAAGTATTACTTGCTCGAACAGCCGCCCTATCTCGTCGGTGAGCAAGAGGCCAATCAGATGGAGATTGACCTGTTCAAGGCCCAAAATCTGGTCTGGGAACGTGACGAGATGGAAACAGAAACCGTCGTGAGTAAGGCGGCCAAGCTAAAATTGAAGAACGAGCCCGGGGCGTTCGTGCGCAAAGCGGCAATCGGCGTGTTCACGTTCTGGTACGAGCTCACGACTCCCACGAACTCGTTGATCGTGGGAGGTGCGGCGCTGCTGTCCTGGTTACTCGCGGGGGTCGGTTTACGCCGCGCACGCCTGCAACACCGCGAGACGTGGCCACTGCTACTACCGATCGTCGCCGTTAACCTTTTGTACGCGGCGCTGCTGGCACTCGGCCGTTATTCGGCGCCCACCATCCCGACGTTGATGGTGATGGCCGCATGGGGCATCGCGTGCCTGCTGGGTTGGGACGAAACCAAGACGCCACTCGAAGGCGCGGCGAAGTAGTCAATATTTCGAGCCGCGCCACTGCGAATGTTTCCAACCGGCGGGAACCTCGCTGTTCCGCCCGCGCAGTTTTGCCCCACGGGCTCGTTTGCAACTGAGTATTGAGGGTCGCCGTGCCAAGACGTGGCGAAAAGGTTATACTCCGTCGACATGGGCAACGGTATTCCTATGCGCTCGGCGCTGGCTTTGGGGCTTTTGATCTCGGTCGTAGTTGGCTGCTCGAAATCGTCGAGCTCTGACCCCAATCACCCGGGCGGTGGTGGGAACGGGAGTAGCGGCAATAGCGGCAACCCGTCGGCGGGCAGCGGGCCGCTCTCCAACGCCGGTTCGAACACGACCGGTTTCCCGGATGACAGCGGCACGTACGTCGGCGCCACGGGAGACGTAACGACCAAGCTGCCCGCGCTTCCCACGATCGGCAACGTGGTCGCGCGCCTCAATGACGACAGCGCGTCGCTCACCTTCGACCCAGTCGACGGCGCGCTCGATTATCGAGTCTACGAGTTGCCGGCCGACGGTGACCTCTCGACCAAACCCGACGGGCACATCGAGATCAAAAACGGCACTTACCGCTGCGCTGGCAATCGCGAGACCGCAGTGCCGACGGTAGATGCTCAAGCCTCCATCAAGAGCGACGCGCAGCACACGCAAGTCGACAACCAGATGGTCGGTATGTTCAACCGCAAGCTGGCTGACGCGACCTTGGGTTATGTTTACACCGCACCCGGCGAAGGCCTGGTTCCCGTGTACGTACTGGGTGAGTCGGACGCGAACGCAGACACGACGTGCTACTTCGCGCGTTGGCAGGCGTCTCGGGTCAAGAAGTACACCACCTCCGAAGACGAGCGGAACACGCTGCTCAAAACGGATTACGCACGGGACGACGGCATCGCCTTCTACGTGCCGGCCACCGCCGGTGACGGCACCGTGCAGGTATACGTAAACGACGACGCTCCCAAGACGCCCTACCTCCAGCGTTTCTACTTCGCGGAAGGGCCGGAGGCCGCCGTGCGGAAGGACAAGGCCCCGGCCTTCTTCATCCAGAGCAAGCCAGGGCCGGGCTTGCAGCCGCTGATGCGCGTGTTCTACGCCAATCAATGCGGTCAGTCGCATGATGAGCTCGCGGTGGGCCAGGAGCGCTTCAACCGCATCTACAAGCAGGGCGACAAGCTGCCACTGTGGTCCTTGCTGTGGACGGGCATCACCCAACCCACGACCCTCGTCGTAGAGGCGCTGGATCGCCAGTGCCCGTACCAAGGCCATCTTTCGCCCGTCTCGGTTGCCAGCTTCACCGCACTATTCGGCACCATGCCGCTCATCCACGAGCCGTACATGACGATGGATGAAGTGCGTGCGGCAGCGCCGACTGGTGAAGTGTTCATCAATGGTCAAGCGGGCCCCGCGTGGGTTTGGGACGGAACCCAACTGAAGAACGGCATGCAGCCCGCGGCTCCGCCAGCAGCCCCGCTGCCCAAAGCGGTAGCTCGCGCGTACGTGAAGGTGAAGCCGCTGGCTCACCCGGACATGGACTTCTTCGCCGACTTTTCGCCCAAGAGCACGCCGGAAACGTTCGCCGATACGCCTTGCGACACGATGGAAGACTGCAACGCCTCGCAGCGTTCCACGTCCGACACGTGGGACCAGATGTGGACGTACATCGAACCGAACACGAAGACCATGAAGCCCTTGGGCGTGTTCGGGCAGGTGAATGGTGAGTTCTGGGTCACGTTCGGTGACTCAGGCGGCGATACGAACGGCAAGTTCCGCCTCACGGCCAAGAAGAAGGCCACGATGGGCGCCGACAAGTTCCTTCATGTGACCATGGAGGCCGACGCTTACTCCACGGGGCGACGCTACCCGCAGATCCTGATCAGCGATCAAGACGCGCCAGTTCAGAATCGCCTCTCCAAGGGGCACACCGTGATCGTGCAAACGCGCGGCGAAATCGGCGAAGAGATGGACTGGCCCGTGGATTACCAGATCGAGATCTGCAAGCTGCGCGGCTGGGACGTGAACAATCAGTGTCCCGTTTACGACTTGCACCACATTCCCGTGGCCGGCGGCCCTGATCGCTTGGCGCCGAACGAAGAAGTGGGCGAGTTCGCCACCGCAGACCAGCGTGTGATCTTCGATGTGTACGCTTCCACCAAGCGCCTCTACTTGTTCATGAACAACAAGCCGTACGCCTGCGCAAACATGCCGGACGGCGCCCTTCCCACCGGGTCGGTCACGGTCACTTTCGGTGACGTGCTGTACCACTCCGGCGTAGACCACGTTTATCAGTTTCACGCGAACCACCTGCAAATCGATACCCGAAGGCACTTCGACAACCTCGGCTTCACGAGTGGGTTGGCGGAGCCTGGTTGGGACGAATCAAGGCTGCCATGCGTTGCGCCCATTACGCTCTAGCTCTGAGTGCCTGCTGCGCGCTGCTGGCTTGCGGCTCGAACGCCGGCACGCCAGACGCCGCAGCAGGTAGCGCTGGCCAAGCTGGCGCATCTGGCGCGGGCGGTGCGGATGCTGCGCCGGTCCTCACGGAGTCGGAGCGCGCGCAGCTCCGGTCCCTGTCACCCGTTGCTTTGCCGGCGGCGCCTGCGGACATCAGCAATCGCTTTTCCGACCAGCCGAAGGCCGCAGCCTTCGGTCAGAAGTTGTTCTTCGACCCCGGGTTTGCCGGCAAGCTGATCGACGGCGACGACGACGGCAGCGCGAGCACCCTCGGCAAGCGCGGTGACACGGGCAAGGTGTCCTGCGCCGGCTGCCACGTCCCGAGCGCGGGCTTTCTCGACAACCGCACGCTCGGGCAGCAGGTATCCCTCGCAGCGGGCTGGGGCCGGCGCAAAGCACCCTCCCTGTTGGACGTCGGGCAAGCAACGCTCATCACGTGGGATGGCCGCCGTGATGCGTTGTACAACCAACCGTTCGGGCCGATTGAATCGCCGGTGGAGATGAACAGCTCGCGGCTATACGCCGCTCAGCAAGTCTTCTTGCACCACCGCGCGGAGTACGAAGCCATCTTCGGCCTGATGCCGGCGCTGGATGACGCCGAGCGTTTCCCGCCCCTGACCGCCGAGCAAACGGGTTGCCAGCCGTCGACAGTGGACACGCTCACGAGCTGCAACGGAACCGAGCATGGCTTGCCCGGTGACAAGGCCGAGTTCGACGGCCTATCCGCTGACGATCAGAATTTGGTTACGGAGGTGATCGTCAACGTGGGCAAGGCGCTGGGCGCTTATGAACGCCTGCTGACCTGCGGGCAAAGCCGCTTCGACCAGTGGATGCAGGGCAAAGCGACCGCATTGAACAACGCTGAGCAGCGCGGCGCGCAGCTCTTCGTGGGACGTGGGCAATGTGTGAACTGCCACTCCGGACCGTTCCTTTCGGATCAGAAGTTTCACAACGTTGGCCTCAGCCCAACCACGGTGGCAGTCGTGTTCATTGATTCCAACGACCAAGGCGCTTCCGTGGGTCTGGCCACCTCCCTCGCCGATCCCTTGAACACGCACGGACATTTCAGCGACGGTGATGACGACCGACTGCCGCATTCAGTCGACGCGAGCATGCTGGGAGCGTTTCGCACGCCAGCTCTCCGTTGCGCAGCGCGCCGTCCCTCCTTCATGCATACCGGGCAGCTCGGGTCCATGAAAGATGTCGTGTCGTTCTTCGCGCGTGGCGGCGACCCCTTCGGCTACCCGGGAAAGAACGAGCTCAGCGTGCTGAGTCTCAATCAGGCAGATCAAGCTGACCTGGTGGCGTTCCTGCAAACGCTCGAGGGACCGGGACCAGCCGAAGGTTTGCTAGCCGCCCCGTAATGGCGCGTCAGTTCAACGCGCCGCTGAGTCCGAACGTCATCCCCACGAACGCCGCGTAGGTCAGCGGTAGCACCGCTGCCCCGGCGTAATCCTGATACGCGGCTCGCACGCCAGCGTCCATCGAGAATGGTTTGGCGAACTGGTAACCCAGCCCAGCCGACGCGCCGAACAGGGCGATCGTGTTTTGATCTGGACCACCGTACGAGAACGTCGTGTTGCCGCCGACGCTGGCGAAGAAGCGCTCGCGTTGCCACCCGATGGTACCAAGGATCGTAACGCGCGGGTCGAGCACGATTGCGTACGGTGATGGGTCCAGCACGGGGGCGGAAGACACGCCCACGGTGAACACGAGCGTGCCCGGATACGTCGGCGCTTGGTGAATGAGCGTAGATAGGAACGTCGGGTAGATGCTGTACGCGATGTACCCGTCCGTGCGCCAAGTGCGTCCGACGCTGAAACCGGCACCCAACTGTGAGGTCGTGCGAGGACTGAAATCATGGCTCCACGTTTCTTGTGTGGCTGCGAGCCAGAGGTCCGAGCCATTCGACGCGCTCGAGAGCTGGAAGGTGAGGTTTGCGCCGACGCGGTTCGTGCGGTCGAGCAGCTCGGTCAAGAGTCCCGACGCAAGCGGCCCGCGAACGCGCGGATAGGTCGCTTGCAGGTCATGATCGACGGCGCCCGTGACGATGTACGCGAAGCCGACCTGAAGCATGGTGTTCGCCGAAAACGCGTGATTGACGCCCGCGCTAGTCGTGTAAGTCAGGTAGCGGACGTTTTGCGCGCATCGACCGCCGGCTTGAGCCGCCCCTGGCGTGTTGCAGTGAAGCGGTCCGTTCGTTTGCCCCGGAGTGCCACTGGGGGTGCCGGTTGGCGTGCCCGTCGGTGTGCCCGTGCCCGTCGGCGTGCCGGTGCCCGTCGGTGTACCGGTGCCCGTCGGTGTACCGGTCGGCGTGCCGGTGCCCGTCGGTGTACCGGTGGCTGGTAGGCCGAGGCCAGTGCCGCCAGCGACAGCCAGCGATCGGAAATTGAGCAGGCCGTAACCGACGAACTCACCGACGCTGTAGGTGGTATTGCGCCAGCCGTAGTTCGCGAACACGCCACCGCTGTGAAACACCAGCAACGCGGGGTCTGACTCCAACGGCGTCAGCGTGAACGTGGGACTGTATTGCAACGCAAGGTGCAGTCGCTGCCCGGCGAAGTCCAGCCCGGCGGACGGACGCGCAGCCGCCTCGTAGTAAGAGGAGTCCGAGCGAATGGCTCGGCCCTCTACGCGCGCGCCCGCAGTCGCGGTCACGAGCTGCGCTAAGAACGGCGCGAGCAGAGTCAGCATCGGTGCTCGCGCCAGGTTAGCACGAGCCCCCCAGCCGCCGGAAACCTCACAGCGTTCTAATCACCTTGGCCGGCACGCCAGCGGCCAGAGAGCGCGGCGGGATGTCCTTGGACACCACACTGCCCGCGCCGATCACGCTGCCGGCACCAATGGTGACCCCGCGCAGGACAATCACGCGCACGCCCAACCAAACGCCATCTTCCAACACGATCGGCAACGAAGGCGGAAGCTCGTTCCGCCGCTCCGGTTCGATGCGATGGAAATCGTTGTCCATGATGATCGCGTGGCTGCCGATGCTGCAATCCTTGCCGATGCGGATGGACTGCGTCGCGCCGATCGAACAGCCAACGTTGATGTAAACGTTGTCGCCGATGTCCAAAGTGCCACCTTCGTTGACGCCGATCTCCGTGGTCGCGGTGGTGGAAACGATGCGTACTCGGTCACCGACCAGCAGCGTGCCGCTGTTGCGAATTTCCGGGCTGCCCCAGACACGAACTTTGGAGCCGAGCCGCGTGGCGCCGCGCAAATACCAGTACGCGCGCAGCACGGCAGGGCCGGCTTGAAGCATCGTGGAAACGGAGGAAGGCATGACGTGAGCCGCGACTCAGGCGCTACGGACGCGGGCAGAGCCCGCCGCACCGGCCAAGGTTTCGAAAAAACGCTCCAGCCCGCCTACGATGCTTTGCCAACTGTATTGCTTCTCCATCAATTGCCGGCCCGCGCGGCCGAGCCGCGCCGCCAGCGCCGGATCGCTCAGCACACGCTCTACAGCGGCCGCGAAGTCCTCGGGTTCATCCGCGAGCAACAGGTGCTGGTCGTGCTCGACGTCAATCCCCTCGGCGCCGAGGCGAGTGGAGATCACGGCTTTGCCTTTGGACAGCGCCTCCACGATCTTGAGGCGCGTGCCGCCGCCGATGCGGAGCGGGACGACGATGGCCGTGGCGCTCTCCAAGTACGGACCGACGTCAGGCACCATACCGAGGATCTCGACGCCGTTTCCCTGGCGCGCCAGCACCGAATCCGGCGCTCCTGGACCCAACACGCGGAACTTGGCTCCTGGGCGGCGTTGCTTGATCAGCGGGAAAACGTGATCGATGAAGTAGAGCAGTGCTTCCTGGTTCGGGTAGTAGTTGATGGCACCGAAGAACAGCAGCACATCAGACTCACTCTCAGCGGTGCTTTCGGAAAACTCCCCGACATCCACACCGTTCGGCACGACGGCGGTGCGTGCACCCGGGAAATCCCGCTGAACCAAGGCCTCGTCGCGACTCGACGTCAGCGAGATACCGTCGAACTTACGCCAGGCGGCACGCTCTTCACGCGCCAGCTTGCGCCAATTCAGCGAGTTGTACACGACACGTGACGCTCCGCCCGAACCACCCGCGGTCCGCTTCAGGATGTCGTATTCGACGTTGTGCTCATCCAGCACGAGCGTCGGGCGCGCTCCGTTCTTATCCGCAGCACCGAAGCGAAAAGCGGTCATCCATACGAACTCCACCTGCACGACGTCATAGGCCGAGCGCCGCAGCATGCCGTCGAGCGCCGCCTGAAAATCATTCCTGCCCGCGGCCAGCAAATGCTCGAAGCTGTGGATCGAGAGCAGACTGCGAAGCTGCATTTTGCGCTTATCGCTCGTCTCGACGAGATCGAGATTCGGAACGGTCACGACTTGGCGACAGAACTCTTTGGTCGCCGCCACGGAGGCATGCTCGTGCTCATCCGTACGGTTGAACGACACGACGTCGACCTCGTGTTTGCGTGACAGACCACGCATCAAGCCGTCAAGCCGCCGCTGACCGCCGAACCTGGGCGGGCTGGGCAAAAACGGGGTCACGAACAGAATCTTCATCGGCAATTCGCGCTCGGAGATAACACAGTCTCGAAATCGACTCAGATGCGGCCGTGCAGGAAACGCATTGCCAACATGTAGCAACCCTCGAACACGATCATGTTGATGACCATCTTGCGGAGCCCGAGTTGCGGGTTCTTCTGACGCGATGCGCGCGCGGGAATCGCGATCGTGGCAATAAGGATGGACAGCTCGATGAGCTTCGACATGCGAGATGCGCAGGATAGCAGCGTCGCGCACTCTCGAACTACGCTAAACCGGGGGGAAGCGTGTTTCGAGCGGCATCCAAGCGGCCTTTTTTGGCTTTTCCTGGCCGAGAAGACGCTTACGGCCTAAGGTCCCGCCTGGAGCCACGTTTTGAGCAACGCCATCGAAAGACACGGACCAGCGGGCGGTCCCGGAACCAGCATCGAGCGACAAGCTCCTGAGGAGCCCTGGCAGAACTCGGAGTGGCAGCGGCTTTGGTTGGCGGTCGAGTCGCGACCCTGGCGTTCGCTGGCGTTCATTCCCGCCGGAAACGGCGCGTCGCTCGACTTCACGCTGATCGTGGCCATGACGCTGTCACGCACCGGCATGGTGCACCTAGGCACGCCGATTCAAGTCGCGGACGCGACCCACGTTCCGCTCAGCCAACTGACGGCGTTCTCCAATGAAGTGAAGCGCTGCACTGCGAACGGCCAACGCTTGCTCGTGGCGTTACCCCCGGCCGGCGGCAACGCGGTCACGGCAACCATCGCGCAATCGATGGATGCCGCCGTACTGTGCGTGTTGGCGAACAAGATGACGGCCGGAGACTCCAAGCGCACGCTCCGGTTGATCGGCGCTTCACGCTTCTTGGGCTCCGCGATCTTTCATCCCCACCAAATCGGACTCTGAGGCTTCAGCCACCGAAGCGAGCAAGGTGCCCGGCCTTGATCGCTTCGACGATGCGCTCCACGAACACGTCGAGCCCCGCTTCACTCTCCATGAAGCGCCGCGCGGCTTCCCCGATGCGCCGCGCCTCATCCGGGTTCGCCAGCATGCGCTCGATGGCGTTGCGCAGTGCCACCGGATCGCCCGGCGGTACGTACACACCGGTGACGCCGTCGACGATGGTGTCGGTCTGCCCGAACGTCTTGGTCGCAATCACGCATTTGCCCATCGACATCATCTCCAGGATGGTGGCGATGCCGGTCTGATAGTGGTTCTGCAGAATTGGCACGACGGCGAGGGCGGAGCGCCTGTACAGCTCGCGCAGCTCGAACCGGTTCAATTTGCCCCAAGTCACGTTTGGCGGCAGCGGACCGCGCGGTTCTAACTTGCGCTCGATCCACGGGCTTCCCGCTGCGATCTGCACGCGAATCGGCCGATCACGGACGGCTTCGACGAGCGTGTCGTAGTCCCGCAGTAGCTGACCCGCGGCGCAAATCAAATCGGGCTCGAGCGCGCGCCCGTCGTGTTTGAAGAACTGCTGATCCGCATGATAGTAAATGCGCTGCACTTTCGCGGCGGGTAGTCCGAGCTCGCCAGTCGCGAGCTGCTCTTCGGACGTGGAGTAAACCAGGACGCGGTCTAGCTGGCTGCCCACGCGCGCGTACTTGAAGAACGCCTTTTTCTTCGCAGGAAAGAGCGTGTGCGCGATCATCGTGTGCGAGCACTTCGTGCGACTAGCTTGCATCAAGGCAGCCAGCGGCAAGCCGATGTCTTCGCCGGTCGTGAAGAAAGCGTCGTAGCGTTTACGCGCTTGGTAGCCGAGCATTCCGACGCCCGCGGAGAGTCCGCCTGCGCGCACCGCTAGCTTCACTGCGGGGGAGCGAGAACGATCGACCGCGGCGAAATCAATCACGTCAGCGTCGAGCACCCGGGCCAGCTCGAAGACGTCCAAACGTGGCTCTCGGTTACCAGCAATGTCCGCTCGAAGCCGGTCATCGAAGCGGCCTGCAGCCAGGATCAAACAGCGCATTTTTCTAGAGTGGGTGTAGGCGGGCCCGCGCTTTGCCGCAATAGCTGTGTGGCACAACGCTTTTTCAGCCGGCTTGGAATGGCGGCCGCCCAGAAAAATCTCGTTGCCAAGGCTCTTTCCGGCGATACTCATGTGCTCGCGTTGCTTCGACGCGCCGTTGAACCCGCACCAGGCAACCCATGGAAAATCCCGCCGATCACGACCAAGAGCAGGAAGGCGAAAGCGAATCCGGAGGTGGCGGCGCGATAGGGATGGAGCAGGTCCAAAGCTATCTGAAGTTCGCCAAGTACGTGCTTCGCAAACGCTGGCTCACGACGGTCGTCACGCTCGTGATTGGCATCGGCCTCACCATTCCGCTCTCGATTTACTGGCCGCGGACCTACTCCTGCACGACGGTGTTGATGGCCGGGAGCAGCGGCGTGCTGGACGGGCGAGACACCCCGGCCGGGCTAGCTGGCGCCTCCGAGATCATTCTCCGCCACGAGAACCTCGAATCGATGGTGCGGGATATCGGCCTGATTCAGAAGTTCGAGACACGCCGCGCGCCCCTGTTGCACCTCAAGGATCGCATGGTTCGCGCGCTCGCCGGACCGATGACCGAGAAGATGCAAATGACGTCCTTGGTCGGCACCTTGGAGACGAAGATCGACGTCACCGCAGAGAAGGGTGACCTGACAATCAAGGTGAGTTGGTCGGACGCGCAAACGGCAATGGAGCTCGCGGCCGCCGCTCGAGACAGCTTCATCAAAGCGCGTCACACGGCTGAAATCTCGGCCTTCGAAGACAAAATGTCGATCCTCGACGGTCATGGCCAAAAGCTGCGCGACGAGATTGGCGTGCTCGCTGACCAACTGAAATCCGTGCGCGATCAGAAGGTCGGAGAAGTTCGAGAAATGGCTGCTGAGGACCGCAAGGCGAAAGCCGCCGCGCTCGCAGCGGAACAGCGCCAGGTCGCGCGCTCGATGCCGGTCGTGCACTCCGTCGCCCCGGACACACGCACGCCCGAGATCAAGACCAACTTGGACTCCGTGCGCGCGAAGCTAGCAATCGCCGAAGCCGATCACGACCAACGCCTACGCGCAGCCCAAGCGAAGCTCGACGACATGAAGCTGAAGCTGACGCCCTCGCATCCGGAGGTCGTCGCCCAAGAGCAGCAAGTGGAAATGCTGGCTGCCACGCCCTCCGATCTCGCGCTGCTGCGTGCCCAAGCCAAAGACCTCGAAACCGAGCTCAGGCAGCGGGACGGCTTGAGCGCAGCAAACGGCCAGCTTGGTGCCACGGGCGGCGGTGCTCGCCCAAGAACGGCAGTGGACGACCTGCTGCCATCGGATATCACGGATCTGCTGCAGCGCGACAACTTGGACCCAGCGCTCACCGCGCAGCTATCCAGCACCGTCATCAAATACGGCGCGCTACGCGACGACCTGCTCACCACGCACATCGAGCTGGACACCGCACAGGCAGCCTTCAACCACCGCTACCAAATCATCATCCCTGCAGAGGCGCCGCCCAAGCCGGACAAGCCGAAGCCGGGCGCGGTGTTCGGCGGCGGCTTCATCCTGACGCTACTTCTTTCGCTAGTGATCCCGATCTTGGGTGAGCTGCGAAAGGGCGTGATCGTCGAGCGCTGGCAGGTCGAGAGCCTGCAGTTACCCGTGCTCGCCGAGCTGCATTTACCCCCGTACTCGCCGGATTGAGCGCACCCGGCCCTCGCTTCCAACCGCAACCCAGAGCCAAACCCAGTCAGCCATGGCCGCAATCTCAAAGAGTGAATCCGAAACGCTGAGCAAAACGTACGCCGAACAAGGCTACGTCGTCATTCCGGGCATCGTGCCGCGGGACCAACTCCAGCAGCTCAAGGAGCGCATCTTCGACACGTTCGAGGAGTCCAAACGCTCCGGAACGCTGTTCAACGGCGGCGGCAACATCAGTGGCCACCTCAACTGTTTCCCCGGTGAGGGCTCACGCTTCGCGATGGCTGCGCTCGAGGAGCGCGGCGTCATCGACTTGATCAAGGGGCTGTACCGGAAGCCCATGCCGCTACGCGTGAGCTGCAACCTGAATCTGCCGAAGAGCGTCGCGCAGCACTACCACATGGATGGCGTGTTCGCGGAAGACTTCATGATCGCCAACGTGGCAGTCGTCGACACTGATTTGGTGAACGGCGCGATTGATTTGCTGCCGGGAACGCACAAGCGTTTCTACGAGTTTTGGCGGTACGCCATTCAGCAGCGCTACAAGCTGACCACGCGTTTTCAGATGAGCGCGGGGGATGTGTTGGTGCGCACGTCGCGCTTGTGGCATCGCGGGATGCCGAACAAGAGCCAAACCCCGCGCCCGATGCTGGCCTTCACCTTTGGTGAAAAAGTCGCGCCAAACAGCGATCCGTTCATGATCAAAGAAGGCAAAATCTCCTTCGACCCAAACTGGTTCCGTCCGGATTTCTTGGGTCGGCTGCGCGAACGCACGTTCGTCACCGCACCGATCACGTACTCGGCGTACCGCTTCGCGCGCTCGCTGGTCGGCCAAAAGGGCTACGAAGCCTGAGCGTGCCGCGGCTCGTGCCCTCGCGTGACGCAACGCGAGGGCGCCGCGAGCCGCCGTTACAGATCGCCGCTCTTCAAATCCTGCGCTAGGCGGTCTGCGCCACGCGCGGAGAGCGCCATGGATGTGAGCACCGGGTTTTTTTCTGGGCCCGTGGTGAACACAGCCGAATCGCCAACCATCACGTTCGGCACGCCATGCACGCGGCTGAAGGCGTCCAGCATGCCGAACTTGGGCGAGGCGTGCATGCGGCATGTGCCGCCGTAGTGATTGGAGTTGCCCGCGGGCTCGATCTTCCAGATGCGCTCGCGCGCCTGCAGGCCTGCGCTGTTCAGCAGCGCTAGGATTTGATCGCGCGTTTGATCCAGCACCGAGACGGCCTCTGGCAGCAGCTTGATGTGCAGCTCTAGACCGGTATCGCCGTGCTTGCCGCTCTTGTCGAGCGCGACCCAGTTATCGCGCGTGGGGACCATGGTGCCGAACACGCTAAAGCCGATTTCCGGCGAACGCCCCGGTGTGCGCTTGAGCAAGCTCTTCGCGTAAATCGCGGCGCCGCTCCACTGCATACCGGCCGCCGCGTACAGCGGCGTCGAGCGATCCAACGAAAGCCGAGTGATGTACGAGGCCGGATGAATCGACACCTTCTCCGCCAAGTCGATGACCAACTTACCGAGTGGGTGATCGTGCAAGTAGCGGCCCAGCACGCCGTGCGTGTTGCCCAGGCCATCTGGAAAATCCGCGCTCGATGAACGGAGCAAGACTTCGGCGGTGTTCACGCAGCCCGCGGCGACGACCACGGCGCGACACGGAATGCGACCCTCCGCGCCAGTACGCGCATCGCGGTACACGACGGCCGTAACGCGCCGCTGCTCTGCCGACCACTCCAGCCGCACCACGCGCGAGCTGTAACGCGCTTTCACGCGCCCCGTGCGCAGTAACGGCTTCAACAAACGCACGTAGGCGTTGAACACCGTACCGCTGAACGTGACGGTTGATTCCGCTCCGTACGCGTACGGCATGGGCACAATCGAGCGCCCTTCGCGCTCGGCGGACGAAACCATGGCTTGCCAATCACCGTCCAACTGACGGGCGTCACGCACTTTGCCGGCTGGCAACTGCGGCACGCTGCTGGTCGGCCCGGCGATGTGCAAGAGCGGCTCGACGCGGTCATACCAAGGCGCGAGATCCGCATAGCCGAGAGGCCACTTCCACTCTTCACCCGCGCGCTCGGCGTCTCGAAAATCATCGTCGGAGAAGCGCGGCACTGCGCAGCTCCAGTGATTCGACAAACCACCGGGCGCGAGCTCCTCGTTCACCTGCGCGGTCTCGTCCAGCGTGCGCGCCACGTGCGGCCGTTGGTTCAACGCACGGCGATGCTTGGCGACCGTCATGCCGCGCAAGCGCAGCGTTAGACCTAGCTCGGAACGCTCCGGCCCGGCCTCGAGCACCAGGACGTCCATCCCTGCTCGCTCGAGGAACACTGCGGCAGCCGCACCACCTGGGCCGCTTCCTATCACCACGACTCTGTTGTCGTCTGTCACTAGCCGAGCGTATACCACCGTCCCGCGTCGATCGCGATCTCGCGCGAGCTCCCGGCCATCTTGCTTGCTGCTTTGCAAGTCTTGCCCCGGCCTCGCGCGCGGGCCCGCGTTGATCGCTCGTTCTCCCTTTCACGATGCGAGATGACGAGCGATACTCACGCCATGAATTTACGCGCGTTCGGAAACACGGATCTCAAAGTCTCCGAATTCGGTCTCGGTTGCGCGCGCGTGGGTGGCATCTTCCAAGGTGATGCTCAGAGCTTTTTGAGGCTTTTTTCGGCTGCGGCGGATTCCGGCATCAACTTCTTCGACACCGCTGACATGTACAGCCAAGGCGAGAGTGAGGTGCTGCTCGGCAAGGCGTTTCGCAAACAGCGCAGCCGCATCATCATCGCGACCAAAGCGGGCTATTGCCTGCCGACACGGCGCCGTTTCGCCGCGCGCATCAAACCGCTACTCCGGCCGCTGATTCGGGCGCTGAAGATCCGTCGCGACCGGCTGCCGAGCGGCTCGCGCGGTGCGCTCACTCAGGACTTCTCGCCCGCTTACCTGCGCCAAGCCGTGGAGGGCAGCCTGCGCCGCCTGCGCACGGACTACGTGGATCTACTGCAGCTGCACAGCGTGCCGCTGGACGTCGTCATGAGCGGTGAATGGGAACCCGTGCTGGACGACCTGAAGCGCTCCGGCAAGATCCGACACTATGGCCTGTCGGTGGACGCGCTGGACGCCGGCTTGGCGGGTTTGCAGTACAGCGGCGTGGCCTCCCAACAATGCGTGCTCAGCTTGCTCGAACAAGGCAGTGCCCGCGAGCTGATCCCCCGGGCGCACGCCCAGGGCGTCGGCATCATTGCCCGGGAGATCTTGGCCAACGGCCTGCTCGTCAAACCCGCCGCTGACCTCGACTTGAAGGGCTATTGCAGCTCGGAAGAAGAAGTAACCAAGCGCATCGCCCAATTGGCTGAATATCGCGAGCAGGCGGCCCAGGAGGGCATCTCGCTCGCCACGCTCGCCCTGCGCTACGCGAGCCGCCTGGAGGGCGTCTCGGTCGCCCTGATCGGCGCACGCAGCGTGGAGCAACTGCGCAGCATGCTCATCCAAGCCGCCAAGTAGCCGCGCCCGACGCCGGCAGCGCGAGCTCCGCCGGCGTCGGGCAGCGCCGGGGTCGAATAGGTTTTGTATAATGATTTCGAGTACTCAGGACATCATCGGATTGAAACGGTACTGAAACATCCCACCCGTAATCTGTTCTCTTCACACCTGGCGCTGGGAGCGGTATGTAACGGTTCGCGCGGAGAAGAACGAAAATGGAAAAGATCGTCAAAGGGATGATTCAGGTTGCTGGGACGACCTACCGCATCGTTCGCCTCAAGCG
>FSWQ01004110.1_pt1 | contig 27476 bp, 23 predicted proteins | sample 1637691 | NCBI WGS metagenome assembly FSWQ01 (sample SAMEA3914814, study PRJEB12502) | metagenome | biome: forest; material: soil | place: USA | collected 2011-09-16 | depth 0.1 m | reverse complement strand
TTGCCACGCCGCACGGCGTTCGAAGCGACGCGCACCGCCACGCCGTAAAGGAACGCGGTTTCACGCCCAGGTTGCAGATCAGCCATGCGGCGCGCTGCGACCCAGAACACCTCTTGAGCTTGGTCATCCAGCTCGGCCGCGGGCACGCCGAAGCGTTTGAGTAGCCGCCACACGGCGGCGTAATTGCGCTGGAACAACGCTTTCAGGTCTGCGGCGTGCGCGTGAGCGTGAGCGAGTGGCGGCGCCATTGCTTCGCCTCGATACGCCCCTTCCTCGCTCGCGATGGTCCGCTGCGCGCTCATCAGAAATGCGTCCCGATCCCTATCACGGCGGAGCCGATGATCGGCGAGGAATGAAATAGCTCGTCGCCAGTGGGGTGATAGGCCGTGATGCGGCTGGTGAACGTTTGCGCGCCGACTCGCGCGCCAATCTGAAAATGCCTGCCCAAGTCGTAGCTTGCCTCCAAGCTGAGCCCGAGCGAGCCGAAGCCTTGCGTGCTGTCCCGAGGCACCGTGAGCCCGAACGGGGACGTTTCTTTGATGCCGATCAGCCCCGCGGATATTTCGGCGCAACCGAGCAGCACCCAGCCCGCGCTGTCGTAGTGCGGTGAAAAGCACAAGCCGACTCCGATCTCTTGCCCGCCAACCTGCGCTTTGATGTCTCGGAAGCGATACGTCGTATCCACGAGCAAGCTCGCGCGCATCCGCGCGACGGTGCCCGTCAAGTAGCTTTGCCCGTTCGGCGCCGTCACGAAGTTTGCGCGCGAGAACGTGATGTCCAAGCGCGGCAGCACGCGATTCGGCGCGATGCCCAGGGTGCCACCGAAGAACAGGTTGGCCTCGATGGCGCTGTCCAGGTGTAACTTGCCCGCTGGGACTTCGAGGGTCTTTTTCCAGCCGACCGTCGCGCCCTGCAGCGGCGGGCGCGGCGGCTCTGCCGGCGCTGCAGCAGGTACCGGCGCAGGCACGGGTAGCGGTGCAGCGGCAGGACCAACCGGGCCGTTAGCGGTTGGGTTCAACTCGATCGCCGTGACTACGGCCAATGCGTCCACCACTTCCGCGCAGGTCGGAGCGCGCACTTCGCGCGGGTTGGAGGTGACGGCGCCGTTCTGCACCGCGAGCGAAGCGTGAAAGCCGTCCGTCGTGGGCACGATGTCCACCTGGAAGCTGGTGTTTGCGGCCGCGTCCTTGCCCGTGAAGCTTCCCCCACGCGCGGCCACGGCGGCCACGAACTCTGCGCGACTAGGGCAGGCTTCCGGTGCCTGGTAGTGCAGCACCTCGAGCGCGTCGGCGTGCGCCGCCGCGGTCCCCAGCGCGCCGCCTAGAGCTAAAACCCCCCCCAAAAATCCGGCACGGCTTCGAGTCACACCAAGTTAATAGTGAGCCTCGGTCGCCACGATCACGAAAACGACGCGGCGCGGCGATTTGATTCCGGCCCACGGGCGCGTTCGCCGAGTTGCGGCCTTGCCTGGCGGCGCGCTTGATCGTATGGGCTCCAATACATGGGAGCCAAAGTAAATCGTCGTACGCCGCCGACGAAAGTCGCGCCAAAGTCCGAATCTCCACAGCCCACGGAGGTGCGGGAAGTGCTGAACGCCCTCCGCCACATCGTGCGCTCGCTGCGCGTCTCGTCGCGCACCGCAGAGCAGCGCGTGGGGCTGTCCGGGGCGCAACTGTTCGTGTTGCAGTGTTTGGCGCGCCAGAGCCCTTGTTCGGTCAATGAGCTGGCCGCGCGCACGGCAACCGACCAAAGCTCGGTGTCGGTCGTGGTCAGCCGCTTGGTGGCGCGTGGTCACGTGCGCCGTACGCCGTCGAAGGCGGACCGCCGCCGGGTCGAGCTCACGCTCACGAAAGCAGGGCTAGCACTGCTGGAGAGCGCGCCCGAGGCGGCGCAAGATCGTTTGATTTTCGCGCTCGGTGAGCTGCCCAAAGCGGAGCTGAAGGTGCTGGCTCGTTCGCTCGGCAAGGTCGTGGAGCTGGCTGAGGTATCTGAGGCAACGCCCAGCCTGTTTTTCGAAGAGGGCCCCGCGCTGGTTGGCACGAAGGGGCGTTCGTCCCGTGGCTGACTCGCACGAACCGAACCCGATTTCCGCCACTGGGTTGTTGCCTGTTTCGCCATCGATGGCCGTTGCGCTGGCTTCGGCGCGGGTGCCCCGGGTAACTCCCATCGTTGGACCGCGTGTGCTGTTCATCGGCGCGCTGGCAGTGGGCGTGGCGTTCGTGGCCGGCATCATTGCGCGCGTGCTGATGGGCATGATCGCCTTCGTCACCAACGCTGCATTCCTGTCGCGCATTTCCTGGCAGGCGGCGGCTCCCGTGCAGCATCGGCTGGGCGCATTCGTGATCGTCGTGCCGGTGATCGGCGGCCTGATCGTCGGCTTGATGGCGCGCTATGGGTCCAAAGCCATCCGCGGGCACGGCATCCCAGAAGCTATGGAGCAAGTGCTCACGAACGAGAGTCGCATTGCGCCGCGCCTCACGTTCCTGAAGCCGCTTTCGGCTGCGATTGCGATCGGCACCGGTGGCCCGTTCGGAGCAGAGGGGCCGATCATCGCCACGGGCGGCGCGCTCGGCTCGCTCGTGGGTCAGGTGCTGAAAACCTCCGCTATGGAGCGCAAAACGCTGCTTGCCGCAGGAGCTGCAGCCGGCATGTCGGCGACCTTCGGCAGTCCGGTTTCCGCGGTGCTTTTGGCGGTCGAGCTATTGTTGTTCGAGTTTCGCGCGCGCTCCATCATCCCGGTGGCGCTCGCTAGCGCGACCGCGGCCGGTGTGCGCATGGCGTTGGTCGGCTCGGCACCCGTGTTCGCGATGCCCACGCTCAGCCAGCCGAGCGGTGAAGCGCTCACGTTCTACATCTTGCTCGGTGCGTTCTTGGGTGTGGTCGCCACGGGCGTCACGCGCGCCGTGTACGCCATCGAAGACGGCTTCGAGAAGCTGCCCATTCACTGGATGTGGTGGCCTGCGCTAGGCGGGTTGGTGGTGGGTGTGGTCGGGTACTTCTTGCCGCGCACCATGGGTGTGGGTTACGACAACATCGAGCACATCCTGACGGGGTCGCTCGCGGGTCAGGCGTTGCTCGGCTTGTTCCTGCTCAAGTTCGTGTCTTGGTCGGTGTCGCTCGGTAGCGGCACTTCCGGTGGCACGCTGGCGCCGCTGTTCACCATTGGCGGTGGTCTGGGTGCCACGGTGGGTGCGCTCGCGTCGCGCTTGCTTCCGCAATGCGGTATCGACCCGCGCATCGCAGGTTTGGTCGGCATGGCGGCGATTTTCGCTGGCGCGTCGCGCGCGCTGCTTGCGTCCGTCGTGTTCGCTTTCGAGACCACCTTGCAGCCGCTCGGGCTACTCCCGCTGTTGGGGGGCTGTACCGCCGCCTACTTGGTGTCGTGCTTCCTGATGCGCAACACGATCATGACCGAGAAGATCGCGCGCCGCGGCGTGCGCGTGCCCAGCGAATACGCTGCGGATTACCTCGACCAATTGTGGGTGAAGGACGTTGCCAGTCGTGACGTAGTCACGCTGCGAGCGGCGGATACGCTGGCCGCGGTGCGCGGCTGGTTCGAGAGCGGCGTTGGCGGCACGCAACACCACGGTTTCCCCGTGCTAGATGAAAGCGGGCGCTTGCTTGGCGTGGTCACTCGTCGGCAGGTGCTGGAGAAGCGCCGCGGCGACACTGCCTGCGTGCGCGACCTGCTCGAACGCGCGCCCGCCGTTGCGTTCGCCGACAGCTCACTGCGCGAAGCCGCAGATCTGATGGTGGTCGAGGGCATCGGTCGCCTGCCAGTCGTGGCTCAGGCAGCCCCAGACAAAGTGATTGGAATTCTGACGCGCAGTGATTTGCTCTCTGCTCACGCGCAGAGGCTGCATGAAGACCATCATCTGCCGCGGCGCCCTACGCATCATTCGTAGCTGAACAGCGCGCACGTTCTGGCTGAGCCGTGCAAGGGGCTGCGACAAATAGCGCAGCCCGGATCCATTGCAATTTCTCACGGATGGCTCAATCTTCAGACACTGAACCTCGTGCCCGTGTCGCCTCTTGCTCTCGCTCTTTCACGCCCCTTCGCGCTCGGCTTCGTTTGCCTCGCTGCGCTTGCGTCTGGGTGCAGCGGTCAAGCGAGCCTAAGCCCTGGCGCTGACGTTGATGCCGGGCCACCGCCGGCGGAGGTTCGCCAGCACCATGCGGCCTGCGTTGCGCCCGCGGGCGTCTCCAACGCACCGCGCAGCATTGCGGAAACCGTCGCGCTCGTGAATGCGTTACCCAAACCGTTGACGCTGCCCTGCTTTTTGGAGTCCCTGGCGCGCCCGCTGGAGCTCAACGCGAGCAACAGCTTGTTCAGCGCGCAGCCCGCGCAAGGCGCACGCAGCCCGCGCATCTTCCTGTTTCGGGATCCGAACACCATGTCCATCGTGCCTGAGGGCGACGGCGCGCCGCTCCTGGAGTTCGGGGAACAGCGTCCGAACTACCGGTCGCTCAAAGCGCAAATTGAATTTCCGGTCTTAGCAGCGCTCGAGCCTAGCGCCCCCTTCCAAGAGCTGACGTTCAATGACCAGCTCACGAGTTGCGGCGTGTGCCACGCCTCCGAGCATGAAGAGTCGGTTGTGTCGAACGTGCACACGTTCGTGTCGCAGTCACTCCGCCCGCTGCCGCGGGACATCGTGAGCTCCGCGTTCTTGCAGAACGAATTGACCACGTGTGACTTTTCGGCCGAGCCGGACCGCTGCGCGATGTTGGACGGCTTGTTGGGTTGGGGCCCCGTCGGCGATCGCGCGTTTCCCGCCGAAATGGCGACGTTCGGCGGCGGTTGAGCTAAGCTAACGCCATGGTTCGGTGGCTAGCAGTCATTGCGGCAGGCGGCGCATTGTTGATCGGCTGCGGCAAAGTCAGTGACTCGCATGACGGCGCAGCGTCAGGCGGCGGTGGCAACGGTGCGGCCGGTGAAGCGGGCGCGAGCGGTAGCGCGTCGACTGACAACGGCGCGGCGGGCAGCAAGAGTTGTGCACCGGGCCTCGCTAGCGAGGCTGAAATCGCCGCAACCCCGCGCGCCGACAGCAATTTGGAGCTGCTCGCATTACAGCTCTCGTCCGGTCATCTCACCGCTGACCCGGGCATCTACACCCGCGTCACGCGCGACGTGACCGCGATTCGCCTGGCGAACCCGAGCCTCGCGGATATCGACTATTGGGCGAACACGGATGGTCGCAGCATTTATTTGGCCGGGATTGATCCGACAACGTTCGGCGAAATGCAGGCCGGCACGTATCACGCCTGGGACTGCCTGAATCAAACCTACGTGAAAACCAAGCTGCAGCTGGGCGATGGTACGTTCAACGACGCCACGCTGACACTCAAAGGCATCTACGCCCTCCAGCAACTCGCCACTGAGTACAGCAAGCTACCCGGCATCAAAGGCGCGAGCGAAGCCTTCGGCGGCGGTGACGGCCCCACCATTTGCGTCACCCCCAGCGCAGACGTTTGGCACTACGTGTTCGACCGCGCAGGCGGGGATTGCCCCGCGGGTTGCACGTCGCACGAGTACCACCATTTCAGCACCACCCTCGCGGGTGACGTAACCAGCCTCGGTGATCTCACGCCCGCCGAAGCGGGCCTGTACGCCTCGCGGAAGGCGTGTCGCGGCCCGGAGTGACAGAACGCTCCGCACCCCCGCTACTTCAAGTTCTGCGCCATTTTCGCCAAGCTGGACACGGTGGCCAGTAGCTCGGCTTGATCGAACGGTTTGCGCAAATGCATCTGGAACCCGGCGTCTTGTGCGCGGCGGCGATCCTCCGGGTATGCATAGGCGGTGAGGGCGGCAGCGGGGATTTGCTCGAGCGCCGGGCTCTGGCGCACGACGCGCAGGAAAGCGTAGCCGTCCAAACCGGGCAACCCCACGTCCGACACGATGACGTCTACCGCGACCGGTAGGCGCTGTAAGATTTGGAGCGCCTGCTCAGCACTGGTTGCAGTCGTCACGGCCACGCCGCTGTCGTCCAAAATCGCCGCCACGACTTCTTGCGAATCGAGGTCATCCTCGACCAACAACAGCCGTAGCCCCTTCAGATCCTGCTCGGCGTCGAGCGGCATCAGGCGCTCCGCGTCAGCCGTGCCCTCTTTCGAGGCTGCGAGTGGCAGCGTGACCACGAAGCGCGAGCCCTGTCCTTCACCTGTGCTCTCTGCGCGGATCTCACCGCCGTGCAGCTCCACCAGGTGTTTAGTGATGGCCAAGCCCAGACCAAGCCCACCGTGGCTGCGCCGAATCGAGCCGTCTTCCTGCGAAAAACGCTGGAACACATGCGCCAAGAACTCCCGCCTGATCCCAGCGCCGGTGTCCGAAATCGCGAGCTCGAGCTGGCCGCCGGCGCGCGCGACGCTGACCCGAACCTGCCCGCCCTTGGGCGTGAACTTCACCGCGTTACCCAACAAATTCCAGACGATTTGCTGGATGCGCCCGGTGTCAGCCACGACCATGCCGGCGTCCGCATCGATGGCGGACAACAACTCGACCCCCTTCGCGACGGCCCCCGGGCGTACGGCATCGAGCGCCGATTCGATCGACTCCGTCAGGTTCGTGACCCCGGGTTCAATGCGCATTTTACCGGACACGATGCGCGATACGTCGAGCAAGTCATCCACCAAGCGCGCTTGTGCCACGGCGTTGCGCGCCAGGGAGTCGAGCGCTTTCTCGCGCTTTTCTGCGGTCAGCGCGCCTGCGCGCAGTAGCTGCGACCAGCCCAAGATCGCGTTCAGCGGAGTGCGTAGCTCGTGCGACACCGTGGCCAAGAACTCGTCCTTCATTTGCGCGGTGCGCAGGGCCTCTTCGTGAAGCAATTTCTGATCGTGAATGTCCGTGCCCGTGCCCATCCAGGACAACACGTTCCCCTGATCATCCAACAGCGCGATCGCGCGTAACAAGAACCAGCGGTACTCACCGTCGGCCCGTCGAAAGCGGCTCTCGACCTCGAACGGCTGCTTCGTGCGCATGGCCTCTTGCCATGCCACCACCGTGCGTTGCACCGTTTCCGAGTGGTGCACCGAACGCCACTCGATGTCGGAGGGGGTATCGACGGAGAGCCCGGTGTACTCCTGCCAACGTTTGTTCCTGTACGTCGTTTTGCCGTCGGGCGCGGAGATCCAGGCCAGCTGCGGCATGATTTCGACCAGCGAGCGGAATTGCCCTTCGCTCAGCGATGCGCGTCGCACCGCTTCGCGCTCGCGTTGCGCCAAGTTCTCGTGCGCTGATTCCAGCTGGGCGTGAGCCTTCACGAGCTCGATGCCGCGCTGGTTCGATAGGCGCGCGTCGCTGGCGAACGCGACCGCCTTGGGCAGGAACGGCACGAGCAATAGCGCCGTGGCGACCGAGGCCGTCGCCGTGATCACGCGTACCGCCGCGTCCAGCCAATAGACCGGGTGCCAGACGGTCACCACATCGAACCAGTGCGTCAGCCCGCACGAAAGAATGAACGCCCCGAACGACAGATACACCCACGCGAAGGGGATGTTCTCGATGCGTCGCACGAGCACCACCAGCGTTGAGGCAATGGCTGCGTACGCAAAGCCAATCAGCAGGTTCGTCGACACCTGCGTCCAGACCATGGCCGGAGACCACAAGTAACAATGGCCGTGGGGCATGAAGCCCTGGCCAAACATCCGTTCGAGCCATTCCCACATCGCGATTACTCCGAAGAAGCCTGTTTCATGCGCGTTACCACCGAAGCAGCGAAGGTTATCCGCAGGTTACGTGAGGAACAGCGGCGGATCGCAGAAATTGAAAATTTCTCGCCCGACCCTGTCGATCTGGCGGGGCTTTGCGCGTCGTCAGTACAGAACCCCGCACGAGCCCGGCGAAAACCAAGCCGGGGGTGGGGTGACCACCAGCCCAAACGGAGAAACGACCATGCAAACCAAGACCTTGAAGACCGTTGCTTACTGGCTCACCACAGGCCTGCTCGCCTTCGATTTTGGCATCGGAGGCATCTTCCACATCACGCGCGCACCAGCGGTGATGACCGGCATGGCGCACCTGGGTTACCCCACGTACTTCGTGACCCTCTTGGGAGTGTGGAAGGTGCTCGCTGGCATCGCGCTGATTGCGCCGCGCTTTCCGCGTCTCAAAGAATGGGCGTACGCGGGCATCTTCTTCGACCTCACTGGGGCCGCGGTGTCCCTGCTGGCAGTCGGGGATGGCGTGAGCAAGGCACTCATTCCGGTGGTGTTCATGGCATTCACTTTGTTGTCGTACGCGCTGCGTCCGCATGGCCGTACGTGGTCGCTCGCCGCGCAGCCGGAGCGAGCGCGCGCCGAGGCATCGCTCGCGACGGTGTCAGTTTGAAACATCGCGGTTGAACCACTCGCCGTGTGCGTAGCCACGGCGGGTCACGCGGAGTGTGAGTGTTTGGAAGCAGTCGTAACGCGTGCTGAAACAAACCGCAGAATAGCGCTGGAATTAGCGGAGTTTTCTGGTCTGCTCAGAACGTGTCGCGGTGTGTGCAAATGTCGAGAGACGTCGCCCGTGTGAACGAAAGTTGCGTGACTCACCCGCTAGGGTGAGTGCGTGATGGTGAGCTGTAGTGAGTGGTCAGCGAGCTCTGCTCAGTTGCGAGCTGGAGTTGGAGATCGGTGTCATGCTTGGTGTTCGGCATGCTCTTGGCATGGTGAAGCGATCGAGATGCGCTCAACTATCCTCTCCACTGTATTTGTTTCGTGTACATGGTTAGCCGCGGTGGCCTGTGGAGCAGCAGGCTCCAACGCTGATGACGGCGAGCGCGCGGGCAGCGCCGGCGCTCCGATCGCGAGCGCAGGCTCTGCAGGAAGCAGCGCCGGGAATTCTGCAGCCGGCGCGGATTCGGGCGGTGGCGGCGCGAGCACCGCGGGCACCGGTGGTGAGATGGTGAGCGCGGGCTCAGGCGGTGCGAGCGCCGGAGCGGGCGGAAGCGGCGGCGGAACGATCGACGCGCACGGCGGCATCGTGGGCCCAACCGGCCTGATTCACCCCGGAATTCTCGTCGACCAAGACATGCTGGATTTCGTGAAGGCGAAAATCACGGCTGGCGGCGCGCCCTGGAAGGCAGCGCTGGCGATGGTCTCTTCGGATTCCATGGGCTCGCTCTCTTACAAAGCGAAGCCGCGCGCGACCGTTGAATGCGGTCCGAGCTCCATGCCGGACAACGGCTGCACGGACGAAAAGAACGACGTCATTGCCGCCTACACGCATGCCCTGATTTGGGCTTACACCGGCGATCAAAAGCACGCGGCCAAGGCGATCGAGATCATGAACGCTTGGTCGGCGGTGCTCAAGCAGCACACCAACGACAATCAGCAACTGCAGGCGGCCTGGGCGGCGGAAATTTTCCCGCGCGCCGCGGAGATCATTCGTTACACCAACGCGGGTTGGTCCGCGGCGGACGCGGAAAAGTTCAGCACGATGCTGAAGACCGCCTACTTACCCGAAGTGAAAGACGGCAGCACGCGCACGGGTAATTGGGACACCAGCGCGATCGAAGCCGCGATGAACATCGCCATTTTCACGGACGACATGGTGGAGTTCAAAAAAGCCGTGGCGCTGTGGCGCGCTCGCACGCCGGCCTACGTGTACCTGACTTCAGATGGCCCGCTGCCAGTGCAGCCGCCGCGCGAATCCGCAAAGTCGGATGCTTCGCTCAAGAGCTACTGGTTCAACCCCAAGAAATTCGTGGACGGGTTGATCCAAGAAACCTGCCGCGACACGCCGGGCTCCGGCACCGCCGGCTTCGGCCACGCTCAGTATGGGGTCGCCGCGATCATCAACGCCGCCGAAACCGCCGGCATCCAGGGTGTGGATTTGTTCTCAGCCGAGCAGAAGCGCCTATCCGCGATGCTCGAGCTACACGCGGGGTACTTGAACAAGTACCCCAACGGTGTGCCTCCTGATTTGTGCAGCGCGACCATCGCGGGCGTGCAGGCCGATCCCATGTGGGACATTGGTTACAACGCGTACGCGAACGTACTCAAGCTGCCCCTGCCTGAAACCGCGAAGCTGATGCTCAAGATCCGCCCCACGGAGGCGACGCATCACATGGCCTGGGAAACGCTCACACACGGGGACATCGGTGCGGCGGGCCTGTAGGTGCTCACCAGGGCAGCGCGTCACCCACGTGAAAGAAGCCGCCGTTGGCGCCATTCGCGTCCAGCGTTGCGAGTTGCACGCTGGTCTTGGGGCTGTCCACCAGCTCCATCGGCGCGTGCGGGCCGCCCAGCTCGGTCTTCACCCAACCCGGGTGAGCGGAGTTCACCTTGATTTTGGTGCCCTGTAGCTCGTCCGCGAGGTGCACGGTGAAGGCATTGAGCGCAGTTTTGGAGGCGTCATAGGCAAACGGTTTCACGCCCGTGAGCGGGGAGTTCGGTGCGCTGTGCACCGTGAGCGAACCCAGGATGCTGGTCAGGTTCACGATACGCCCGGCCTGTGAGCTCTTGATCAGCGGTAGCAGTGTTTGCGTTAGCCGGACCACCGCGAAGAAATTCACGTCGAATGTCTCGCGCAGTAGAGCAGCCGAAACGCTGCTCGCGTTCTTGATCAGCAATCCTTCTTCCTTGAGGACGCCGGCGTTGTTGACCAGAATGTCGAGTCGGCCGTACGTGCGTTCGAAGAACGCGTACACGGAGGCGTCCGTGCTCGGGTCCGCGGCGTCGTAGCGAATGACCTGAGCGTCCACGCCCGCTTCCTTGAGCTGCCCCACAGCGCGCTTGCCGCTCTCCGCGTCGCGCGAGCCGATCACGACCGCGATCCCCTGCCGGCCGAGCTCGCGGGCTGTCTCCAACCCGATGCCCCGATTTCCACCCGTAATGAAAGCCACTTTTTGCGATGTTTGTTGAGTCATTGTCCTAGCTCCGTTCGATATCTGTACCGTTCGGTACATATTGACGTGAGCTCGTTTGCTGTCAATGGCATTCCGTACCGAAAGGTATAATATGAACCAACGAGGTATCCGCCTTGGCCCGAACCCGCGACTTCGATCTCGACACTGCCATCGACAGCGCTCTCCAGGAGTTCTGGAAGAAGGGCTACGAAGGCACGTCGCTGACGGACCTCACGGAGGCGATGGGCATCAATCGTCCCAGCTTGTACGCGGCCTTCGGCAACAAGGAGGGGCTGTTTCGGCGCGTGCTGGAGCGCTACGTCGCGAGCCGGAGCGAGCAGTTGCAAGCGGCGCTCTCCGCACCAACTGCGCGCGAAGCCGTCGAGCGTGTGCTGTACTTTTACGCCGATGCAGCCGGTGTCCCCGAGCAACCACGCGGCTGCCTGCTGGTACAAGGAGCGCTCGCCTGCAGCGAAAGCAGCGCGCCCATTCAGAAGGAGCTCGCCGAGCAGCGCAACGCGGGTGAAGCCGCGCTCACGCAGCGCTTGAAGCGCGCGAAAGCCGAGGGGGATCTGCCGGCGCAGGAGAGCCCTGCGGAGCTTGCGCGCTATGTGTTTGCGGTGTGCAACGGACTGGCCGTGCAAGCCACCGGCGGTGCGACGCGCGCCGAGTTGCGGCGCGTGGTCGAGCGCGCGCTGCTAGCCTGGCCCAGTGCCCATGCCCATTGACGGGGCTGCGGGCGCGGCGTGCACGGTGCAAAAAGTCGCCTGAGTGAGCTGCCACTTGAGCGGGCTCCCGGGCGGTGCTTTCTGTAGCTTGCCCTTGGCGGTCACCATTTGGCCGTTGGCGGGCACTTTGCAGCACAAACTCGAGTCGTCGCCGTGACAGGTGAAGCCAGGCAGCGCGAGCGCGTTTGGTCTGCCATCGAGCACGATGTTCATGTCCAGCGTGTGGCAACACACTCCCGGCGCGCATTTTTGTTTGCCTGCCGGGTGCACTGGGGAGAGCGCAAGCGGCCCTTCCACCTCGATGATCTGCCCCGCCGCTTTGTCCGCGTCGTATTCCAGCTCGCCCCATTCATGTGCGATCACGGTCGACTTGCAGTCCGGCAGGGGCGGGGGCTCCGCGCATTTGCGATGCACTTGGCAAGTCGCGTTCCACGTTTTTGCCAGCGCGTCGGCCTTGGCTTGCGTGGCGTCCGCGCGCTGGGCTCGCGCCGCCAATGCTTCGGTCTCGGCTTCGTCCAACTTGTCTTGCGCGGCGGGCATCACACCGGGATGCATGCCGGGCATTTGCCCGTGCTCCAGCGGCACGCTGGGCGCCGCTGCGGAGGGCGCGGAAGCAGCGGGGTGCGTCAACGCGGGCTCCGTGGGCTCCTTCTTCTTGCAGCCAGCCATGAGCAGGAGTGAGGCCAATGCCGAATAGATCGCGAGCTGCGCGGAGAGCTTCATGCTGGCGCGAAAATAGTCGTTCGCGCTCGCGCTGCAAGTGGCGTGTCGTGAAAATCGCTCGATTCGCGCGCTGCTTGCCGGCACGCGTACGCGGGGCCAAGCTTGGGCGCTGCCGCGCATCATGCCCCTCTCAACGTTTCATCCAGTTGTCCAACGCTGGTTCGCCGAGCGCCTCGGTGAGCCAACGCCGCCGCAACGCGACGGCTGGCCCGCGATTCGCGCCGGAAAAAACACGCTGATCGCCGCGCCCACCGGCTCGGGAAAAACACTGGCCGCGTTTCTGTCGGCGCTCGACGAGCTGCTTTCTCAGGGCCTCGCGCTCGAGGATCGCACGCAGGTTCTGTACATCTCGCCGCTGAAGGCGTTGGCCAGCGATATTCAGAAGAATCTGGAAGGACCCCTCGCCGAAATCCGCGCGCTCGACCCGAGCTTGCCGGAGTTGCGCGTGTCCGTGCGCACCGGGGATACCTCCGCGAAAAGTCGCGCCTCCATGGGCAAGCGCCCGCCGCACATTCTGGTTACCACCCCAGAATCAGCCTATATCTTGCTGACCAGTGACGGGGGCCGGCAGCTCTTGAGCTCCGTGCGCACCGTCATCGTGGACGAGATCCACGCCTTGGCTCGGGACAAGCGCGGCTCGCACTTGGCGTTGTCTTTGGAGCGGTTGGACGCGCTCGTGGGGCGGCCTGTACAACGCATTGGCTTATCCGCGACGCAGAAGCCGCTGGAAGACGTGGCGCGCTTCCTGGTCGGCGTGGGGCGTGAGTGTGTGCTCGTGGACAGTGGGCACCTGCGCAACATCGACCTGGCGATTGAAGTGCCGCCGTCGCCACTCACCGCGGTGTGCTCGCACGAGGTTTGGGAAGAGATCTACGAGCGCATCGCGGAGCTGATTCGCGAGCACAAGACCACGTTGGTGTTCGTCAACACGCGCAAGATGGCCGAACGCGTCGCCGCTCGCCTCGGCACTCGGCTGGGCCAGGCGGACGTGGCGTGTCATCACGGTAGCCTGGCCGCAGCGCGCCGGCTGGATGCCGAGCAGCGCCTGAAGGCAGGTCAGCTCAAGGTCTTGGTCGCCACTGCTTCACTGGAGCTCGGCATCGACATTGGCGATGTCGACTTGGTGATTCAAATCGGCGCCTCGCGCTCGATTGCGACGCTGTTGCAGCGCGTGGGCCGCGCGGGCCACGGTGTGCAGCGCACGCCCAAGGGCCGTGTTTTTCCGCTCACTTTGGATGAGCTAGTGGAAGCCGCGGCGCTCATTCGCAGCATCCGTGCTGGCGCGCTGGACCGCACGCCGCAGCCCGGGCGCCCGCTGGATATCCTCGCGCAGCAAATTGTCGCGGCGTGCGTGGCCGAAACTTGGGACGAGGCGGCGCTGTTCCAGATGTTGAGCCGCGCGTATCCCTATCGCGAGCTGACTCGCACGGATTTCGATGAAGTCGTGAAGCTGCACTTGGATGGCCGTTGGGCGCTGCTGCACCGTGATGGCGTGGGGCAGCGCTTGCGCGCCACCCGCCGCGCGCGCCTGACCGCAATCACCTCGGGCGGCGCGATCGCGGACAACGCGGACTATCAAGTCATCCTCGAGCCTGAAGGCACTCTGGTTGGTACACTCAACGAGGACTTTGCCATCGAGTCCAATGGCGGGGACATCTTCCAATTGGGTACCGCTTCCTGGCGCATCTTGCGCGTGAGCGGAGGCGTGGTGCGCGTGGCGGACGCCCAAGGCGCGCCACCCACAATCCCGTTCTGGCTCGGTGAGGCGCCCGCGCGCACGCGCGAGCTTTCGGCGGAAATCTCGCGCGTGCGTGAGACCGCCCTGACCGACAAACCGCGCATTTCGGCCGAAATCGGCGAGGCCGCCGCGCTGCAGCTGGCGGAATACACCAGCGCTGGCGTGAGCGTGCTCGGCGCGGTGCCCACGCAGCAGCGCGTGATCTTGGAGCGCTTCTTCGACGAAAGCGGCGGCATGCAGCTGGTGTTGCACGCCCCGTTTGGCGGTCGCATCAACCGCGCTTGGGGCCTGGCTCTACGCAAGCGCTTTTGTCGCGGCTTCGGTTTCGAGCTGCAAGCTGCCGCCAATGAAGAAGCCATCGTGCTCTCGCTCGGCCCACAACACAGCTTCCCGCTGGAAGAAGTGTTCGACTACCTGAACCCGGAAACCGCGCAGGACCTGCTCGTGCAAGCGCTCTTGCCGGCGCCCATGTTCAAGTCGCGTTGGCGTTGGAACGTATCGCGCGCGTTGCTCATCGAGCGTATGCGCGGCGGCAAGCGCACGCCGCCCCCGCTCGTGCGCATGCGCGCTGATGACCTGCTTGCGGCAAGCTTCCCCGCGGCGGTTGCCTGCGGTGAAACCTTGCCTCCCGGCGACATCGAAGTGCCCATGGACCACCCCTTGGTACGCCAAACGGTGCTGGATTGCCTGACAGAGGCCATGGATATCGACGGCTTTTTGGCCGTTTTACGCGGCTTGCGGGACGGCAGCATCGAGCGCCGTGCGGTGGACACGCCGGCGCCTTCGGTGTTTGCGCACGGCATTCTCGCCGCTCAGCCGTACACGTTCCTAGACGACGCGCCGCTCGAAGAACGTCGCACCCAAGCCGTGCTCACGCGTCGCACGCTGGACGTAAAATCTGCGGATGAGCTCGGCGCCCTCGATCCCGAAGCCATTCGTCGTGTGCGCGAAGAAGCCTGGCCCACGCCCACCTCGGCCGAAGAGGTGCATGAGGCCTTACTCTGGATGGGCTACGCCACGGTGGAGGAAGTGCGCCCGTGGGGGGATTGGATCCGTGAGCTCGTGCGCGCGGGTCGCGTCGTGTTGGACGGCGAGCGTTACTTTGCGTTCGAGGCCTCGCGCGAGCCGAAAGAGATCCTGCGCGGTCGGTTGGAGGCGCTCGGCCCCATCGTCAGTGACGACCCGCTGTTGTTCGAGCTGGAGAGTGAGGGCTTCGTGTTGCGCGGGCGCTTCGAGGGTCGCGCGGGTTGGTGTAGCCGGCGGTTGCTGGCGCGCATTCACCGCTACACGTTGGACGGTCTACGCAAAGAGATCGAGCCCGTCACCGGCGCGGACTTTTTGCGCTTTTTGGCCTCGTGGCAGCACCTGGATGCGGATCGCAAGTTGGATGGACCGCGCGGCGTGTTCGAGGTGATTCGCAAGCTGGCCGCCTTCGACGTGCCGGCTTCAGCGTGGGAGGCGAGCGTGCTCCCCGCGCGCATCAACGGCTACAAACGCGAGTGGTTGGACGAGCTCACGTTGTCCGGTGAAGTCGTGTGGGGCCGCATTTGGGGCAGCGCCGCGGCGCCGATTCGCACCACGCCGGTGTGCCTAGTACCGCGGGATAGTTTGGATGCATGGTTGGCGCTGTCCAGCGCACCGCAGTTGTCGGAGCTGGGGCATGCAGCCGGCTTGCTACACGGCTTGCTCGCTGCGCGCGGGGCAATGTTCGCACAAGGCCTGCAGCGCGCCTCCGAGCTGCACACGGACGAGCTAGATGAAGGCCTGGGCGAGCTGATCGCGCGCGGCTTGGTCACGTGTGACTCATTCAGCGGCTTGCGCTCGCTGCTGCTCAGCACGTCCAAGCGCCGCGCCTCGACGAAAATGGCGGGCCGTTGGAGCTTGCTCCGGCATGAAGGGCTGGAAGCGCCCTCAGCGGAGTTCGTGGCGCGTCAAATGTTACAGCGCACCGGCGTGGTGTTTCGCAAAACCGTGGCGCGCGAGAAGCAGCCGCTGCCCTGGCGTGACTTGGTGCGCGTGCTGCGCACGCTCGAAGCGCGCGGTGAAGTGCGCGGCGGGCGCTTCGTCGCGGGCTTCGATGGCGAGCAATACGCGCTGCCCGAAGCCGTGCCGCTGCTGCGCGCCGTGCGTCGCCGCGGCCCGGGCGAACCCGTGCATGCCTCCGCCGCGGATCCGCTCAATTTCCGCGGCATCCTCACGCCGGACGAGCGCGTATCCCCGCTGTCACGGCAGAAGATTTTGGTCGCGTGAGCGCCTGCTTCACGCTCAAATCGCCCCGCACCCGGCGTATCCGGGGTATCCGCTGTGTGCAAATGACTTGCTGACGTTCCACGTGCCGCTGCAGGTCGCGACCGTGTTGAACGCGCAATCGCTGTACTCGCAATCGTAGCGGGCGATATTGCCAGGCAGGTAGCACGGCTCGTTTTGTTGGGGGACGGCGTAGGGACAGGTGAGTGGTCCCACTGGCGGTGGGGGCGGCAGGTCGGGGCCAGCGCCGCCATCGCCGCCGCAACCGAAAGCGGTGTCCGCGGTAATGCTCAGATCCCAAGTGACGCCGTCGCACACCGCCCATTGCAGGCCGCAGTCCCAAGGATAGGAGCACGCCGCGTTTGCTGAGGAACAGGAGCTGCCTTCGGTTGGAACTTGATCGGGACACGGCGCTTCGATGACAATCGGCGGATTGGGTCCGCCCCCTGCATGGCCCGCGACTCCACCGTAGCCGCCGCCGCCCTGGCCGCCATAGGTCCAGTTGTTCGGCGGAGGATTTTCGATGTTGGGGATGCTCCCGGCCGCGCCGGCAACGCTACCCGCGCCCGCGTGATCAGCACCCTGACCGTTGGGGTCGCCGCCGACCGATGTGCCACCGCACGCCGCCGCAAGCGAGAGCGCGAGGCACGGCAACAAGACTCGGATTGCGGGTCGAATCATGGTGCTCATGCTTCAGCCTCCCCCGCAGCCGTTGGTATCGCTCGTGACGGACCACGTGCCCGAACAATTGGCGCGAAAGCTCGGGCAGCCTTGGTATTCGCACTCATAGTGCGTAACCATCAGCGGCAGTTGACACTGCGCGCCGTGCGTTGGAACAGCGCTTGGGCACGCGATCTGTTCTACCGGCTCGCCTCCGCCCGCGCCCGCCTTGCCTCCGGAACCACCGGGACCCGAGCCACCGGGACCCGAGCCGCCAGGACCCGAGCCGCCAGGACCCGAACCACCAATCGCGTACCCCGCCGAACCACCAATAGAGCCCGCGTACCCCGCCGAACCACCGACGTTGTTTCCGTAGTCGATGCCGACGCCGTAATCATTGCAATCCGGCTGCGCTATCGACCATTTGCCCTGGTAGCAGGTAGCCCAAGTCTGGTGGCACATGGGCCCATAGGTGCATTGAAGGCTCTGTGACTGCGCACACCGGCTATCCCCCGCCGGCGGCGACTCAGGGCATCCGGAGATGTCCACCGGAAAGCCGCCGCCAGCCCCGGCTGCGCCAGCGGCGCCGGCTGCGGCGACAGGATTCGCGCCAACCGTAGACCCCCCGCAGGCGCTCAATACGGCCGCCAAAATTAGTAGTGCGCCCCGTCCCCGTGTCGTTTTCCCCGTTCGATTCATGCCCTGCGTCAAGCAGCAATCGTGCCACGACTGTGCCAGTCATTTCTCCGTGTTCCCCGCATAAAACAGGCGAAGTTTGCTGGCACAACTTGGCGCAGCGCTGCCGCCCACGCCCTAAGGCGCGAGGAAGGCGGCGACGGCCTCGGCAAGCAGCGAAGGTGCCTGCACCATGGCCATGTGTTGCTGGCCTGTCAGCTCGCTGAGCCGCGCGTTCGGCAAGCGCGCCGCGATGGTTTCCGCGCCCACGCGCATGCGCTCGGGGCTCGCTCCGCCTACCAACATCAAGGTCGGAATCTGCACGCGCGCCAGCTCTGCGGGCTCAGCGGTGAACGAGCGTTGAACGCGTGCGTCGTACGGCACGGTGTGACCGAGCGCCGTCACCGCGGCCCAAGCGGGCGATGCCTGCAACGAACGCACGCTGCTCTCCGAATTGCGCGGCCCCTCCAGCAGAAAGGTTTCGACCGCCAAGCTGAGCTCGCCGGCTGCCAGCATTGCCTCCAGCCGCTCAGGTAAGTCCGACGCGATCCGATCCGGTTCAGCGAAGAACACCGGCGGTTCGTACACGACCAAGCGCTCGAGCTTGGAGGGAGCGCGAGCTGCGGCCTGCAGCGAGAGGATCGCTCCCGAAGAGTGTCCGAGCAGGTCAATCGGGCCCGGAATGGCGTTGAGCACCGCCAAGATGTCCTCGACTTCACGCTCCGTTGCATACGGCGCGTGGTCGCCGCTCTTGCCGCGCCCTCGCCGGTCCAGCAAATACACGCAGTGCTTGTCGGACAGCAGCCTCGCAACGTTGAGCCAGCGTTCGGCGGCAAACAACGCGCCGGACACGACCACCAGCGCGCGGCCGTCCCCATAGCCTTCGCTGCTGATCGGAGTGCCGTCCGCTGATTCGACCAAAAGCTGCGTCATCGCCGCCAATACTGCGACGCCGCGGCGCGCCGCGCGATGGAAAACGCATCGCCTTGCTCCGGGCGCAGCTCGCCCGGAGGCCCGTCCGCCGCTAGTCCACCGAGCATCGGGAAACGGGGCATCCTTGCTGAAGTTGCCGAGTGCAATCGGGTTTTGCGCGCAAAACCCCGGATTTGGCCTTGGCAGAATATTTTGCTCGCGGCAAGGGCGAGCGGCGCGCGCTGGCCACGCTGGCGATTCTGCGTAAACTGAGGGCACGTGCGGTGAAGGGTACCGCGCGAATGGAGGCCGTCATGACGCGATGGATGATCGTGATGTCTTTGGCTGCGTGCTCACTCGTGGGATGCAAGGACGAGGTGCACTGCGAGCGGCAACGCCTCGATCTCGACAAGACGTGGGCTCAACTGCGCGAAGCTGCGACGCACCGAAAGCTCGAAGGTGTGGATGTTCCCACCTGGACCGATATCGAAACCAAGGCCGAGCTGCTCGAGAGCTCGTTCCTCACTCAGCAAGTCACCTGGGACAGCGCCGACAAGGCCGGCCAGGCGATTGCGGCCAAATTGCCGGCCATGCAAGCGGACAACAATGCGCAGCTCATTGGCTTCCGCACCTCTGCTGAAAGCGCGCTCAAGCAGCAGAGTAGCTTCGAGAAGGAGTGTCGCTAAGCCCGGCGCCAAAGCAGCAAAAGCCGCGCGAAACCTGCGGCCAATTGCGGCTCGCACTCTGAAGCGGGTGGGTACTAACATGTGCCCATGAACCCCGTTTTTTCCCCTGGCAGTGTGGCCGTCGTCACGGGCGCCGCGAGCGGCATTGGGCTTGCTGCAGCGAAGCGCTTTGCCACCTTGGGCATGAAGCTCGTGATGGCGGACCGGGCCGGGGATGCCTTGGACCGCGCCGCGGAAGAGGTCGCGAGCTTGTCGTCCAGCGACGTGATGGCGGCTGCCACGGATGTCTCGAGCTTGGAACAGTTGCAGCGCTTGGCGGAGGAGGTGCCGCGCAGTTTCGGTGCGGTCTCGCTGCTCATGAACAACGCGGGTGTCGGCAATAACCCGGGGTTACCTTGGGAAAATGTCGCCGGCTGGCGTGCATTGTATGACGTCAACTTGTGGGGCGTGGTCAACGGTGTGCAGGCGTTCGTGCCGGGCATGATCGCTTCGCAGCAGCCAGGCATGGTCATCAATACTGGCTCGAAGCAAGGCATCACTAGCCCGCCGGGCAACCCTGCGTACAACTTGTCGAAGGCGGCGCTGAAGAACTACACCGAATCGCTCGCGCACTCGCTGCGCGAAGCGACTGGCACGCGCATCTCTGCGCATTTACTGATCCCAGGCTTCACGTTCACGGGCATGACCGGCGTTGCCGACAAGCCGGCCTCCGCCTGGACTTCAGAACAGGTGGTGGAGTTCATGCTGGAGGGCGTCATCGCTGGCGACTTCTACGTGCTGTGCCCGGACAATGCGGTCGACCGAACCATGGACGAGAAGCGCATGCGCTGGGCAGCCGATGACATCATTCTCAATCGGCCGGCGCTGTCGCGTTGGCACCCCGACTTCGAGGCGGAATTCGCGCGTTTTATGGCCTCTTCCGGGGGCAAGCGCTAGCAGCGTTAGGCCGAGCCAAGCCACGGTCAGCGCGGCCCGCACAACTCACGGTGCTTCTGCTTTTTGCGCAAAGTTCGGGGTCGTAACCGCTACGGCGGGCGCCGTGGGCGTGACCATCGGCACGAACGTTTCCAAGTTCGGAGTGATCGAGCCCAAGGTGTTGACCACCGCCGGCGTGTAGCCGGTTGCCGTGCGGTGAGCCGCGGAAGCACCGTTGAACGTGATGTTCGCCTTGTCGTCGAGGCGCACGGTCCACATGTCCGTTTGGCCTGCTCCCCAGCTCGCGGTGTAGCCGCCGAACACCAAGCCACCTACGGGCATCGCTGCCACTGATTTGGCGATTTCCGCAGTGGCGCCCGGGCCGCCGTACGAAAACTGACCCGTGATGCCGTTGGCGATCGGCGCATTGAGTTGTACCAACCACGCTTCGAGATCCAGCGTTGCACTCGTGAATTGCCCGACGAGCGCAAAACCGGTCGGCGTGCGCGTGATGCCGGCGAATGACTCCTGCACGTTCGGGCTTCCGACGTCGTACACGAGCGCAGATTTGGGCTTGCCCTTGACGAGTTGGGCATAAAAGCCGTCGCTATCCGTGCCTCCGTTGGCGTCAGTCGCGATGCGTGAGCCCGCGACCAAGAAGGTGTCCGTGCCCACCAAGACGAAACGCGCCGCCTGAATGTCGTGGGCCGCTTCACCGTATTGGTCGGCGGTGACGGTTGCGCCATCTTCGCTCACGTAAGTGAGCAGGAGCTGCTCTGGCGTAGTCTGTACGACGGACAAGACCACGAAATATTTTTGCCCCGGGTCTTCCAAGACATCCACTGGAACGACGCCAACATTGCCGTTCGCATCTTTGCCGTGGAACAGTACATCCCACTTGGCTCCGCCGCTTGCATCCACTTTGGTCAGGTGAGCAACGGCTCCGAGCTTGGCATCGGTAGCTCCAACGCAGAAGGCGTAGCCACCATCCAATGTGGTGATGACGTTGCCGCTGCCGACGGCCGTCGCGCCGAGCCCGTACTTGTATTCCGTCTCGAACCCGGCGCCCTGCTCGCTATGCAGCCACGGGTACTGCGTAACGGCTGCGGCGCCGGGGGAGCGGTGGATCCCCAGCGCAATGATGTTCTTCTGGTTGGAAGTGACGGCCATGCCGAGCGCGACAAAGGTGGCGGTTGCAGGTGCAACAGTGTCGGAGAAGACTTGGTTGCGCGCGACTAGGCCGGTGTTGGCCTTCAGATCGACGAGGGCCAGTCGCGTGCCGCGGCCACCTGCTGCGCTGGTGCCGAACCCGACCACCGTCCCATCCGCGAGGCCAACCACGCTGGCCGTGGTGTCCGCGAGCGCCGCGCCCGTGGCTTGCGCCCAAAGTTGGTAGTAATTCGCGGTGCAGGTTTCGGGCGCGCTCACGTTCGTGAAGCTGACCGGTGAGGTGGTACCCGTGCAGTCGCCAGTCCAGCCATAGAACACGGAGTCGATGGCCGGCTTCACTTGCAGATTCACGGTGCTGCCGACATCAACGACGCAAGTCGCCGGATTGCCCGCCACACAATTGGCGGTGCCGCCACTGGTCACCACGACCGAGCCGGCCGCAGACGGTGCACCAATCCCCGTGACAATCGGCCGGAAGGTCACCACACACGCCGTATTGCCCGTGATCGTGACGCCACCTGCGTTGCAGCCCGGGGACCAACCCACGAGCGACCAACCGGCGTTGGGAGTGAGTGTGATGTTCACCAACGTGCCGTAGGGCACCGCTGTGCACATACCCGGCGCACACGACATGCTCACCGCGCCTGCCGCCGTGGGGGTGATCGAAACTGTCGCGTTGAAGGTATCGATCGCGAACGCGGCGTTGCACGTCGTGTTCAGGTTCTTCAGCACGATGGACTGCGTGCCCGTTGGCGTGCAGCTCGGGCCGCTCCAGCCCGCGAAGTGATAGTGCAATGCGGGCGTCGCCGCCAAAGTGACATTGGTGCCGAAGTTGACCAGACAACTGGCGCCACCGCACTGCGTGTTGTCTGGACGCGTTGCCGTCACCGAGCCGTTGGTGCCTGCGATTGCCGTAATCGTGAACGTGTTGAGCGCGAAATTCGCGGTGCACGTCGTGTTCAGATTGGTCAGCGTGATCGGGCTGATGCCCGGTGGCGCGCAGTTCGTTCCGGCCCAACTGACGAAGTGGTAGCCGTTCGCGACGTCCGGCGTGGCCGTCAGCACGACGCCGGTGTTGACATCCACCGTGCAGCTCCCGTTCGCGCAAGCGTTGCCGTTGAAGGCAGCGGTGGCTGTGCCGCCTGGGTTGGCTTTCGCTATAATCGTGAATTGTTGCAAATAGTTGGCGGTGCAGGCCTTGCTGGAGGTGACGTTCGTCAAGGTGAGCGTCAGCGCACCGCCCGCGCAGCCCGCGTCGCCGGTCCAATTCACGAAGCGGAACGTCGGCAGCAAGTTCGGCGCGACCAGCGAGACCGAGCCGCCCGAATCGATGCTGCAGCCGCCTGGTGTGCAAATTTGGCCTGGGCTCGTCGAAGACGCGGCGACCGTCCCCGCTGCGCCAACGACCGTGCCGGTCACGGACACGCCGAGCGCGTAGATGGCCGTGCACACGATGTCGCCTGTAGTCGGTGTGACCGTGAGGCCGTTGCCTTGGCCGGTCGCCGGGCAGCCTGCGCCCGTCCAGCCCGTCAAGCGGTAGCCGTTGATCGTGGGCGCAACGAGCGTGGTGCTCTTGCCGGCGTCCACAAGGCACCCGCTCGAACAAGTAGAGCTCGGGTCTGCGGAGGTGGCGGTCACCGTGCCGGTCAGCCCGCTGCCGACCAGGCCGCTCACCTTGAAGCGCGCGACGTAGTTGGCAACGCATGCGATGTTGCTCGTGACCACGAGGTCCAAGGGGGCACCGATGCCGGTGCATTGCGCGTCGCCCGTCCAACCGGTGAAGCGAAAACCGTTCACGGCGGCGGCATTGAACTTCGCGTTCGAGCCGCTGTCCGCGGCGCACGCAGTCGCGGTGCACGCGCCCGTTTGGACGCTCACTGTTGCAGCCGCACCGACCGCGCTAACGCTCACCGTATATTGCTTGGAGAACTTGGCGGTACACGCCAAATCAGCATTGATCACCAGGGCTAGCGTGGCTTGCGTTGAGCCCTGACAAGCGGCGCTGCCGACCCAATTGAGGAAGCGGTAACCGGCCGCTGGCATAGCGTGCAGGGTCAGGTTGCTCTTGTCGTCGACTTTGCCGCTGCAGCCCAGCGCCGTGCAGCTGACATCAGGGTCGGTGCTCACGGTGCCCGAGCCCGCAACGTCCACGCTGACCGAGACTGCGCGTTCGAGCGCAAAGGTCGCGATGCACTCTTTCAAGCCGCTGACCGTGACCATGGTGATCGGAGTCGTGCCCGCGCACGCACCCGACCAACCGACGAAACGCGAATCAGGCCCTGGCTTCGCCTCGAGCGTGAGCAGCGTGCCGTCCATGAGCGCGTACTGGCACGGCCCGGTCAAGCAAGCGGCGGCGTCCGTCACCGCGACGCTGCCGTTGCCCGAGAGCGTTACCTCGAGCGTGGACGTGGGCGGCGGTGGCCCGGCTTCTGGAGAAGCGTCCGGGCCCGCATCTTCCATGGGCGGCCCTGCCTCCAGGATTGGCGGTGCACCGGCATCTGCGCTGGCGTCTGGTTCGGTGCCCGCATCTGCCGCGCCGCCCGCCCCGGCTTCACCGGGTTGCGTATCAGCGGACATACCTGCTGCGCCGGCTGCGTCTACCGTGTTGCACACCGCGGCGTCGCAAATCGGAACCTTCTTGTGGTTGCTTCCGCCGCACGCAACGAACAACGCACAAACACCCGCCGTAACCAGCCAACCCAAGCGCATGCGCCGGAGTGTATGCGGGGACCGCCCGGACGCAATCAACCTTCTGTAGCCAGAACCGTGGCTATTTTAGGCCAATATCTGCGCAGCCACACATGATCCCGTCCTGCCGCAAAACGTCTGCGGACGTTGCGGTGCAAGTGCCGGAATCATCATACGTGCACGGGCTGGGCAGGACGCAGCGAAACGACGCGGTGTCTTGATTTGGGTATGCGTGCCTGCAAGCCGTGTCACAACTGTCATACGTGGGCGGCGTTTGCGACGCGATACAGGCGCACTGTACGTGCACTGAGTAGTCCCAGGTTTTCGGCACAGGTGCCGGCATGCTGCCCGCGTAGGTGCCGACGTAGCCCTGAATGCACACGAAGTTTTCGTTGTCCTTGCAGTCTTTGGCCGAAGTGGGGCGAGTTGGATCACAGACGCACGCCCCAGCAGCTTGCAGCGAAGCCAGGTCCAGCGCGCAGGCGTTGGACATGTCCGAGGAGCAGTCCCACTGTTCGGACGGACAAGCGAGAGCTCCCGTGTACGGCTCTGACGTGGGCGGCACAGGCATGCCCGGGCCCACTGAAGTGGAGCCGCCACCGCCGTCAGTGGTCGAAGTTGCGGGCCCGACGACCACGACCGGGCCGGCACCCCCGGTCTGTGTTGCGGTGCCGCTCGCTCCGCCGCTTTCTGGAGCGTCCCGCTCCGTGCGCGCCACGCCCCCGCAACTGAGCGCGAGCCCACCGCCCATCAATACTAGGGCTCGAAACAACGGATGGTCAGACAGCGGTTCGCTATTTTTCATTACGCAGCGCTCCTCAAACGGTCAGACCCAAGTGTTGAAACCCCGGCAAGATTAGCTCATTGACGGCTTCATCGTGCGCGGCGCGCAGCAAGCGCAACGAGAAGTACCCGAAAGGAACAAGATCTTCATGCTCCTCTTCGCTGCCGTCACACCAGCTCTGCTTCACGAGTCGCAAGAGCGCGGGCACCCACGGCTGTAGGAATTCACGCTGCTGCGCGCTGAGCGTGGCCAAGTGCGCCCAACCCACACGGCTGTGTTGTAGCTCGTCCGCCATGTGCCGCCGATTCAGCTCGCGCAGCTCCGGCAAGGTGAGCGTGGGCCGAACGTGGCGCAACACGACGCAGCCCACTGTTTCGTTCATGCAGCACAGCGCGATGCGCAGCAGCCGGTTCTGTGCTTCCGTGGCGCCGCGAAAGGCGATTGGGCGCTCGCCGCGGGCGCTGATTTCGCCCCCCGGGTGCCCGAAGCGCACGGCCCAATCCCGACACCACTGCGCGTGCTGATATTCGTCTTCTACCGCGCGTTCGGCGAGCTCAATCACGGCGGGCGCAGCTTGCTCAGCGCGTAGATCAGCCAGCACGTGCTGAAAGCCGTGCCAGGAGGTCAGCTCGCCGTGAGCGCGCTGCCACCAGTAGCTTGCCACGCGCTCGCGCTGTTCTGGTCCCAGCCCTTCCACGCCACGTATGCTGCGAGCGAAGGGCTCGGAATACAAGCGGCAACGGCATTTATCAAGCCGCTGCCGCAGCGCGTTGACCGAGCCAAAGCTCGCTAGTACCTGAAGGGCACCTCGTGAACACGCTGATCCGCAAGCCCGAGCGCCCGCTGCTCGAACGCCTGGGTGGGCGTTTCCTGCAAGCCGGCAAGCTTGCGCCAGCCACGGCAGACGACCCGATTCACGTGCTCAACCCGGTCGAGCGCGCGGGGCTGCTGCGAGTGACGCGCGGCGCGGTATTGCGCGCGGCGCTTGCTGGCGTGCTGAACGCGGCCTTCACCGGCTTTGGTGCGCTGTTCGCGGCGCATCTGCTCGGACACAAGCCGGAGCACGCGACGCTCGCGCAGAATATCTCGTACTGGGGCTTGTTCGGCGCTTTGGCGTTGCTCGCGGCGGTGCTCGAGATTGCTTACCTGTATTGGGACGGGCTGCGCGCGGTGCGCGAGCTCTCGCTCGTTGCGGGACTGCGCTTGGAGGCGAGCGAGAACCTGGACGTGAGCTTTGCGCTGGCGCGCGCGGCGCTCGAGCTTCCGAATCCGCCTGACGTCACGTTCGGCGTGAACCCGCACCGCGAGTCCAGTCGTTGGCAACTTGCGACTGCCTCGCTCGTGTACAAGCTCAAGGTGTCGTTCACGAATTTCTTGTTCAAAGCATTGGTGGAACGCGCGGTTGGGCGCCTCGCGACGCGCGCGCTGCTCGCCTTCACCGCCATTCCCATCAACGCGATCTGGAACGGTCTGGTGTGTTGGTTCGTGCTGCGCGAAGCACGCATTCGCGTCATGGGTCCCTCGGCCGCGAGCGAGATGCTCGACATCATCTTCAGCGTCGAGCCCGCACCCTCACCGGCGCTGCTCACTGCCGTGCACTGCGCGCTCGGTGCCGCCGTCGTGCGCACCACTGAATTGCACCCGAACCACATTGCGCTGATTCGCGAGCTTCGGCTGCGCTTTGGTGAGCCGCCTGTCGGCATCGAGGTCGATGATGCGCAGGCGTTCTTGCGCTCGCTGAGTGCACTCACGTTGCCGGAACGCCGCACGGCGCTGCGCGTGCTCTCGGTGGCCGCCATTCTCGATGGGCGGCTGGTGAAGCGAGAACGTCGCTTGCTGGCAGAGGCCTACGCCGCCGCCGCGGTCACACCCGCCCTCGAGCACGTGGAACGACTGCGCCAGGCGTTCGTTGCGGGTGATCCGATCCCGCGCGCCGAGTTGCTTGCCGCAGCCGAGTGAGGCGCTCTCTCACGCGCTGTCCGGTGAGCCTTCGTCGTCCGTGTCCGCTGCTGGCTCCAAGCGCGCGTGATCTGCGCTGGTCTCGAGCTTCTTCTTTTGTAGCGCTTCCTGCGCTCGCTCGGCCTTGGTGCGGCCGTGCAAACGGCGATTGGTGTCCGCCTGCTTCACACGCGCCTCCTTCGCCTTCTGCTTCCTGAACTTATTCAGGTTCACCACTTTGCTCATGGCTCAAGGCCGCTCCTGCGCGAGCAGCAACGCCGCGCCTGTGACCGATTGCGACATGCGCTGCGTGCTGGAAAACACGCGGATATGCGCCGTAAATCGCATGAAATGAGTTGGCAGCCATCTTGCATTGTTGGTGCCCGAAGGCGGCGCTGCGGCGCCCGAGCAACGGAGCAAGGACATGTTTACGATCCTATTCATCATTCTGATTCTGGCTCTGATCGGCGGCGGCGTCGGGCACTCACGCTACGGGTACGCCGGCTGGTCGCCCGCAGGCTTGCTGATAGTCATCTTGCTGGTGCTGATGTTCACGGGCCATCGTATTTGAAGAATCATCGAGCCTGAGCGCACGAGCAAACACGCGCAATCCTGCGCGTGTTTCTCGGGCTGAGACGCTGACGGGCTGAAACGCTGACGCGGTGTAGTGTTCCCGAAACACGCCCCGCGGCACACGGCGGACGGCGAACGAAGCGCACACCCGCGCTGAGCGAGCGCGATTTGATCTAGGTACGAGCGCATGCGGCGTGCAGGCGAGCATCACGA
>FSWQ01000826.1_pt1 | contig 27811 bp, 17 predicted proteins | sample 1637691 | NCBI WGS metagenome assembly FSWQ01 (sample SAMEA3914814, study PRJEB12502) | metagenome | biome: forest; material: soil | place: USA | collected 2011-09-16 | depth 0.1 m | reverse complement strand
GGTGCGCCGCGCACGCAGAATGCGCAAAATACGCACCTCAATCAGCTGCGAAGTCGCTCCGAATTCCGCTGTTTCTGCACTGGCGCGCACTCTGCATTGCTCGGGCCATGGGTTTGCTCCCGAAGCGGTTGGCGCTCTTGCTACTCGGTTTGTGCATCGCTGCCTGCGGCGCCTTCCCGGGCGAAAGCTCGGACGGAGGCGCGCCGGGCGGCGCCGGGAGCACTGCGTCTGCGGGAGCCGCGGGTCGTGGCCCCGAAACGGGTCAAGGCGGGCAGCCCCCAGGTCCGAGCGGGCAGGGCGGTGCAGCGGTGCCTGTTGCAGGCGCGGGCGGCGGTGCGCCCAGCGCGGGCGGTGCGCCGAGCGCGGCCGGTGCAGCGAGCGCGGCCGGCGCGCCCGCCACGGGTGGTGATACTGCGATGGCCGGTGCGAGCTCGGCGGGAGCGCCCCCGGTGAGTGACAGTGTCGTGCACGTCACGTTCGACCAGCTGCCGCTCGGTAAGTATTCGCTACCGCAGGTAGTGAGTGAATGGGGCGGTACCCCAAAGTGGGAGAACGGGCTCGCCGACGGGCGCGCCGATATCGTGGGGGGCGCGGACGCCTACTCGGGCCACTCACTGCGTGTGACTTACCCCGCGAACATCTTTGGTCCTGAAATGGGCGGCGTGCAGTTCATCGTGCCGCTGGCTAAGTCGTACAACGAGCTGTGGTGCTCGTACCGCGTACGCTTCGACGCGGACTTCGACTTCGTCAAAGGAGGCAAGTTGCCCGGCTTGAGCGGCGGCACCAGTGATACCGGTGGCACCAAGCCGAACGGCATGGACGGCTGGAGCGCGCGCATGATGTGGCGCGACACCGACGGCAACGCAGTGCAGTACGTGTATTACCCGGACCAAGCCAGCGCCTACGCTGACGACTTTCCATGGACGGCGAGCGGCCAAACCCGCTTCGGCAAAGGCCAATGGCACGTGGTGGAGCATCACATCCTGATGAACACCCCGGGCGCGCATGACGGCCTGGTTGAAGGCTATTTCGACGGCAAATTAGCGATGAAACACAGCGGGCTGCGGTTTCGGGACACGACCAAATTCGCAATCGACGACTTCTACTTCAGCACCTTCTACGGAGGCAGCGATCAGGCTTGGGCGCCCGCGGCAGCCCACCACGCCTATTTCGACGAGTTCGTGATCGCGGCCCACCCGCTGCACTGAGCAATACATGCGCTTCGCGCTCAGGACTCGCAATTTCGACACGCAGGATTCGTATACTGATCGTCGTTCGTGACACTTCCGCCCCGACTCAAACGCTGATCACGAGCCAATTGATAAGATTGCGACACGGTTAACGACGCTTTCGTCCACACCGCGTGTAACCGCACGCGTCGTTGTTGCGCGTCGTGAATCTGCTTTAGTTCTCGCCAGGCGTGTCTGATACTCGCGCCCATTACCTTGCTCGTCGGTCCGAGCTCGGTGAACGGAGATCTGTCGTCCATGAATGCGATCCAAACGGAGTCGTGCGCCTCCCGTGCCACGCGTGGTTTCAAACCCTGGGCAAGCGTGTTGGCAGTCGGTGTCAGCGCGCTGTTATTGCTCGCCGGTTGCGGCAGCTCTCCTGAAGTTCCCAGCGGTGTGAGCGCCGGCGGTGACTCCACCAGCACTGGCGGTGGAAGCCACGCCGGTAACGGCAGCGGCGGCGGTGGCGGCACCGTCTTCAACATCGGCGGCAACGGTAACGGCCCGGGTGAGGGCGGCGCCGCGGACAACTCCGTGTGCGGTAACGGTGTGCTGGAGGCCGGTGAGCTGTGCGACGACGGCAACACCAAAGACGCGGACGGCTGCTCCGCGGATTGCACTGCGCAGGACCCCAACTTCGACTGCTCCAAGCTCGGCGAACCCTGCGTCAATGAAGTCGTGTGTGGTGACAGCCGGCTCGAGGGCGATGAAGTGTGCGACGACGGCAACGCCGTTGGCGCGGACGGCTGCGCCGCCGATTGCCGCTCCGTGGAGGATGGCTGGGGCTGCGCGCGGCCCGGCAAAGCCTGCATCCAGTTGCCGGTGTGCGGGAACTCCGTGCGTGAAAAAGGCGAGCAATGTGATGACGGCCATGCCGCTGACGGCGATGGCTGCTCGGCGACCTGCCAGCTCGAGGCCGGCTTCTACTGTCCGACGCCGGGCGCCGCGTGCGTGCCGATCAAGTGCGGTGACGGCGTGCGCGGTCCGGGTGAAACCTGCGACGACGGCCAAATGCCGCCCAAAGACGGCGACGGCTGTTCGAGCACCTGCCAAGTCGAAGTCGGCTATCACTGTTCGGCCACTGCCTGCTCGCCGATTTGCGGCGATGGCTTGATCCGCGGCGCTGAGACTTGTGATGACTCCGGGCGTGTCAGCGGTGACGGCTGCTCTGCCGCCTGCAAGATCGAACCCTTCACGACCTGCCTAGGTCAGCCCAGCGCATGCACGTCTTCGATCGTGTGCGGCAACGGCACCCGAGAGCCGGGCGAAATTTGCGACCCGCCGGGTGTAGACGGCTGCTTGCCCGGCTGTGCCAGCTTCTCACCGGATTCCGGCCAGATGGCGACTTGCGGCAACTCCGTGATCGAAGCCAACGAGGGCTGCGATCCGCCGGCCGTGGGCAAGGGCTGCTCGCTCGGTTGCACGGTCGAAAGCGGTTGGTCCTGTCCGTTCCCCAAGTTCTGCTTCCAGACCCCGCGCTGTGGGGACGGGGTGCTCAACGCCGGCGAAGCGTGTGACGACGGCAATCCCACAGGCAATGACGGCTGCACGGCGTGCGCCATCGACCTGGGTTATTCCTGCGCCGGTCTTGGCCCCTCCAAGTGCACGCACGAAGTGTGTGGCGACGGCATTCGCACGCCCAGCGAGCAATGCGACGACGGCAACCCGATCACGACGGACGGCTGCGCCAACTGCCAGGTCACGCCCGGCTGGGTGTGTCCGATTGCCGGGAAAACGTGCTCGCCGCGTTGCGGCGATGGCGTGAAGGTCGGCCTCGAAGAGTGTGACGACACCAACACCGCGAGCGGTGATGGCTGTAACGCCGCGTGCCGCATCGAACCCGGTTTCGCCTGCCCCACGTTGGGTGCGCTGTGCGTGCCGTCCAAGTGCGGGAACAACATCAAGGAGCCCGGCGAAGGCTGCGACTTCGGCGATACGATCGCCGGTGATGGTTGTGGCCCGACGTGTCAGCTCGAGCCGACGATCACGCCCGGGACGAACCCCGTGGTGACGGTGTATTGCGGTGATGGTCTCATCACCGGCACCGAAGGCTGCGACGACGGCAACAAAACCGACGGTGACGGCTGTTCGTCAGCTTGCGTGAAAGAAGCTGGTTTCGACTGCAATCCGCAGCTCACGCTGCCGGGAACGATTCAGATGAAAGTGACGTACCGCGACTTCAGGTCCGGGAACGCCACCGCGGGCGGCGGAAACCCTGACTTCCAATACGGTTTCAACGACCACGTCGCGGGCATCGCTGGCGCGGCGTGCACGACGGGCAACCAAGCCAACTGCGGCAGGCTGGATGTGGACGGCAAACCACAGCTCGTCATCACCAACAGTCAGGCCACCACCGGCATCCGCGGTGCGGATACGTTCGGGCTTTGGTATCGGGATGCCAACACCAACAACGTTCAGTACAACGGCAAGGCGATTGTAGTAGCGCCCTACACGCGCACGCTGACGCTGACGCAGGCCGCGCCCGCTTCGCCCGCCTACACCTTCGACAGTGCCGCGTTCTTCCCGATCGATGACGTGGGCGCATCGATTGGCTCGGAAGTCACGCACTGCACTGACAACGGCAAGAGCGGCGTGACGAACACGACGGGCAATCCCGTGTGCGATACGGATTGCGATGCGGCGTGCCTCGCGCACCACTACGGCTTCACCACGGAGCTGCGCTCGTTCTTCCAATACCAAGGCGGCGAAACCCTGTCGTTCGTCGGCGATGACGACGTTTGGGTGTACGTCAACGGGCGGCTGGCGGTTGACTTGGGTGGCTTGCACCAGGCGCTCAATGGGCGCGTGGTGCTGGGCGATGACGGTGCGCCGTCCGGCGGCGACAGCGATTGCTCCGTGCAAGCCCAGAAGAACCTGCCGAACCCGGACACCCTGCCGGCCTGTTACACGACCGCAGAAAAGAACGACAAAGTCGACGGCCGCTTCGGCCTCACCAAGGGCAACGTCTACGAAATCGTGCTGTTTCACGCCGAGCGCCACACCAGCGCGTCGCACTTCAAGCTGACGCTGTCTGGCTTCTTGGCTCCACGCTCGTACTGCACGCCGCACTGCGGAGACGGCATCGTGGTCGCCGGTGAAGTGTGTGACGACGGCACCAAGAACGCCGACAACGTGTCCGGCGTGTGCAACAAGACCTGCAACGTCTTCGCGTACTGCGGTGACAACGCCACGCAAATGGGCGAGGTTTGCGACAAGGGCGTGGGCAACACGGACCTGTACGCCACCGGCAGCACCGCCGGCTTGTGTGCACCGGGCTGCGTGCTTCCGCCGCGCTGCGGCGACGGCACCGTGCAACCCGCCAAGGAGCAGTGCGACAACGGCGCCAGCAACAATGACAGTAGCTACGGCCCGAACAGCTGCACGACCAGCTGCCACTTGGGTGGCTACTGCGGCGACGGCATGAAGAACGGCACGGAATTTTGCGACACCGGCGCGCTCAACGGCACCACTTACGGACCCGCTTCTTGCGGTTATGATTGCAAGGCGGGCCCGCGCTGCGGTGACGGCGTGCGCAACGGCCCCGAAGAGTGCGACGGCTCGGCCAACTGCGACGCCTCTTGCCACCTAACGCCGTTCTGCGGTGACGGCGTGAAGAGCGGCACGGAAGCCTGTGACTCGGGGCAATTCTTTTCTAGCGACTACGGCGGGTGCACGGACATGTGCACCTGGGGTCCGAAGTGCGGCGACGGCCACGCGGATTCGCCGTATGAAGAGTGCGATCTGGGCAGCACGCTGAATACCGGCACTTACGACGGTTGTTCGGCAACGTGCACACTCGGCCCGCGCTGTGGTGACGCCACCGTGCAGGCGAGCAACGGTGAAGCTTGCGACAACGGCATCAACGACGACACGTATGCGTTCGGCGCGGGCGCCTGCGGCCCGAAGTGCACGCCGGTGCCGTTCTGCGGTGATGGCGTGGTCGTGGCGGCTTATGAGTCGTGTGACAACGGCGCCGCCAACAGCGACGCCGCTTACGACGGCTGCAGCTCGAAGTGCGAGTTCGGTCCGTACTGCGGGGACGGCAAGAAGGACCCGCAAGAGGCGTGCGACAACGGTGCCATGAACCGCGCGTACGCCAGCACGGCAAGCGGCTGCGGTTATGATTGCCAACCCGCGCCGTATTGCGGTGATGGCGAGCGCAATGGCCCGGAGCAATGCGACCTAGGCAGCGCCAAGAACACGGGTGCGTACGGCACCTGCAATGCGAACTGCACGCTCGCGCCGCGCTGCGGTGACGGCAAAGTTCAAACTGGCGAGGCCTGCGACGATGGCCCGATCGGTAGCCTGAGCTGCACCAGCAGCTGCACGTTCCGCGTGGTCAAGTAAGCCGCAGCATTGCGGATGAGCGCTGGCGCTTCGTGTGAGCGCTGGCGCTTCGTGTGAGCACACTGGCGCTTCGCGTACCGCTGTCTCGACGCGGTACGCCGCTGCACGAGCGCGTTTCGCGTTGCGCGCGTGTTCGCGCAGCGGCTTGAATTTGGCGCTCCGCGCGGCGTTTGCGCGAGCTTGGAAACGGCCCGGCATTAGCCTGGAAATGCGCGAATTGCGAGGAAATTGCTGGTACGGGATTTGATTAGGCAGGGTTCTTTCGGGCTTCGAAAGGATTCTCATGTTCAAGAAATGCGCGCTCGTACTCACGCCTCTCGCGATCTCCTTGCTGGCTTGTTCGGCGAACACGGATGGGCTGATGGAGCCAGGCGGTAGTGCGGGTGAGAACGCCGGAATCGCTGGCGCGGCAGCGAGTGCAGCGGGCAGCGGCAGCGTGATGGGAGTCGGAGGCGCAGCGGGAGCGGGCGTGGGAGTAGGCCTTGGAGCAGGAGCGGGAGGCGCAGCGGGCACGCGGGCGGGAGCGGGTGGGGAGGCGTCAAGTGCTGCGGGGGGCAGCGGCGGGCATGCCGGAGGTGGCTATGCCGGAGGCGGGGTGCTGGGCGCGCTAGCCTACGAACAGACCTTCGAGGCGCTCAGCGCGGGGCTGTGGAAGGGCAACGTCGACGGCGCGAAGGTCAAGGCCCACCCGGAGAACGCGCAGATCATGGAAGGCTGCGGCCCGGACAACTCCAAGTGCTTTCGCGTCGTGTATCGCCAGGCCGACGGCATCCACAAGATGCCGCCTTCGAGCCCAGTGTTCACGAGCAGCGGCGGCACGATGAATTGGACTGCTTCCGACGCCAGCCAAACCAACACCGCAACCGACGTCACCCAAGCCAACATCGCCATCAGCGGCTCCAGCGCTGGCAAAGACAAGGCCTCCGCTAAGGCCATCCCGAGCAAGGAGTACACGCTCACTTATCGTTTGTACTTCGAACCCGGCTTCGATTTCGCGAAGGGCGGCAAGTTGCCCGGCCTCGCGGCGGCGGCCTTCGATAGCGGCTGTTCGGAAGATGGCAGCACCAAACGTCAAACGTCCAACTGGAGCGAGCGCTTGATGTGGCGCGCAAATGGTCGTTTGCAGCTCTATTCGTACGACCAAAGTCGTCCTTCCGGTGGCTGCGGCGTCGAGAAAACGATCGACGAGCTCGAGGGCGAGCAACCATTCGAAATGCCGGGCGCGATCCCCAAGGACGACAAATTCCGACTCGGGCCGGGCGTTTGGTACACGGTGCGCATTTCGGTGCGCGTCAACGACAACGACAGCGTGACCTACCAGCGCGACGCCAGCGGCAACCTGATCAAAGACATGGACGGTTTCCCGCAGCCGACTGGCGGCAACGGCGAAGTGAGTCTCGCGATCCGCGCGGCGGACGGCTCAGTGGAGCGCCTGCTGATCTTGCCCCAGGTTGCGCTGCGCGACGAATGCAACGGGCCGTGCCCCAAGACCGTACCTGACTCAGCGGATGCCTGGGTGAACGGCGTGTTTTTCAGCACCTTCTTCGGCGGCAACGAAACCAAGCGCACCACCTGCGTGGACACCGCGCAAAGTACGCTCAACAGCGTCGTCCCGGCGAAGCTCCCGAGCGTACCCGGTCTCACTCCTGAGGTGTTCACAGCGCTGTGCGCGTCGCAGATGAACGCCGCCATCTTTCCGAAGCTGACCTGGAATCCGCACACGCCTTCCGCTGCGCGCTTCGACAACTTCGTCGTCAATCAGGGCTACACGAACGCGCCGCTGAGCGAGACAGACGGCGGTTAGCCCGCGGCTCAGCGGCCCTTGCGCGGGCGCGGCAGCGCGTAGCTGTCCAAGCGCCGCAGCAGCCCGCGCCGCGACATGCCTAGCACCTCGGCGGCGCGTTTCTGATTGCCGCCACAGTCAGCGATGGCTTGGGCAATGCGCTGCCGCTCGAGCCGCTCGCTGTCCGCCAACACCGGCACATCGTTTGCGGGTGTCCCGCGGGCAGCCAAGGCCGGCTGTGCGCGGCCCAGAAACGCCGGGTCCGCTTGCAGGTGCTCGAGCTCGATGCTGCCGCCTTGGGCGAGTAGCGCAGCCCGCTCGATCAAGTTCTTCAGCTCGCGGATGTTGCCTGGAAAGGCGTAACGGAGCAGCCAAGCGTGCGCCTGTGCGCTGAGGACAGGCGCGCGGCCAGCGAGCTTGGTCGCGAATTCCTCCAGGAATTGCCGTGCTAGCGGCGCGATTTCCGCACACCGCTCGCGTAGCGGCGGGATGGTCAGGCTCAGCCCGTTGAGCCGAAAATACAGGTCGGAGCGAAACCCACCGCGCGCGATCAGCTCGCCGAAGTCGCGGTTCGTGGCGGCAATGAAGCGCACATCGATGGCGCGCGGCGTCAGGCTTCCGACTCGCAACACTTCCGCGTTGCCCAGCGCGCGCAGCAGCTTGGCCTGCAGCGGCAAAGCGAGCTCGCCGACTTCGTCGAGCAGCACGGTGCCGCCGTGTGCTGACTCGAACAGCCCGGGCTTGGCCTGCAGCGCGCCAGTGAACGCGCCACGCTCATGACCAAACAGCTCCGCTTCAGCCAGGGACTCCGAGAACGCCGCGCAGTTGAGCTTGAGGAACGGCTGCTCGGCACGTGGCGAGCGCTCATGAATGCGCCGCGCCAATACCTCTTTTCCGACCCCAGTTTCGCCCTGCAAAATCACGCTGAGCGTGCTTTGCGCGACCAAATCGACGAGTCGGTACAGCTCCGCCATAGCCAGCTGGGCAGGCGGCGTGGCTGGTGCGGCCGCTGTTGGGGCCAGCAGACGCATGCTTGGCTCGGGGCTGGCCTGTAGCATCAGAAAGGCGCTGCCGAGTTGCACGACATTCCCGGGTAACAGCTCAGCCACTTGCCCGCGCGCGAGCTGCTGTCCTGCCACGCTGGTGCCGTTCGAGCTTTGCAGATCACAGATCGTGGGCGGCGTACCGGCTCTGATCAACGCATGCTCGCGCGACACGGACGGCGCGCCGATTTGCAAGTCGGCTTCGAGCGAGCGCCCGAGTAGCAGCTCGCCTTGGGCGGGCACGGCGCAGCTGGCATGTCCGCCGTCCCAAATCGCAACCAGCCGCGGACCGCCGGCAGCATCCGGTGCGGCAACTGACGCGGTTTGCTCTTCCGAAATAATCACCCTTGGGTATTACAGCGGCCCGTGTTTCTTCGTGGTATCTGCGTTTTGGGCGTCACTCGTCGCGCTGAGGTGTGTGCAAGCGGTGCCCAAGTGGGCGGTACTTGCTGTGCGGTTGGTGCACTTCACGTCCCGCGCGGCTTTCGTGCGTGTTCTGCGGTAGCTCGGCGCGTTGCCCGGGCTCGGCGCATGAACTCGGCAAAATTACGGCCATTGCTTGGCATTTCGGAGGAATGTCGGGGCGGCGTAATGGCCGCTCGTGCGCTCACTCGTTGGGTCATCTTGACTCGAAACGATCTTATTTTCGTGGGCAGCGAGAGCTCATGTAGGCGCAATCTTTGGCCTACGGTTTGCAAAAGCTGCACGCATGAAATCGGCGCGTGGCCTGCCTACTCGGCGCTGCGACCGGTGACTGACTACTCCGCTACGCGGTCTCTCACTCGGAATGAGGACTGCTACACTTTACAAGACTGGAGAGGTTCATGCGCTCTATTCGAACTTACGTTTGGTTGCCCGCGCTGTGCACGCTGGCCGCGCTACAAGCCTGTGGTGCTTCTTCGACCTCGGGTGATGGCGGCGGTTCTTCCGCCGGTGCGCCGGTCACTTCTGCCGGGTCGGTCGGCACGGCTGGCGCCGGCACCGCTGGCGCGCCGCCGATAAGCACCGGGGGCGACACGAGCGTTGCTGGAACCCCGGCAACCACCGGTGGAGACACCGGCACGGCCGGTACGCCCGGCGCGGGCGGTAGCAGCGGCGCCAGCACGGCGGGCGCAGCGAATGGCGGCGCGAACACCGCCGGCGGCGGCAGCGGCGGGACTAGCAGTGGGGGCAAGGGCGGCACGAGCGGTACTGGCGGCACCAGCGGCTCTGGTGGTTCCGGTGGCGGCGGCACGGTCACGCTCAAGGCACTCGGTAAGTTCGTGCTCACTTGGTACACGTTTCAAGACAACACGCCGGTGAACTCGTTGTTCAGTGCGTCTGGTCACATCCTGGTGCCGTACGTGTCCGTGGCGGTGCCCTTCACGCAGCTTGCCAATTGCAACGGCCTGAAGCCGCCCAGCGGCAAAACGTGCGGCACACTCAAGTACGGCGACAAGCTATTCGTGGATTTCCTCAAGGACCGCGTGATGCCCAACGGCATGAAGCACACCGGTTGGGTCATGGTCGACGACTTCTGCGGCGACGGCGGTGACGACACGTACTGTTATCAAGATGGTGGTGACGGCAAGACGTACCCGAACGTCGACATCTACATCGGTGACTTCGTCAAATCGGGCATGAAGCCCGACGCCAATGGCTGCGGCGGGCCAGCTGGCGACGGTGGTCAGCTGTTCAACCTGTCGAGCGGCACGCCCGGCGCGTTGTTCATCAACAACTACGGTGGCGCTACGCTCGGCACCGGCAAATGCGGTGATCGCCAAACCGCGCGCGATCAACAGTACGGTCCAGCGAAGGGCAAGCCCTTCGGGAGCGACGGCGTGTCGGACGGCAGTCTGACCGCTTGCTGGGGTTACGACGGACAGAGCGACAGCTCGGACTGCTCCATGTGCAAAGCCAACGTGACTTGCGCTCCTTGAGCTCACTCACGCCGTGCGGGCGCTAAAGGGCGCGCAGCGGCGCGGTCGAGTTTCCCGTGGTGTGTGGCACGCGGTGCGCCATCCTCTCGAAAGGTGGCGCGCCGCGTTTTTTTCGTGCGCCTTGAGCTTGTCGGGTAGGTGTGCTCCCCTGAGATGGTTGCCTTTACTCGACCCGACAAGAGCCCGCGCATCCGGCGGTCTCAAACAATTCCGTGGCACTGTTTTTGCTGAGTGTGACCTTCAATGATACGGCCCGATGAGATCGAGGACGAGACGCGCTCTCAGATCGCGTCGGATCCGCGCACTGGCTCGCAACCCCGCCTGCTCGCAATCTGGGACGGTGGCTCCACGAGCTGCTTCCTGCCGGCCTCTGGCCGAGTCGTGGCCGGTCGCTCGCACACGGCGGATCTGCGCATTGCCTCGAATTCAGTCTCGCGGCAGCACGCGCTGATTTGCGCGGGCTCTCCGCCCACCATTCAGGACCTGCACAGCTCGAATGGCACCCGAGTAGACGGCCAAAAGTTGGAGGGCGGGCAAAGCGTTTCGTTCACCTCCGGCCGCGTGGTGGAGCTCGGTGACGCGCTGCTGATTTTCCAAGAGGGCCACGCTCAAAATGAGCCGCCTTCGAGTCGCGCGGGCCACACCCTGCCGCCGCCTCCGCCGGCCGCTGAAGACGACACGGACGGCAAGATGGACCGCCTGTACCGGCTGGTGGATCTGGTCGCCACGGGTACGTTGAGCGTCATCTTGCAAGGCGAAACGGGCGTTGGCAAAGAGGTGATGGCCAAGCGCATTCACCAGCACTCGTCGCGCGCCGACAAGCCGTTCTTGAAGATCAATTGTGCCGCCTTCGCGGAGTCGATGGTCGAATCCGAGCTGTTCGGGCACGAACGCGGCGCATTCACGGGCGCTGCGCAGGCAAAAGCGGGTTTGCTCGAGACCGCATCCGGCGGAACCGTGCTCCTGGATGAAGTCGCTGAGCTTTCTCTGCCGATGCAAGCAAAGCTGCTGCGCGCCGTGGGCAACGCGGAAGTGTTGCGCATTGGCAGCCTGAAACCGCGCTCGATTGACGTGCGCTTCATCGCCGCCACCAACGGTGATTTCAACGACCTGATCCTACGCGGCGCGTTCCGTTCGGACCTGTATTTCAGGCTCAATGGCATCAGCTTGACGATCCCTTCGCTGCGCGAGCGCCCGGCAGAGATCCAACCGCTGGCCAAGGAATTCGTGACCGAGGCGAGCGGGCGCTTGGGGCTCGCGGTGCCCGCGTTCAGTAGCCGCGCCGTGACCTGGATGGCCGGCTACTCTTGGCCGGGTAACATTCGTGAGCTGCGCAGCGTCGTAGAGCGCGCGGTGTTGCTCGCGCGCGGCGGCACGATTGAGGTCGAGCACTTGCAGGTAGACGCGGAATTCTCGACTGGCGCGCTGCGCTCGACCTCCGGCGCGGGCGACGCGACGCCGATTCGCGATGCCGTGCTCAGTGAACCGCTCGCCGCGAGCGCGCGTGCGGTTCCCGCGCCCAAAGGCGAGCCCGAAAGCTTGCGGGACGAGGTCGAACGGCTGGAACGCGAGCGCATTGCGGACGCCATCGCGCGCTGCGGCGGCAACCAGACCAAGGCCGCGGAAGTGTTGGGTATGTCGCGCCGCGCCCTGCTCAATCGCCTGGATATCTACGGCTTGCCTCGGCCGCGCAAAGGCACCTGAGCTAATTGTACTGAAAGTGCGCAACCTGCTCCGGCGAACGGAGCGGATAGTGCATTTATCTCACAGGCTGGTCGCGCCCGACGCGACGAGTCCGGTTTTGGTGCAAACGCTCAGAACGCGAGGTTCAGCCGCATGCGCGCGCCATCCGGGCGCGGCTCGAGACCGAGCGCGGTTTTCGCTTGGGGATCCGGGCCGGAGCTGAAGAAAACCCAGGCGGCGGCGCCAAAGGCCACCGCCGAAACGCCCAGGGCGATGTCCGAAATCAGCGCTTTGTTGTCCACGGATTTGCGCTGAGCGGGGGTGCAAGTGGGCGCGCAGGCGTCTTGGCCGTCCTTGAGCTCGTTGAATTGATGCTGGGCGGAAAGCCCAAAGTACAGCGCGCCGCCTAGTGCCACCACGCCTACGCCCGTGAGCGTGGCTGCGGCCACCGGGAACGGCTTGGACGGCCGCGGCGCTGGCGGCTCCTGCTGCAGCGCGTGCTCCTGCAACGCCGCGCTCGGCGTGGGCGGTTTCGACAACGGGTGCAGCACGGCCTCGACCGCCACGCCGCGATTCTCCGGCTCCATCGAGCGTTCGAGTTGCACTGGCTCGAAGCCGGGGGCTTCGAAACGAAACACGTGCGGTCCGGCGTCCACCACCACGGGGCGCTCGAGCTCGTCACGCGGGACGAGCGTGCCGTCGACCCAGAAGTTTAGATTCTCGATGCGGTCCCCACTGAGGTTCGCGGCCTTGACCGTGATCGTTGGCAGATCAGCCTCCACCTCAGCCGTCCAGCGCCGGCAATCCTGCACGATGGCGTTCGGGCAGGTGCTGTCGTCGCAGATGTGGAACTGCGCGCGCGCGCTGAACAGCCGACCGGCGAGGCGCTCTTCCTGCCCCTTGGTGTACGCGTCCGAGCAGGCTTCGACGGTGACGTCCGCGCGAGACACGCTACCCCAGACGAGCAAGCTGAGTCCCAAGCTGACGGCTGCGGCAGTTCTCGGTGGGGACATCAGGCCCGACGAGAAAGTAACACACTGCTTCTCGCCGTGTGCGTAGGAATCCCATTGCTCGCTGCTTTGCGGGCGTTTGCCCGCTCAGCGCAGGCAGGCAAGCTTCATATGCCGCACGCCGCGCGAGTCGACGATGTAGGGCGGGTTGCAACCGGCCGGCGCGCTCGTCGCCGCGGGGCTCGCGACCTTGCTGGTGCTGGCCGGTCGAACTACGGGCGGCGCGACGCCAGCTTTCGGTGCGGGGCTCGCCGTCGGCAATTGCTCCAGCTCCACGACTCGCGGTGTAGGTGTTGCGGTGCTCACTGGCGCCGGCGCGGGGCTCGGTGCAACGGGCGGTGCGACCTGCGACGCTGCCGCGGATACGTGTAATTCCACGGGTGCGTTTTGTGCGCGAGTGAACACGAAAAATAGAGCAATTGCACCCGCAAGCAGCGCTGCTGCCGCGCCCAATTGGTTCAAACGGCGTCGCCGCGGGCCCGGGACCTGACTCGGCGCCGGTGAGCGCGTCATGGAGATCTGCGAACGGCTCGACTGCTCCGCCGAGGCTTGGATGTACGTGTCAGCGGTCACCGTGCGGTGCGATTCGGCTCCCGAGATCGTCGCGAGCATCTTGCGCACGGACGGGTGTTCGTCGCTTTCGCTGCTCGAGCTCGAACCTTGTTCAATCTCGGCGATGCGCGCGGAATGGACCGCCAGCTCTTCGTGCACCACGCTCTGCACCCAACGCGCGACCGTAGAGGTCGAGGCGATGCGCGTCACCGCTTCGATCGCGTCGGCGAAGTCGTTGGCACTCGCGAAGCGCTTCTCCGGGTCCGCCTCGAGCGAGCGCAGCACGACGGCGTCGAGCTCCGGCGACACGTCAGCGCTGAAGGTGGAGGGCGGTTCCACCGGTTCATTCTTGGTGAAACGCGCCAGCACGGCGCCGCTGTCGTCACCCTTGAACAGCCGCTCGTTGGCCAGTGCCTCCCAGAGCACGATGCCGGCCGCGTACACGTCCGTCCAAGGACCAACGCTGCCGCCGTTCACCTGTTCCGGCGCCATGTACGATAATTTGCCCTTAACCTGGCCGTCGCGCGTGGTTTGGATGCGCCAAGAGGCCTTGGCCACGCCGAAGTCCAGCACGCGGGACAGGCCGTCGCTGCCGATCATCACGTTCTGCGGGGACACGTCGCGATGCACGATGCCGAGCGGCTGGCCGCGCTCATCGTGCGCTTCGTGTGCAGCGTGCAGACCATGGAGCGCGCCGACCATCACCGCGGTCGAGATCTCCACCGGAATGCTTGCCTCAGTGGCGCCGACAGTCCGCATCAGGCGGCTCAGGGACACGCCATGCACGTAGTCCATGACCAGGAACAGCTCGCCGGAGAGCGCGACGACGTCTAGCGTGGGCACGACATTGGGATGGCGGATGCGCGCGGCTAGGCGCGCCTCATCCAGGAACATCGACACGAACTCGGGGTCTTTGGCGTAGTGCTGATGCAGGCGCTTGATCGCAACCGTGCGCGCGAAGCCAACGGGGCCGAGCAGGCGCCCCAAATGCACCGTCGCCATGCCGCCCGACGCGATCTCGTCGTGAAGCGCGTAGCGCCCAATGACGGTAACCGGCTCGCGAGCGGACATTCTAAACTCCAAGCGTAACATGCCGTGGTTGGGCCCGGGCGACGTGGCAATTCGTTCAGGGGGGCGGTCTGCCTACATCCAGGCGCGCGGCTTTGCCGATTGGCGGCCGCATCGTGCCGATTCGGGGCCGGGCAGGGCGCGCCTGAGGGGTGCTTTGGCGGGGCCGGAGGGGCCCGTTTTCCAGGGAAAAAGCGCAAAGTCCCCGCGACGGCCGGATTGCGCATGTTAGAACCCAAACATGCGTCTGGCGACTGCGTTCGCGTGCGGCGGCGCCTTAGCGGCGTTGGTCGTGACGGCATGCTCTGCGCTGCTCGACACGAGCGTGCTGACGCGTGGCGCGCCCGGCGGAACCGACACTGACGCGGGCGGCACGTCGTCAACGGGCGGCGCTGACGTGCCTAACGGTGGCGGCCCAGACGGCACCGGCGGCGCAGCCACGGGCGGTGATGCTGGCTCGGTTGCGGCGGGCGGTACGGCCGGCCTCGGGGCCACGGGCGGCGATGAAACCGGGGGCACTGCCGCGCAGGGCGGGTTAGGAGCCACGGGTGGCACGCTCGACGACGCGGGCACGGCAGGCCTGGACGCGGGCGCCGCCGGCGCACCCCGTTGCGTGGTCACGAGCGGCGCCGACTATTGCGATGGCATCGACAACGACTGCAACCCCGCGACGAAAGAAGTCTGCCCCGCGGGCTGCGTGTCTCACGTGTTTCAAGGGCATGGCTACATGGCCTGCACCGGCGACCCGACGTTCACAGCAGCGGAGGCGTTGTGCGTGAAGCAACACATGCACCTAGTGGAGATCAACGACGCCGCCGAAAACGCGTTCGTGCTCTCCATCATGAAGCCGCTCGGGCAATTCGTGTGGATGGGTGGTACGGACGCGTGGAAACCGCACGTGTTCCGCTGGCCCGACACCAACCTCATCTGGAGCACCGGCCCAGTCCCCGGCGTGTACACGAACTTCGGTTCCGGCGAGCCCGCCAACCTGACGGTAACTGCGTGTCTGCAGTTCACCAACGTCACCGCTCCGCCAGCGGGTTCTTGGACGGATACGCCGTGTACTGAAAAACAGCCGTACGTGTGTGAGCGCTACGCGCCGTTTCCGCCTTGAGGTGTAAGTCGCGGGCTCGATTTCACGGTCCCCTTCATTCAGGGCTTCGTGAATCACCAGCGAGCTTGAAGCGCAGCTAACGCACTTCGTGTCCGGAACGCCATGCGTAGCCTCTCTTGAGACGCTGTGCGCAGCCCGCCCGGAACTAACACGACCTAACAGTCTTGGAAGACCAGATCACGATCTGCGACTGAGAGGCGAAGCCAACGAAGGCTGACCGAACAGGCGCCTGCGATCTCTCAGCAAAGCGCGAGCGGCCAAGCGCCGCCCGTCACCACTAGGCCAGAAATACCTCCAGACGCCAGACACCCCAAACACGCGATCCCGCCCCCCGGCACAACACTTGCGTAGGCGTCACTGGAACACGTGAACGCACAACAACCACCAGCCACCGGTCACCTCACGCGTGGCTTCGGGCTGAAGCACGCGGTTGCCCTCAACATTTCCAACATGGTGGGGGTGGGGCCGTTCCTGACCATTCCGCTGCTCTTGGCGACGATGGGCGGGCCGCAATCAGTGCTTGGCTGGTTCGTGGGCGCGTTGTTGGTCGCGTGCGATGGGCAAGTGTGGAGCGAGCTGGGCGCTGCGCTCCCCGGTTCGGGTGGCAGCTATCGCTTCTTGCGTGAGGCGTACGGCCCGGCGCGTTGGGGCCGCTTGATGGCCTTTCTGTTCATCTGGCAGTTCATTCTCAGCGGGCCGCTCGAGGTGGCCTCTGGCTTGATCGGCTTCGCTCAATATTTGAGCTACCTGTTCCCGTCGCTGGGGCCGTGGGGACAGAAGCTCGTGGCCGCGGCCGTGGGCTTGCTCGCGGTGTGGGCGATCTCGCGGCGCATCACTTTTCTGAGCAAGCTCACGCTCACGCTGTGGGCGGGCACTGCGGTCACCATGTTGGTCATCTTGGTGACCGGCGCGCTGCATTTCGACGCACACCTAGCGTTCGATTTTCCGCCCCAAGCATTCAAGCTGCAGAGCGGCTTTTTCTTGGGCCTGGGCGGGGCAACGCTGATCTCCGCGTACGACTACTTGGGCTACTACGACATCTGTTACATCGGCGATGAAGTGCGTGACCCGGGGCGGGTGATTCCACGCTCGATTCTGTACTCAATCGCGTTCTGTGCGGTTGCGTACATTGGCATTTATTTGGCCGTGATTGGCGTCGTGCCCTGGCGTGATGCGATCAAGTCGCACTTCGTGGTCTCTGATTTCATGCAGCGGCTGCATGGCACCAAAGCCGCCGCGGCGCTCACGGTGGCCGTGCTGTGGACGGCGTTTGCCTCGGTGTTTGCGCTGCTGCTCGGCTATTCGCGCATCCCATACGCGGCCGCGCTAGACGGCTACTTCTTCGCGCCGTTCGCCAAGCTGCACGCCACCAAGGGCTTCCCGCACGTTTCCTTGTATGTGCTCGGCGGTATCTCCATCGCGGCCGCATTCCTGCGCTTGGATGAAGTGGTGAGCGCGCTCATCACGACGCGCATCTTGGTGCAGTTCGTCGGTCAGGTGTTCGCGATCCCACTCTTGCGCAAACGCATGCCGGACTCCGCACGGCCGTTCAAAATGTGGCTGTACCCATTGCCCGCCGGCCTCGCCTTCATGGGTTGGATGTACATCTTCCTGACTTCGGGCTGGGGCTACGTGTTGGCGGGGCTCATCACGCTGGTCGTTGGCTGTGGCGCGTTCTTGGTTTGGTCGCGCGTGGGTCGCGCTTGGCCTTTTGAAGGAGCCAGCAATTGACGTCTTTTCGCGGCACCTTGCGTATCGCTGGCCTCTTGGGGTGGGGCGCTCTTTTTGGCGGCCTGGTGCCCGCCTGTGTGCCGGAACAGCGGCCCGTGGTTTCGACAGCCGCGCCACTGCCAACGGCGAGTGCCAGCCCGAGCGTGACGGCAAGCGTCGCTGTTGCGGCGGCGCCCGCCGCAACAGCACCTCCACCCGTGCAAGCCCCGCTCACGGACGCGCACTGCTTCGAATGTGCTGACGACCGCGTCACCCTGCGCGACGGCTGGCAACTGCAAGCCTCTGCCAAAGTGAAGGCCACCGGCAAAGAGCTGTCGCTGGCTGAGTACGTAGCAACCGACTGGTACGCGGTGTCCGTGCCTTCAACGGTGCTCGCTGGGCTGGTCAAAAACGGCGTTTACCCGGACCCGTACCAAGCCAACAACCTGAGCGCGATCCCAACAGCGCCCTTTGCGGGCTCCTACTGGTACCGCACGCAGTTCAGCTTGCCCTTCGACTTCGAGGGGCAAGTGACCTGGTTGAATCTGGATGGCATCAACTACCGCGCCAACCTGTGGTTGAACGGCAAGCTCGTGGCGTCGTCGCAAGACTTGGTCGGCACGTTCACCAGTCACGAGTGGAACATCAGCCAGTACCTGCGGCCGGGGCAGGCCAACGCGCTCGCGATCGAGGTTTTTCCACCGGATCCGAAGAAGGATTTGGCGCTCAGCTGGTTGGACTGGAACCCTACACCGCCCGATCGTGATCTGGGAATTTGGCGGGACGTGTACTTGAAACGCAGCGGCCCGGTCTCGCTGCGCGGCAGCCGCGTGCTATCCAAAGTCGACACCGCCACGCTCGATTCCGCAGAGCTCACCATCAAATGTGAGCTGCACAACAACAGCGAGCAGCCCGTTCGCACGCACCTGGAGGCGCGCCTTGGCCCTGCGGTGTCAGGCACGGACGCTCCGCTGATTCACGTGGCTCAAGAGGTGGACTTGCTGCCCCATGAGGCGCGCACGGTCGCCTTCGACGCAGCTCGCTTTCCCGCGCTGCTGATCAAAAAGCCCAGGCTATGGTGGCCCGCGCAGCTCGGCGCGCCCAACCTTTACGACTTACGACTCAGCGCCAGCGCCGACGGTCGAATTTCGGACGCGCAACCGCTGCGCTTCGGTATTCGTCAAGTGAGCTTCGAGCCGACGCCGAACGGTGCGCGCGTGTTTCGCATCAACGGCAAGCGCGTGATGATCCGCGGCGGGGGCTGGGCCTCGGACATGCTGCTGCGCAGCGACAACGCCCGGCTCGAAACCGAGCTCGCGCTGTTCAAGGACTTGGGTCTGAATACGATTCGCCTGGAAGGGAAGCTGGAAACCGACGACTTTTACGCCAAAACCGACGCCTACGGCATCCTGACCCTGCCGGGTTGGATGTGCTGCGACGAGTGGCAAGCGAGCAAATCATGGACCAAGCCGCTGCGCGAAATCGCTAAGGCCTCGATGGCGACGCAGGCGCAGCGCCTGCGCAATCACCCGAGCGTGATTGACTTCCTGATCGGCAGTGATGAAGCGCCAGCGCCGGACGTGGAACGAGAGTTCCTCGCGGAGCTGCAGAAGGCAGACTGGCCCGTCGCCATCACGTCTTCGGCAAGCGATCGCACGACCCCCGCGCTCGGCCGCAGCGGCCTGAAGATGACCGGACCCTACGACTGGGTTCCGCCGAGTTACTGGTATCAAGACCAAAAATACGGCGGCGCCTTCGGCTTCAACAGCGAGACCGGCCCCGGGCCAGGCATTCCGGAGCTAGAGACGCTGCGTGATTGGCTGACGCCTGACGATCTTGTGGCGCTGTGGTCAAAACCGAAGGCGCGTCTCTTTCATGCGGGCACCCAGGCCACGCGCTTCGAGACGTTGGGTGTGTTCAACGACGCGCTCAGCAAGCGCTTCGGCAAACCGACCAGCCTCGAAGACTACGTGCTCAAGGCCCAAGTCATGAACTACGAGGCTGAGCGCGCCATGTTCGAAGCCTACGGGCGCAACAAATACTCGAGCACGACCGGCATCGTGCATTGGATGCTCAACAATGCCTGGCCATCGCTGATCTGGCACCTCTACGGACATGATTTCAGCGCCGCGGGCGGCTATTTCGGGGCCAAGAAGGCCAACGAAGCCGTACACATTCAGTACTCGTACGACGACCGCTCGGTCGTCGTAGTGAACCACACTCAAGAAGCGACGCAGGGCCTGAGCGCGGCCGTGCGCGTGTACGACAGCGCGTCGCAAGAACGCTTCGCCTTGGATTTCCCGCTGACCATCGCCGCGGATTCTTCGGCGAAGCTGCTCGCCTTGCCGGAGCTCGAGCAGCTTTCGGACGTGTACTTCGTCAAGCTCAGCTTGCTCAAGGGAACCAGTGTGGTGAGCAGCAACTGGTACTGGCTCTCGCGCAAAGCGGAGGTGATGGATTTCCGGCGCACGGATTGGGACTACACGCCGACGACTGCCTTCGCTGATTTCACGCCACTATCGCGACTCGCGCCGGCCACCGTGAAGGCGCGGATCTTGGACAAGGACCCAGCCAGGCCGCACGTGTTGCGCGTCGAGCTGCAGAACACGTCACCCGTCATCGCTTTCTTCGTACGGCTGGCGCTGACGCGCGGCTCCGGCGGATCGCAAATTCTGCCGGCGCTTTGGCAAGACAACTACGTGTCGTTGCTACCTGGCGAAAAGCGGGAGCTCGAGGTCAACTATCAAGGCGCACCTGACTTGCAAGGCGCGCTTCCTGCAGTGGACGTGAGCGGTTGGAACGTGGCTCGCACTGCCGCCAGCGCGTTTGGCAGCGCCCGCATCGAGTATTCGCCCTCGATTTCGCGAGCTCGTTCTCTGGTCTCCGTGAGCAAGTAAGTGAACGGACTCGGTGCTCGGAGCACGGTTGGTGCACACCACGTGCGTAGTTCCCACAAGCTGCGCAAATACGGATTCGAACTACGCGAGGTTGGGGCTGGCACATATCCTGCTCCTTCTCGCCTGAGCGTCCGAGGAACGGATCGCTGGAGCAAGCATGTTTGACGCGGTTCTAGAAAGTCACGGCCCTCGCCGCCCGCTTGGTCGCGGAGCGCTGGTTTCCCTTGCCGTGCACGGCGTGCTGATCGCCGGGGCCGTTTATCTGTCTGCGCATTCGGGCGGCGGCCAAGCGAAGGTCGAACGCGTGGTGACGTTCTTCAACCCACCCGCGCCTCCTCCTCCTCCGCCGCCGCCTCCAGGTGGTGGCGGTGCACGGCCTCACCCGAAGACCGAGCCCAAGAAGGTCATCAAGAAGCCAGACACGGTCGTGCAGACCGACAAGAAGATCGAGACGCCGACGGAGGCCGACAAGAAGCCGGATCCAGAACCGGGTGGTCAAGTGGGCGGCGTGGTCGGTGGCGTGCAGGGTGGCGTCGTTGGCGGCGTGGTGGGTGGCACCGTTGGCGGTGTGCTCGGTAACGAGCTGAAGCCGACCAACTCTGTCTTGCCGTTTGGGCCGGGCATGAATCGCCCGACGCTGCTTTCGCATAGCGATCCGGTTTACACGCGTGAAGCCGCCGCCATGAGCATCGAGGGGCTGGCGCTCGCCAAGTGCATCGTCACTACCAGCGGCAGTCTGCGTAACTGCCACCTCATCAAGGGCCTTCAGTTCATGGACGCGTCAATCCTGGCCGCCTTGGCGACCTGGAAATACTCGCCGATTACCTATCAAGGCCAGGTCGTCTCCGTGGAGATGACGATCCCCGTGCACGTGAAAGCGCACTGACGGCCGGCGTTTTCCTTCAGCTTCTCAGCAAAGCCCAGTTCTCAAAATTTCGAGGAATCATGCAATTTACTCTGTCCGAACTCTGGTCCCACATGGGCCTTTTCGCGCGCCTCATCGTGGGCGTGATGGGGCTCATGTCGTTGGCGTCGCTCTTCGTCGCCAGTGAGCGCCTACTCAGCTTCCGCAAGGCACGCCGCGCTTCGTTGCTGTTGCTGCAACGCCTCGCGCCGCTGCTCAAGACGGGTGACATCGACGCCGCGGCGTCCATGCAGCTGGATGGAGAAACGGGCTTCGTTGGCCGGGTGCTGGCTGCTGGGCTGCGCGCCTATCGCATTGCGCCGCGGCACGATGCTGACCTCACCTTCGAGCTGGTGGCTCGCGCGCTGGAACGCCAAACCGAGCGTGAGAATCAGAACATGAAGCGCGGACAGGCCGTGCTCGCAACCGTGTCGTCCACCGCGCCGTTCGTCGGTTTGCTGGGTACCGTCATGGGTATCGTGAACTCCTTCCAGCAGATGGCAGCGTCTGGCTCCGGTGGTTTGGCCACGGTGTCCGGCGGTATTTCCGAAGCCTTGATCACGACTGCCTTCGGTCTGCTCGTCGCGATTCCGGCCGTCATGATCTACAATTACTTCCAGAGCGTCATGGAAGGCGTCGCCGTCGACATTTCCGAGTCCGCCAACGAGCTCTTGGACGTCGTCGCGACGAAAGCCAAGCAGCACCCAGGCGCTGAGCTCTGGCCGAATGCCGCGGCGTGAGCCGAGCCATTACCCGAACACTGTGCTCGAAGCGTAACGGAGAACAACGCACATGGCCTTCGCGTCCGGCTCACAAAAAGGCGTAAAAAACGCGATCAACGTCACCCCTTTGGTGGACGTGGTGCTCGTGCTGTTGATCATCTTCATGGTCGTGACGCCGATGCTGCAACGAGGCAAGGACGTTCACTTGCCCAAGGCGCACGTTACCGAGAAAGAAAAGAAGGAGAGCGATCCCCTAGTCGTGTCCATGACCGCGGATCGCTCGGTGTGGGTCGAAAGCATCGTGGTCAAGGACGACATGCTCGAAGAAAAAGTCAGCCAAGAGCTGACTCGCGAGGCTGGGCGGCGCGTGCTGCTCAAGGGCGATGACAAGCTGAACGTGGGCGATGTACGGCGCGTGATGGATCACATCAAACACGCCGGCGCTTCCAGCGTCGAGCTCGCGATTGAAGAGGTCAAGCAATGAGCGGCCGTAAACGGCGGGGTTTTCACCCGGGCCGCAAGGGCATCGGCGGCGGTAGTCAGGGCGACATCAACGTGACGCCCCTGGTTGACGTCGTGCTCGTGCTGCTCATCATCTTCATGGTCGTGACTCCGCTCTTGGAGAAGAACATCCCGGTGCGCACGCCCAACAGCGAAAAAGTCGAGGAGGTCACGGAAGTGCCGCCCGATCAGCTGGTCGTGTACGTCGACAAAAGCGGCCAAATGCGCATCAACAGCGAACAGGTCGCGCAAGCGGATCTGCTGGCCAAGCTGCGCGCCAAGTTGGATTCGCGCGCTGCCTCGGATCGCGTGGTCTTCATCGTGGCCGATGACCTAGCGCGCTACACCACGCTCGTCTCGGTGATGGACGCAGCCAAGCAAGCGGGCGCGGACGTCCTCGGGTTCGCAACGGATCCGCCTCAGGTTACTCTGTGAAAGTGAAGCTGGGGCGCAGTCGCGGCCTCATCGGTCTGGCGCTTCCGCTCTCGCTCTTGAGTGCCCTGCAATGCAGCAAGCCGGGAGCTGTGTCCAAAGCCAGCTCCGCGGCTCGGTTTCAGGCCGGCACCACGATTCACGTCGAGATAGCACGCAGCAAAGCGCTCAATACATTCAACCCGCTGCGTGATCTGGGTGCCGGCATCGATCGCTTCGATACCGGCACTGTCGATCTGATGTTCTCGAAACCCATGCTGGACCCAGTGCTCGCGTCCGGCTGGGGCGCGGTTTCGTATCGCCTGAACACCGAGCTGCACGTGGAAGCTTGGCACTGGAATCCGCACGGAACCTGGAGTGAGCCGAGCGGTCGCGGCTACTTCACGGGCACCGCCGTCACTACGGAGCCGATTCGCCATTCGTTTGGTTACCCGCTGCCGCGACGCGGCTTCACGCACAACGAAGGCACGGAAAAAGTCGGTTATTCTCGACTGACTGACGGGGACGCCCATAGCTTTTGGAAGAGCAATCCGTACCTGTCGAGCGAGCTGACGGGCGACGCTGACGCCGCCTTTCCGCAATGGGTCGTGCTCGAGCTGGGAGCCGAGCAAAGCGTGGATGCGCTGCGCATCAACTGGGCAGAGCCCTACGCCAAGAGCTACCAAATCGAATACTGGACGGGCGGGGACCCGATGAAGCAGCCGAGCAGCGGCGCCTGGCACGCGTTTGCGGGCGGCACGGTGCGTGACGCCCGCGGTGGCGTCGCCACGCATCGGCTCGGTCCGACCCCGATCAAGGTTCGTTACTTGCGCGTGCTGATGACGGAGTCCTCGCACACCTGCGTGGCCGGCGACAGCGCGGACCGCCGTAACTGCATGGGCTACGCGATCTCCGAGCTACAGCTCGGCACGCTCGCCCCAAACGGTGAGCTCACGGACTTGGTGCGGCACGCGCCAGACCAAAGCCAATCCGCCACTTATTGCTCGTCCGTGGATCCGTGGCACTCGCCCGCGGATATCGAGCCGAATGCGGGGGAGCTGCCCGGCCTGGATCTGTTCTTCGCCAGCGGCGTGACGCGCGGCTTGCCCGCCATGATCCCGGTGTCCACGCTGTATGGAACGCCCGAGGATTCGGCTGCCGAAATCGCCTACTTGGAGAAACGCGGCTACCCGATCTCGTCCGTGGAGCTCGGGGAAGAGGCGGACGGGCAGTACATGACGCCGGAGCACTACGCCGCGCTGTACCTGCAGTGGGCAACGGCGATTCACAAGGTGGACCCCATGCTCAAGCTTGGCGGGCCCGCGTTCACCGGCGTGAACGAGGACATCCCCGCTTGGCCGGACGCGCAGGGCAATCGCTCCTGGTTCACGCGCTTCCTCAATTACCTGAAGGCGCGCAACCGGCTTGCCGATCTCGCCTTCATGTCGTTCGAGCACTACCCGTACGAGCCGTGCAAGGTCACCTGGGACGACTTGTACAAAGAGCCGCAGTTGATCAGCCACATCATGCAAGTCTGGCGGGACGACGGCTTACCCAAGGACATCCCCATGCTGGTGACCGAGGTCAACTTGTCCTCGGCCGCCAATCAGAGCTCGGTCGAGAACCTAGGCGGGTTGTGGTTGGCGGATTACGTGGGCGCGCTGCTCAGCGCGGGCGGGAAAGGCAGCTACTACTTTCACTACCTGCCTTTTCCGCTCGGCACGGAGTGTGATGAAAGCTCCTGGGGCACGCCGGGCATGTTCAAGTCCACGGACGAGCACCGCATCGAACAACCGACCTCGCAGTACTTCGCGAGCCAGTTGATCAACTTGCAGTGGGTGCAGCCGATAGATGCGCTGCACACGGTGTTCCCGGTAGTGAGTGAGCTGAAAGACGCCGCTGCACGCACCGTGGTTACGGCGTACGCCGTAAAGCGCCCGGATCAACAGTGGGCACTGCTGCTGATCAACAAGGATCCACAAAACGCGCACGCGGTTCGCATCGCGTTCCACGACTCTGAAACCGAGCTCGACCATGCGTTCGCAGGCAAGGTGGCCGTGACCAGCTTCGGGTCGGACAACTACCTGTGGTTTCCTGACGGCGCTTCTGGTTACGCCGACCCGGACGGGCCAGCTGCGTCCAGTGAGCAAACAGGAGGGGCGGGCACCGAGTACGTGTTACCCGGTGCCTCCATCACTGTGCTGCGCGGTCGCTTGAACTGAGCTAAAAGTGCGCTTCGCGCAAGTGAGCGCGCTGCTCTGCCGCAGCGCGCTCGGGGTCAGGATAACCCTCCGGAGTGCGTCAGCCGCCGGTGCCGGCAGTGCTTGCGCCGCCAGTACCCGCCGTGCTCGTGCCCGCACCGCCGGCAACCGCCGCGCCGCCGGTAGCGTCCGCGCCACCGCCGCCTGCGGTGTCAGCGCCACCTGATGCAGTACCTGAGTCGGGCGGCAGCCCGCCGTCCCAGCACTCGCCGTCGGGCACCATCACGGTGTCCGGCGGAGGATCGCCCGGGCACACCGACGGACCGTTGTAAGCATCCGGGCCGAATGAGCACGCCGCAATGGTGCACGCCGAGACGACCGCGGCGCTGAGCGCCAAAATCTTAATCTTCACGACCGCTGATCCTTTCACGGCGCGTCCTTCGAGCTGAGGCACAGACCGAGGTCCGTATTGCAGGTGGCTTTGGCTTCCGCCGGAATGGTGGATTTGACTTGGTACGGGTCGTTGCCCGAGGCGCAGTCGTCATCCGTTGCGCAGTCCACTTCAGGGGTGAGTAGCGCCACGTCGTAAACGGCAGTGCAGCCGTCCTGAGTGTAGGTGAGGGTCGCGAAGGTTTGCCCGCCGATTGAGGACGGCTTCACGACCGTGCGCCAGTTGCTCCACTTGTACTCGATGTGCGTTGCGGGCAGCGGCGGGTCGATCGGGTTTCCGTCGGTGTCCATGGTCTGCTCCGGCAGATCCGCGACTGCGACGTTGAACGTGTCGATGTGACACAGGTCGTGGCTGTCCGGATAAACGCTGGTGAACTTGCCCTGCGCGATGGTGGCCAGCACGACCGGATCGCTGTTGTCCAGAGTGCCGGCGACCTGCAGCCGGTTGCCGACGTACACCGAGCGCACGGCGATGTGCGCCACCTCGGAGTCGCGATTCGCGTCCGTGTTCACCGGCGGGTAGTTCTGTACCGCTAGAGTTTCACCGAGGTCCATGAACGGGAAGTCTGTCGTGCAGGTTCCGGTCTTCGCCATGGCGGTGATTTTGTAGCGCGCCGCGCCGCCGGCGCCGGAGGTGATGGCGCACTTGATGGCCGGTTCGTCGGCGCAGTGTGTGTTCACGAATGCCGCGCACAACACGCCGAACACGGTCAGTCCCTTGGAGAGCCTTCGAGTATTCATCGTCATGATCCGGTTCAGAAGGTGCTTCGGATGCCGAAGCGGAACGAGCGCGGTGGCTGATAGGACGTGGGGTTCTTGTAGTTCGGGTTCACGTCACCCGCGTACAGCGCGCGGCCGGTATCTTGCGTACGAGCCTGGCGCAGGTTGCCACCTGGCTTACCGAGCGCGAACGCCGGAGTGTAGCTTTCGTCGACCGCGTTCGCCGCTTGGAAGTTGAACAGATTGAACACGTCCATACTGAAGGTGAGCGTCTGATTCTTGTCGATGTTGTAGTGGTACGCGATGTTGAAATCCGCATTGTACTCCCACGGCAACCGGCCACCGGAGCCACGTGGCGCCAGCAAGTTGAGCGCTGCGCCGTAGATTTGGTCGGAGGCGTAGAAGTTGATTGGGCCGCCCGATTGCGCGCGAAGCGATGCGCCCGTCGAGACGGAGTGGTGCGGGGCGACCGTCCAATCCTTGGCTCCGAAGATCTTGATGTCGTGGGTGTGGTCGCCCGGGAGCGGGCCGTACTGGTTGTTGGTGAAGTAGCGCGAGTCGAAGTCCGAGTTGTGGCTCGGGCCGATGGTGCCGTCTTGCGCAATGAAGCCGCCAACGTTGCCGCGCAGGTAAGACACGGTGTAGCTCGCTTGGGCCAGCCAGTCGTCGCGCCACGCCTTTTGGAAGAACAGCGTCACCGCGTCGTAGTTGCGTTGCGCCTTCGGCAGCGCGCTGCCGATGCCATAACCCGGGTTACCGAGCTGGTACGTGTTCAAGTTGTCGAAGCTGAAGTCCTCAATCCAACGATTGAGCCAGCGCTTGGTGTAGGTGAGGCCCAAGCGCGCGTCCTTCAGGATCTCGTACTCACCGCCGAACACGATTTCGTCGGACGAAGTCGCTTTGATCTCCGGGTCAATCGGGCTCGAGCCGTTGCCGTAGGTGTAGTACTTCTGGCTAATCGAGCTGCCACTGTTCCCGGCTACTGCTGCGCTAGCCGGGCAGTTCGCGACGTGCGTGCCCGAAATCATGCAGCCGCCTTGATCGTAGGACGTCCCGAGCACCGGGTGACCGGTGAGGGTCAGGTCGTTCAATGCCAAGGGCACGTTCTGGTAGTACCGAGCGTAGTTGGCGAACAGCTTCGCGTGGCCTTCCTGAGTCGGGTCCCAGATGACGCCGACGCGCGGGGCCCACTGATTGGGCAAGCTGAGGCCGACGTTCCCGTTGCCACCATACAGTTGCTGCACGTCGTAGCGGACGCCGGCGTTCAGCGTGACCTTGTCCAGGATGCTCCAGCTGTCCTGCACGAAGCCACCGACGTTGATCGATTTGCTGGTGATGTGCAGCGGATCGAGCACCTTGATGTTGTCCGGGCCAACGAGCTGACCGAAGCCTTCGTTCACGTCCACGGTGCCGCCGCCAGCGGGCTCGGCCTCGCGTGCGCCGCCGGAGTGACCGGTCAAGTGGTCGAAGCTGACGAGCTCGAGCTGCGCGCCGGCCTTGACCACGTGATGGCCTGCACCCTGAAACAAGTAGGTCAGGGTGCTGCT
>FSWQ01000479.1_pt1 | contig 27967 bp, 25 predicted proteins | sample 1637691 | NCBI WGS metagenome assembly FSWQ01 (sample SAMEA3914814, study PRJEB12502) | metagenome | biome: forest; material: soil | place: USA | collected 2011-09-16 | depth 0.1 m | reverse complement strand
GTGCGCGCGTGAGCGTGGAAAATTCTGACCGCACATGTAATTGCGCAAATTGCCTGACGACGAGCAACTGGGCTCCCAGTCATGACGATCCGTTCTCTTGCTCTCGGCCTTGGTCGCGTGGGTCGCGTGCCAGGACTCGCACTGTTGGGCTTTCTCGCAGCGGGATGTGGCGGCTCGAAGCCGAGCTCGGGCGACGGCGGGTTCGCGGCTGGCGCGGGAGCAGGCGGGAGTAGTAGCGGCGGCGCGGCTGGTGGTGTCGCGGTGTCGTCGGGGATGGGCGGGCTGGACAGCAGCGGAGGAACGCTGGCCGCCGGCGGCGATGTGAGCGGGCTAGCCGGCGGCACTTCGGGCACATCGAATGCCGGTGGCGGCAGTGGCGGCAATGGCGGCAGTGCGGGCACCGGCGGTAGCGGCGGCATGGCTGGAAGCGCGACCGGGTCCGCCTGCGCAGGCAAGAGCTACGCTTTGTGCGAGGACTTCGAATCCGGCGTGGTGGACGGCATTCCGACTGGTTGGACCGCGCTCAAGGGCTTTGGCAGCGCAGAAGGAATCGGTCTTGCCAATGACCAGAAGCATTCCGGCTCGATGTCGCTCAAGAGCAACTCACAGGCGACCGGGCAAGGGCGCGTGCAGAAAAGCCTGATGGCGCTGGGCGCCACGGCCACGCTGCATTTCGGCCGGATCTTCTACAAAGTTCAGTCTCCTGCGCAGAAGCCGAGCGGCGGGGTGATTCACCTGACGCTGACAGCGCTCGAAGGCACGACGGAGAACCGCGTCGTGGACACGGTGCAGAATTCGAATGGAGCGTACCAGTTCCTGTTCAACATACCGGATGACTCCTGTTGTGTCGGCTCGCCGTATGACTACCGCTTCGACGACACCTGGCACTGCGCCGAGTGGCACGTGAGCGTTGCCGACCAGAGCTTTCAGTTTTGGATCGACGGGATGGAAGTGAAGTCCTTGACGTTTACCGGCAGGGCGGGCGCGCGCATGTCGAGCTTCAAATCCGTCGCAGTCGGGGCGATCTTCTATCAGAAGCCCCCCACGCCGATTGTCGTCTGGTTCGACGACCTGGCGATTGACGACACGCGCATCGGTTGCGACTAGATCTTTGCCGCGTCCTTGCGTTTGCCAGAACGGTTCCATCGCATTCGCTCAGAGTGCTGGCAACGACGACTACTTTCCGTTGCGTGGCGCAACTGGGAGGCATGAAGCGTGTGCTCCTGGGCGTGATGCTCGCCGCCCTGCTCTCGAACGCCTGCGAGGCCAGCATCACCGGCGACCGCTTGGGCGGAGGCGGGGCAACCGGATCGCCGGGGCAACCGAACGCCCCGGGCGGCGGAGCCTCTCCCGGCGGCGGTTCGCTCGGCGGCGGCCCCACTCAAAGCGGTGATCCCAACGCGGTCGGGCTTCGTCCGCTGATGCGCCTGAGTCGCCGAGAATACAACAACACCGTGCGTGATTTGCTGGGCGACACGACGCTGCCGGCCGATGGTTTTCCGGACGACCGCGATCGGGACTTTCAGTTCCGACGAGCCGGCTTGGTGGCGACCCAAGATGCCGAGCTGCTCCGGGACAGCGCGGAAGCGTTGGCCGCGGCTGCGCTGCCCAAGCTCGATCAGCTCGCGCCCTGTAGCGCAGGAAGTGACGAGGCGGGATGCGCCGCGCACTTCCTACAGACCTTTGGCTTGCGGGCGTTTCGTCGACCGCTGAGCGCGCAAGAGACCGCTGGCCTGCAAGCGCTCTATCAAACCGCGCGCGGCACACTCGCCATGACCTTCAACCAGGCCATTGGCGTGTTGATCGAGCAGATGCTTCAATCGCCAGCGTTTCTGTATCATTGGGAGTCGCCGTTCGGCATCCACCAGCTGGAGGGCGCGGCCATCAAGCTGGACGCTTACGATCTCGCCTCGCGCCTTTCTTACTTCGTCTGGGGCTCCATGCCGGATCAGGCGCTGTTCGACGCGGCGGCGGCCGGAAAGTTGGCGACGGATGCTGACGTGCTGGCTCAGGCCCAACGCATGGTGGTGGATCCGAAAGCCCAGGACACCGTCGCGACGTTCTTTTCCGAGCTGTTCGAGCTGGATGGTCTCGGCGATTTGCCGAAGGACCCGAAGACCTATCCTGACTACACGCCTGCTGTGAGTAGTGCGCTCGCGGACGCGAACGCGGCGTTCGTCAAGAACGAGCTCCTTACCGGAGACGGCAAGCTAGAGACACTGCTCACTGCTGATTTCTCGGTCAGCAATCAGCCCGTGCTAGCCAAGGTTTACCAGGGGGATGGCGCTGGCGCTGCTCGTAGCGGTCTGCTCACTCAGCCAGGCTTTCTCGCGGTAACCGGCGCTGCTGATGGCTCGCATCCGGTCAAACGCGGAAAAGCGATCTACACCAAGCTGCTATGCGGAGACTTGCCGCCGCCGCCCGCCAACGTGCCGCCGGCCCAGCCTGCTTCCGCTGGCGGCACGACGCGCCAGCGCTTTACCGAGCACGACCAAAACCCTTGCGCGAAGGGCTGCCATACCCTGATGGATCCTTTCGGTTTTGCCTTCGAGCACTACGACGGCATCGGTCGCTACCGGACGATGGACAATGGTCTACCGGTGGACTCGACCAGCCAGGCCACGATTGACGGGCGGGTTCAGCAATTTGCTGACGCTCTCGAGCTCAGCCGAATTCTAGCCAAGAGCGATACCGTTCGCAGCTGCGTCGCCAAACAATGGTTTCGCTTCGCGTTCGTGCGCACCGAAAGCGACGCGGACGCGCCCTCGCTCAGCAGCATCCGAGCGGCATTCGCCAAGAACAATTTCGATCTGCATGACTTGTTGCCGGCCATCGCAGTGTCGCGTTCCTTCCGTTTTCGCGCTCCGGCAGCGGGCGAGGTGATGCCGTGACTTTGATTCAAACCAGCAAAACGAGGCGAGTCTTTTCGCGCAGGGCGCTGCTCAGCAGCTTGGGCCTGAGCGCCGCGTTTCTTCCTCTGATCGGCGCCGAGCGTGCGCGCGCCGCGGGGGCCAATGGCTTTCCGAAGCGCCTCGTGACGGTGACCTGGGGTCACGGCGTGTGCCAATCTTTGTTCTACCCCAGCGATGACTCGGTAAATAGCGAGATCCTCGCGCCGCTCGCGCCCGTGGCATCGAAGGTGCTCGTGGCTGCCGGTCTCGACTACGAAATGATGCTGGCACAGGGGCACAACTACGACGGGCACTTCAGCTATCCGGTGATTTTCACCGGGACCTACAAGAACACGGGCGGGCAAAACTGCACGGCGACGGGACCCTCGCTCGACCAGGTTTATGCTGACGCGGTCGCGAAGCAGGTGACCTTGAAGCAACCCCTGCTGGCCATCTCCGTTCAGTGTCAGGGCACGAGCTTCCGCGCCGGAGGGCAACGCAACACCGGTGAGGGTGACGCAAAGCGGCTCTTCGATACCCTGTTCTCCAGCGCAGCCATGCCGCCCGCGGACGTCGCGAAATTGCGGCAGAAGCGCCAGAGTGTGCTCGACCTCGTGGCCACACAATTGCAAACCTACCAGGGTCGTTTGGGCACGGATGATCAAGCAAAGATCGCGGCTCACCTGGACTCAGTGCGGCAGCTCGAGAAGCAGCTGACCGTGGCTGCTGCATCTTGCGGCCAACCCGCGACCAAAACGACGAGCACGGCGTATCAGGACGTGGTGCCGGCCATGATGGACATCGCGGCCATGGCATTGCGCTGCGACCTCACGCGCTCCGTCAGCATCGCCTGGGCGGACGACGGCGGTGGTCGGCCCGTGACTTTGCCCTGGGCGGGCATCAACAGTGACTTGCACGCAATCGCTCACCAGGGCGCGAACGGGTACGCTCAAAAGAAGGGTTCGGATCTCTGGATGTACCAGCAAGTGGCGAGCCTCGCGAAGCAGCTGGACAGCACCGCTGAGGGCAGCGAGACCGTGCTCGACCACAGCGTGATCGTGGTTGGAAATGACATGAACGAGGGCTCGAACCACTTCGTCGGCGGGCTGCCATTCGTGCTCATTGGCAGCGCCGGCGGTTACTTGAAAACAGGCCGCACGGTGCGCTTGGGCAGCTGGGCAGGCAAAACAGGCTCGTACTGGAATGGGAAGTCCGGAGTGCCCCACAATCAGCTCTTGGCCACGCTCTCGAACGCGTTGGACATGCCAACGACGTCTTTCGGCGAGGGCTACGACGGAACGTTGGACCAACTCAAATCATCTTGAGCTCGAGTCAGCTAATGATCTGCCACACGAAGGCCCAAACCAAACAACACGCTTGGGCTGCCGAGGCGCCGCTCCTCGTCCAGAATGGCAAGCAGCGGGTTTGGCGACAGGCTCAGCAGGCTGCCGTGCAGCGTCAGCGATAGCCAGCGTGAAACTCGGAGCTCCGTTTCCGCTTCGACGCCGAGAGTGAGTGCCCAGAGCGCGCCGTCGCGAGCTGCGAGCGGCGCGACAGGGCGACCCGCTGAGAGCACGCGCGCGGCGCCCACCAGCAAGCCCAGCGACAGACTTGCCCGTGTGCTGTGCAGCACGGCGTATTGTGCGTTCAAGGTTCCTAGACCGACACGGTAGTCCACGGTCCCTCGCTGCGTCTCGTACTGTGCCTGCTCGACGGGCACGTCGAAGACGGCCCGCACTGAGCTGCGGAGTGAAGGACTGTAACCAACGCCGAACGAGGCGAGCGGTAAGAGGTCGTGCGCGCCCCAGTTGCTGAGCAGGGCAGGCCCCAGGTCGATCAGCCAATGCCTTCGTGTCGGTGCTGGGCTAGACGACGATGGCTGCGGCGGCGGCGCTACACGCGGCGGCGCGGCGCCACCGACTCTTGGCACCTGCCCAGCTCGCAGGAATTCGCTGGCCTGCAGCATGACGGCCCCGAGCTCACGTTGGGTTCCGACCAAGATGACGTGGCTAGAGCTGCCAACCGCGCTGCTGGTAATGTCGAGCTCGAGCTGATCGTTCTCGATGGTTAGCGCGATGAGCGCGTAGGGAGCGCCAGCCTCTGACTCGGAGGGCGGCTCCGTTGCGGAACTGAGGGTGCAGTCGAAGCCCGCGGCACGAAGCTCGAAACGGAGCCGCGTCGTGGCGCGATCCACGAGCTCCGATGGCTGCGAGGCGTCGTACTGGATGAGTACGTGCGGGCGATTGCTCGGGGGCACCACTGCGCCTGTGGGCTCTTCCGCGAGCGCCAGCGCGGGTGCGAGCGGTGCAACAATCAGGGCTACGCCCATGCCCCAACGGCAAGCTGCAAGTACCGAGCGACGCCGTGCCGAACGTTGAGTGCTGGCAGTCAACGGCAGCGCTTCAGTCAGCGCCGGCCGCAGCCAGCAAGCTCTTGGCGTGCGCTGCGTACGGACCCGCAGGAAACTTTAGCTGATACTCACGAGCCAGCGGCAGAGCACGCCGTTGATCCAATTTGGCAATGATCATCATTTTGCGGCCGAGCGCATCGCCCGCGAAGCGACCGGAGGGGGCCTCGGCCAGATAAACATCGTACCAGGCCGTGGCTCCAGCCTCCCCGCGATCCTCCGCGAGCCGACCGAGTAGGAACGCTGCCGCGACCGCGTCAACGCTTCCTGCAAAGCGTGCTCGCTGAGCCGACAGCGCCTGCTGCGCCAGCGACAGCCGACCGCCCAGTCGAGCGGCGTCAGCAAGTGCACGCAGGTCAGCCCGACTACAGCCATCCAAACAACTTTGCATGCCACGTTGCGTGGCGGCGTCGATCACGCGGTCAAAACGCCCGCTTCCGACCAGCTCTGCCCAGCTCGGCTCCTTGCCCCGACCGGAGCTCCCTACGCCCGCCGGCTTGGGCTGCGAGTCTGGTTGGCTTGCGTCGCCTCCTGCACGAAGCCCAGCCGCCGCTGCTTCAGCGGGGGCGATGTTGGGCGGTGAGGCGAGCGGATCCACTGACTGCGCGGGCGGCTCGCGATGATGAAACGAGTCGCCCGGGCCCAGCTCGCGGCGCTGTCCTGCGCCTTCGACGACCACGTGTCCTCGCGTCACCTCCACCTGCAGCAGACCATCCGCCTCGTTCCACGAGACACTGAACACCGTACCCGTCACGTGAACCTGGAACGCGCCGGCCTCCACTAGCCATTTGCCGCCGCCGGGGTGCGGCACCACGTCGAAATCCATACGCCCGGATTCGAGCAGGAAGCGTGCTCCCCGCTGCGTGGTTTCTGCGACACGAGCCTTGGTGCCTGCGTTGACCGTCACCAACGTGCCATCGGAGAAGGCGAGCTCCACGGGCTCACGGTCTGCCTGAATGAATCGCGAAGCGACTTCCCCGCTCTTGACCCGATAGGACAGCGGCTCGCTGCGGAAGCGCATTCCGAGCCCGAAGACGCCGGCGGCCAACGCGAGCGCAAGGCCGGCGGCGACGGCATATTTCCAACGCGCGTGCGCCACCACGCGACCGCGACCTTCGAGGCGCTGCTGATCCTGCTCGCGAAACGTGTTCAAAAAACGGGCTTCGGCGGCTCGCGCGTCAGCAGGCTGCGAAGAAGGAGCGTTTCTGGCGAGCCGCAACAGGGCCGCCGCTTCCGGGCCGCCGACTTCCCAGCGCGCCACCGGCTTCTTTTGGGTGCTCATGCTCCCTTCCCTTTCAGCAGCGCGCGCTCGACATAGGCTGCTAGCGCCGGGTTTAGCTGGGCTCTCGCCATCACCTGTTTCAGCGTTGCCTTGCCGGTGCGCCAGACCGTCGCCTTGGAAACCCGGAGCGCTTCTGCGGTCTCGTCGATCTGCATGCCGTCGATGTGCCGGGCGATGAAGATCAGCCGATCACGCGCGGACAATGTATCGAGGATTTGATAAAGGGCCCTGAGCGCTCGGGCCTCGTCAGGCACGCCCTCGCGAGACACCGCCTCCGGCACTTCACCGTTCGGTGTGAGGGTCACCCAGCGGCGCACCTTGCGCTTGCGAATCTCCATCGCGGCCGTGCGATACGCGATCGAGACGAGATAAGGGCGCAGACTGCCGACCTGCTCAATCTTGGCGGCGCTGTTGACGAACCCGATGAAGACATCCTGAAGCACGTCTTCGATTTCCTGATCGGGGCCAAGGCTTCTTGCCAGCGCCCGACGCACCAGGGGCGAGTAGCGCTGCCAAATCGCAGCAGCCGCGCGTTGGCTTCCCTGAAGCAGGGCGGCCATCAGCGCGGCGTCGCCCACGCTGTCGAGCGGCAATTCGGCTAAGTTGCTGCGGCCGTTCGCCACGCTTTCCAGAGGCGGTTGCCGGGGCAGTGGGTTCTGCTGGTTGCTCATGGTGGACAGAGTCATTGCCTCAGTTGCGTGGGGGGCGATTTGATAGGCAGCGAAAAAATCCGCCGACATTCCCGCGCGCCACACCGCTCAAGGTGGCGCGCCAATCGCTTCCACCTCGACACCGCCGATGTCGATCACTTGCGCGGCGAAACCGAGCCGGAACAGCATGTGGGCGACCCCCGCCTGGTAGCTGTCAACCGTCGAAAAGAACTCGCTCTTTTGCGTCCAAGTGGCGCCTGTCTGAGCCGCAAAGGCGACCGACTTCTCCCACGGAGCCGAAGCGCGCTCGAAGATGAACGTGGTGTTGCAGTCCCCATTGGCTCCGGCTGTCTCACATTTCACCCAAAACGAGACATGCAGCAGCTGTCCCTTCGCCACCGGCTTGCTCTGAGGCACGATCAGCTGAGCGGTCCAGCTCACCGTCGGCTGCACGCTCATGGTCGCGCGCCACGCTTGACTGAACGGCATGCCGGTCACGTTGATTCGTTCGGCGTTGACGGGACCAACCGTGTAGGACGCCGGAAAATCACTCAGCGCCACGATCGATTCTTGCGGAATGGGAGGCACATTGCCGTCGCCACCATCACCCGCGAGCCCGAAGGAAGCGCCGAGCCCACCCGCTTCGACTGGTGCAGCGGACTCACCCGCGCTCCCGCTTTTGCTCGTTGCCGCGGCGCCGCCAGTGTTCGAGTTGCCTGCAGGGTCGAACGCGTTTTCTAGGCGCGTGCTACCGCACGCCACGATCACACTCACGGTCGCCAGCAACAGCGTTGCAAACGACCGCGCGACATTCGGCGCTTTCGATGACACGGGCGTGAAGCAAGACTAACAGCGTGCGTATCGGGAGCGAGACGAATCGAGCGCACCAATACAACGTTTGGATAGGTGACTAATATTGCGCACCACGCGCAACTGCTGCGCGCCAGCACGCCGGCATGCGTGCGCGCCCGCCACGCGCGAAAATTCGCGGTCCGGTGTGAGCGAACCGCGGGCCCCTTCCCTGGCGGTTTAAGCCGGTTCGAGCGTTTCCTGCGCGTGGTTGTGTTTTGGGTCGAGCCCTCCCAGGCGCGAACCAGGCGCAAGCATCCCCGACGTGACGTCGAACGCGGCCAAGGCGCCCTCTGTTGCACCGCGGGATTGACGCGCCCTTCACCTTTGCGCATGCAAGCGCGATGCTTTCATGGCTAGGGCGGGTGACCTACTCTTTAGGGTTATTGCTGGCATTGCTGTGCCTAGTGGGGCGAGCGGATGCCGAGGAAACGGACGTTTCCGGCGGCATCGAGAGCTATCGCGAATTCACGTTGCAGAACGGCTTGCGCGTGGTGATCGCGGTGGATCATCGCGTGCCGCAGGTCGCGCTACACATCGCGTACGCAGTGGGTGAGGCTTTGGATCCGCCGGACCAGCGCGGGCTGGCACAGCTGATTGGGGCGATGTTACCCAAGCTAGATACGCGGCACCTGCACGCGGCGGAGCGTGGCAGTTTGCTGGCAGCTGCTGGATTTGCGTTCGAAGAACCGCGCGTAACCGTTGGCTTCGACATCACGGCGGAGGCTTTGCAGGTGCCCGCGGAGGCGCTCGAGCTCGGCTTGTGGTTGGAGGCGGACCGCATGGCGTATGCCGCGGATGGCGTAACCGAGACGCGCCTAGCCGAGGCTTGGCCCAGCGCTCGCGATAGCGTCGACAGGGCGCCGGACGACCCGGGCGCAGCACTCGCGTTTCGCGCGGCGTTGGGGCGCACACATCCTTATGGCGCGCTGGACCGCGCGGCGGATCTATCGAAGACCAAAGCTACATTCGTGGCCGCGCGGCTGCGCCGCTACTACAACCCTGCCAGCGCGGTGCTCGTGTTGGTGGGGGATGTCGACCCAGCGGGTGCCGAGCAGGCCGTGCGCCGTTCTTTCGGTCCGCTCACATCTGCAGCCTTGGCGCCGCTGCCCACCGTTGCGCGCAGCGCGAAGTCGCGCTCGGTTTCGATGAGCGCGCCGATCTCGGCTCCCTACTCGGCGCAGGTGTGGGAAACACCTCGCTACTTCGCGCCCGACGACAAGGGGCTGGATGTAGTGGCGACGGTGCTGTCGCGCCGACTCGTGGCGCGGGACCTGTGCAATCGTCTCAGCGTTGCACAGCGCTCACGCCGCTTGACGAGCGTGTTCGTAGCCAGTTGCGCGGGACCGAAAACCAGCGCTGACGCTTGGCGCGCGGCCTTGCATGAAGAGCTGCACGCGTTGGCCGAAGGACGTGTACCGAACAACGAAGTCGAGGGCGCCGCCCTGCACTACGCGGTGAACATGGCCGAGCGCTTCGATGACTTGCAAGGCCGCGCCGAGATCATCGCCAGCGCGGTCATCAATGGTCACGGCGCGCAAGCCGTCCCGGACACACTCAAGGGCTATGCCGGCACGGACGCCGCGCAGGTCGCCGCGATTGTGCAGCGCCATTTGCTCAGGCCCGCGGACGCGACGATCGAAATCGCCCGTTCAGACAAGTTGCCGCGCGACGGCACGTCGTATTTTTCGCACGATTCCGAGCCCATGTTCCAGGTGCCGGCCGAGACAATCACGGCACTTCCCGCGCTGACGACGGATTGGCCGCGCCCGCCCGCGAATGGTGCACCCCATCACTTCCACCCGATGAGTGGGCCCAGCGATACATTGGCCAATGGTGACCACTTCCGCTTCGTCGAGCGCTTCGGGCTCGGGGACGCGCACGTCAACTTGCTCATCCCGTGGCCCGCGGCAGCGATCAATCCCGCTGCTCGCCCCGCACTCGGCGAGTGGCTCTTGCGGGCACCCGTCGCTGGCATTCCCTTGCGCCAGCGGTTACAGCTGCTCGGGGCCGAACTGTATTGCTATGGCCGGTTCGACGAATTCGAGCTGCTGCTCGTAGCGCCTTCACGCACGCTACCCGCCGCGCTGGACGCACTACGCAGCGTGCTTGCGCTGAAGGAGTTGCCCCCTTCCGAGTTCGAGGCAGTGAGGGCCACCCTAGACAGTTGGGCGAGGCGCAGCGAAGACCCCTGGGACTGGTATTGGGATGTGCTTGCTCTCAGTGCACCGGGGTCCCGCTACCAGTTCCTCACCAGCCCAGATCTGAAGCAGGCCGTGGCGCAACTGAAGCCCGCCGACGTTGCCAACGTCTGGGCAAAAATGGCCCATTTACCGCGAGAAATCGGCCTCGTTGGCCCGTTGGACGTGGCTACGGCGCGCGCGCTCGGCGGCGTGTTATCTCGGCCTGAAACAACGGTCGCGCGGCGGCCCGTAGCCACGCGCGCGCTGTTTCGTCCCGGCGTGTACCTGTTCGATCGGCCGCAGAGCAAGGCGGGAGGCAGCGCAGGCAACGAGAAAGCGACCGAGTACGTCGAAGGGTGCGTGATGTGGCCGGTTCCCCGCTGGGGCACTCCGCGTCATTCTCCTGCGCACCTGGTTTCATTCTTGTTTGGCGACGAAATGATCGACGGGCTCTCCGCGCGCCTGGCCGAGCACGGGATGACGACCCCTCGCTGGCAAAGCAACACCGTGCTCAACATCGATGGTGACTTCTTGCGCTTCTCGTTCCAAGTGCCGATTGGGCAGCTCGGGACCTTGTTGGAGAGCGTGAAGGCTCACCTCGCAAGACTTGGCGAGGGCCAGTTTGCGCAGACTGATTTCGTCCGAACCGTCGCCGCGCTGCGAGGCTATGACTTCCGTGAGTCGCTTTCGGGCCAAGGCTTGCTCAATGCGATCTTTTGGGCGGCCAGCCACGACGCCGCGACGGATGACGCCCTGGACATCCCGCTGCAAGTGGAGCGCACGCCGCGACACGCGATCAGTGATTGGGTCAAAGGCCTGACCTTTCAAGGTGCCGTGATCGGTATCATCGGTCCCGCCGGCGAGGTCACAGAAAGCCTCAAGCCTTTGGGCTTGAAACCAAGCACCGTCGCCAAGGCGGCGGCCTCTGAAGGAAGCAAGGCACCATGAAGCTGCCGCTATTGCTCGGTTGCGTGTTGCTGTGCGGGTGCACGCACCCCACGAGTTCGAAGCTACAGTCTCCGCATGTTGCGCCAGCCGTCACACCCACGGTGACTCCAACCACAGGTTTCGAGCTGCCGTCGCTCGGCATACAGTTACGTGCGCCATGCACGATGGAAATCGTGGAGCACGAGCAACCCATGCAAGACGGCCCCATGCACATGCGGGGCTCAGCGTGCACGGACGGCACTCAGTACTACAACGTCGCGCGTTTCTTTCGTGAAGGGCGGGACCGTGCCAAAGACGGCACGATGCTCGATAACACCCGCAAGGCGCTAAAATCCATCTCCCGGGAGGCTCGCTCGAACGTGGGTGAATGGGCTTCCGTCGACTTGGAGGGCGTGGCGAATGACGGAAAAACAGTATGGATTCGCAACATCGTGATGGGTGACGGGTTCTGGATTCTTCAAGTCGAGCGCCCAACGGGCTCACTGGACCACGATCGCGCGCGCGCTTTTTTCGATTCGATCGTGCTCACCCAAACCTGGTCCGTGCACGCTTTCCCGGAAGCTAACCTCAGTGTGTCGCTACCCGATGGCGCTGTGCGTTTCGGAAAAAAGGCGCTGCACGGCGAAGAGTTCACCGTAGCTGAGGGCAGCTGGCTCGGCGGCAGCGAAACCCGCATGTTCGCGGTGTGGGGCAGACCTTTGTTGGGCAACACAACGCCCGACGAACGGATGGACACCGTGCAATCCACCTTGAACGAGCAGGGCAATCGCCTGATCTGGCAAGCGCCCATCGAGGTTGACGGAGCGCGCGGGCGCGACTTCCTGATGCAGAGCAAAGCCTCTTGGATGCGGCTTCGCATGGTCATCACGGACACTGACTTGTACCTGTTGCAAGCGTCGGCAGCCTCGAAAGATGCCTTGCTCGACCCGTCCGTACCGCGGTTCTTGTCCTCACTGCGCTGGTTTGTGCACTGACCGTGATTCAGCCCGGCGTTGTCGGCGCGGCGGAAGCGCGCGTGAGCGGCGTACTACAACGAGCTCGAGAACTTGTTGTGAGTAGCCGCCCCACGCCCACGCTTCGCGCTCTCAGCCGTTCACGGGCAAGCAGGCTCCAGCGTTGGCGCCGCCGCAGAATTGGCGATCGGGGCGATCGTCGTCAAGTAGACGCCGATGGCGTGCGCGTCCGCATCCGTTAGGCCACCGTAGCCCTTGGCCGCGGAGGGCATCGAACCGCACAAGGTGACGTTCGCTTTGTCTTTGCCGAGCTTGAGGGCGGTGGCTACGTCATCGGCGGTCCAACCGCTGATGCCCGTGGCGTCCGGTGTGATGTTGGGTGAGAAGATGGTGGTGTTGTTGGCGGGGGCTACGCCGGAGAAGAAGCTGCCGCTCGGCAAGCCAGCAGTAGCGGGCGAGTGGCACTTCACGCACTGCGCGACGCCGCTCACGAGGTAGCGGCCGCGTTGAGCGGCGGTATAGTTCGCGTCCGTGCTTGCCAGCGTTGAGGCCGGGAACGCACCTGGCGCGAGCGGCGTGACGGCCGTGGCAGCCGGGTTGTTGGCACCAATGTTGGCGACAACGGGCTTCAAGCTGCGCAAGAATGCGACGATGGATTGCACGTCAGTGTCTGACATGTTGTGAAATAGCCAGTAGGGCATGGCTGAATCCAACTGACGGTCCTGGTCGTCCTTGCCGTTGCGGATCGCGTTGATGATCTGCGCGTCCGTCCAATCACCCAGGCCAGTGGCGTCCGGCGTTAGATTGGGTGCCGGCAACGTGCTGTTCTTGAACGCTGCGTTGCCTGCGAGCTCTGTTCCGTTCGTTGCTGTATGACAGCCACCGCACAGCGCGACCGAGCGCACGAGCTGCGCGCCATGCGCGACCATTGCTACGGAATAGCCGTTGGCGCCGCCTTCGCCGCCTTCGCCGAGGCCGCCGCCAGCGCCGCCGGGACCCATGTTGGGCGCGCCGCCCATGTCCGCGCCGCCCGGCCCAACGTCTCCGCCGCCGCTGTTGCCGTTGCCGCCGGTGGCGTTGCCGCCCGTACCATTGCCGGCGCCGGGGTTGGCGCCGCCTGCATTGCCGCCTTTGCCTCCAGAGCCACTCATGCCCGATGTGCCCGCGGTTCCCGGGGATGAATCGTCGTCACTGCCGCAACCGATGACTACGGCGCCAGCAACGGCGAGCACCAGGGTCAGATTCAAAACGCGTTGTTTCACAGCTGGCTCCTTTTGAAGGCAACACGCGACCGCCACCTCCGGTCGCCGCGCCGCGCCATTTTTTTCAAACTTGCGCGCGCCTTGCAAGCAACGAGTCGCGCGCGCGGAAAAATAACCACGGCTGCCTGCTGGAACTGAGGCAGTCGTGTGCTCATTGAGCTTCAGGTGCGTGGCGCACAGTGCAGCGCTGCGTAGTTTCGCCACAGCGCCAACCCCGGCAACATCGTGTTCAGACCTTCTCCGCGAAGACCTGGGTGCAAGCGCTACGGTGCTGGCAATGCGTTGAAGAAGTCCCACACGCCTTGCAGGCGATAGCTCTCTAGGAGGGTGCCGTTGTTCGGGTAGCCGTCAGCACCCACGGGCATCGGACCATTGCCGTGGTCAACGTCCAGCACGCACCAGACGACCGGATACTTCGCCGGACAGCCGGTGTACGTCACGCACTTCGGATACTTCGCGTTCCAGGGACCCGTAGCCGTGCCTTGGCAGCCGTTGATCGTCAGCTGCGCGTCGCGCGCCGGTGCCGACCCGTAGCTGTCGTTCTGCGGCTTCGTGAGCGGTCCGATGGGATTGCCGACATCCGCAGAGCCGACCACGTACATTGCAGCAGCCGGTTTGCTGATGCACGGCGGGTGGGTGAGCCGCAGGCCGCCGCCGATTTGCACGCCATAGGCGCGAACCTGATCGGAGTTGCTGCACTCGCCGGCCATGACCGCCTCCCACGCGCCGCTGCTGTAGCCGTTGATGAACACCTTGTTCTTATCGACGCAATACTTCGCCTCGATGTCGTCGATGATCGCCTTGATGTACATGGGCTCAGGACTGTCGGTGAAGTCGTTGGCCCAGGTCGCGCATGATGAGACGGAATTCGAGGGCACGTAGCTGAGCCCCACCTGCAGCGCCACCGCCTGGCTCGCGCCGGGAGGCACCGTGTAAGAGCCGTTTTGACCGATGGTCGCGCCGCCGCCGCAGCCGCCGCCGCCCATATCGATAGCGAACGGCTTGCCCGGCGTGTACCCCGTTGGGAGACGTAGGAAGTAGTTGCGCTTGGTCCACGTGTACGCACCAGCGTTGGTCGGCGCGTGCGCGTCGATGAACGACTGCGGAACACCGGACACCGTGATGTCCTTCTTCACGAAGCTCGCCGAGGAGTCAGCCGCGTCTTGCGCTTTGCCACAACCAGCGCTCATCACGGCATTGCCAGATCCGGCTGCGCCGGCGGCCCCTGCCGCGCCAGCAACCCCTGCTGTACCAGCCATACCCGCGGCGCCCGCACTGCCCGAGGTTCCGCCCGTGCCCGCGCTCCCCGCCATGCCAGGCGAACCGGCAACGCCAGCGCTGCCGGCGTTGCCCGTTGTTCCGGCACTACCCGTTGTTCCGGCACTACCCGTTGTTCCAGCGCTGCTCGTCGTTCCTGCACTGCCCGTTGTTCCAGCGCTGCTCGTTGTTCCAGCACTGCCCGGCGCGCCGGCTGCGCCAGCCACCGCGCCACCGTCCGTGGTGCCCCCGCCGCCGCACGCTCCGAGCAGGAACGCAGCGCCAATGAACACCGAGCTAGCGAGCGAAACCGAATACTTCCCCATGGTAGGGAGCCAGTGTCCGTTGCCGTCACTTTCTGTTGATTTTACACGGCAATCGAAGCGCTCACGCCGCCGTCCGATTGCGGGGCACCCCTGCCCTACGAAGGGCGCTCTACTCCTGCTTCAGCTTTTCACTATGCCGCTGCTCGCCCACCGCGATCAGCCCATCCCGCGCCATCCCGAGCAGCAAGCGCAGCGTATCCCGCCGTGGCATCGGTGACAGGTCCAACACTTCTTCAATCGTGACGCCGCCGTCCAAGCGCGAGAGCAAGAAGGCTTGCTCTGGCGAAACGCGCGCATCCGCGCTCGACGGCACACCGACTAGCGTCACGCTTTGCGTGAGCGCGCCGATGCGCGTTTCGAAGATGTGATCGATGAGCATCTCTTCCGCGTCCACCAGGTGGCGCGCGTCCACACTGTCGAACGCTTCAGCCACGCGCAGTGCGGACTCCGCGTAAGACACGGCGAGATTCAGATCCCCCAGGCCAAGCGCTTGGCGCGCACGTTCGAGTGCGTCCGGGATGTCTTGTAGGCTGGCATTGCCGCTGAGGGTGGAGGCGTTACCGAGCTTGGCGGCGCGTTGGCGCGAGCCGGTTTCCAGACGGACGCTGGGCACAATCGATTCCGAGGCGACGCGCTGGCCGCTTTGCAGCGGCTCGGAGATGGGCGCGGAAATAGGGGCGGCGGCGGGCAACGTGCGGGCGCTGCCGACGGCGCTGACGTCTGCCGGCGGCGGCACTGAGGATTTGCAGGCGGAGGTGAAAGCAGCCGCAAAATCCAGCACGTTTGCGAAGCGGTCGTCCGGCTCTTTGGACAGGCCGCGCTTCAACACGGCGCTGACTGAAACCGGCACGTGCGGCGCAAAGCGCTCGACGGGCGGCGCTTCGGTGGACACCACCTTCTGCAGCACGTCCATCAAATCAGTTCCGGAGAACGGCGTTTGGCCGGACAACATTTCGAAAGCGATCACGGCCAGCGCGTATTGATCACCACGGTGATCAACGCTGGCGGTTTTGCCCAGCGCTTGCTCGGGCGCCATGTAATCCGGCGTGCCGAGTACATCGAACTCACCGGTGAGGCTGCGCCCCACACCCATGCGCTTGGAGATCCCAAAATCCAACAGCTTGACCAACAAGCCTTGGCCCGGGATCTCGGTCAGGAAGATGTTGGCCGGCTTCAAATCACGATGCACGATGGAGGCTTGGTGCGCGGCGAACAACCCGGACGCCACCTGATGCGCGATGCGCGATGCCTCCGCGATTGGCAAGCAGCCGTCACGCTCCAAGCGGCCGGATAGGCTTTCACCTTTGAGCAGCTCCATCACGATGTACGGCTCAGCCTGCTCCGTCGTGTCGAAGTCCAGGATTTGCACGATGTTCGGGTGCACGAGCTGGCTGATGATCTCCGCTTCGCGATTGAAGCGAGCCAGTGCTTGCTCATCCGAAACCAAGTGCCGAGCCAGCACCTTCACCGCGACTTTGCGGCGCAGGCGAATGTGCTCCGCCTCGAAAACCAAGCCCATGCCACCTTGGTCCAAGACCGAGAGGACCCGGTAGGTCCCCCGCAAAGTCTCGCCAATGAGCGGGTGCTCCTCAGCAGTGATGGCCGGCGCCGAAGTCATGGAATGCGGGCGAAAGGAGCCACGGTAGCGCGGCTACGGGCCGGCGTCGAGTCGGCCAAGCGTCTCACTCTCGGGTTCTGGCTCGGGCTCTGGCTCGGGTTCTGGCTCGGCTTCGGCTTGGCGCTGAGTCGGCTCAGAGCATGCCCTTTTAGGCTGGCCTCCGCGCCTTGCCTCGTGCGGGAATGGGTCATGGCAACTCGGCATTGGCTCGTAAAAAGCGAACCCGACAAATACTCATGGCAGAAGTTCTCGTCCGACAAGAAGGCAGTGTGGGACGGCGTGCGCAACTTCGAAGCACGCAACAACCTGCGCGCCATGAAGAAGGGCGACCTCGTGCTGTTCTATCACTCCAACGAGGGCAAAGAAGTGGTGGGCATCGCCACGGTCGCCAAGGAAGCCTACGCCGACCCGACCGCCACGGAAGGTGATTGGTCAGTGGTGGAGATCACACCCAAGAAGGCGCTCACCCAGCCCGTCACGCTGGCTCAAGCCAAGGCCGACAAGAAGCTGGCTGAATTCGCGCTCGTCAAAAAATCCCGCATCTCCGTGGTGCCGGCGACGCCAGAGGAATTCGCGCGCGTGCTGGAGCTCGGCAAAACCAAGCTTTGACGGCAGCGCCGGCCTTTTACTCAGGCGCTCGCGGCGGCTCGGTCGTATCTGGAGGATGCGTGGTGCCGAAGTAATAGGCGAAGCCGGACAGGGCAGCCACGACGCCCAGAAACAGCAACACGACGGCCATACGCGGCAGTCTCCGTTTGGCGCGCGTGCTGCTGCGCTTGGAGCGGTGCGACGACGACGAGCGGCGCGAAGAGCCGGGTGGCGGGAATGAAGAGCCGGGCGGCGGGAACGAAGAGCGCGATGCAACGCGCAGCTTGATGTCCCATTCCGCGATGGAAGCCATGAAGCGCCGCGTGAGCGCGTCCGCATCCGCGGCGGAGACGCCGAACGCGAGTGGTTCGTCGAAGCCGTCTACGTAAACGTCGAACGTGCCCTCTTCCGCGCCCTCACGAGCCTCAGAGCTGACGAGCTCGAACGGCCCTACGCGCGCGCCGTCGACGGCCGCGATTCCAAGCCATTGCGCTGCTCGCGCTGCATCCAGGCTCTCACTCATCGCCGCCCCCCGCGAGCTACTCAGTCAGCCTTCGCTTCGCCAGTCTTCGGCTCGCGCGAATCCTTGATGTCGATCAAAGTCGACACGGCTTCGATTTCGCGCTTGGTTTGAATCTCGCGCTGACGCAAGACCTTGAGCTGGGCTTCGAGCTTTCGCAGCTCACCCTCGACCTCATGCAAGCCATCCTTGAGCTTGTCGCGCTCAGACTTCAGTACTTCGAGATCGATCGCCACGCTGTGCCTCCAATGAAACTGGAGTCATGGCGTTAGCAGAGTCAGTCGCTCGCGACTACCCGGTTGCGCCCGCCCTGTTTGGCCGCGTACAGGCGCTTGTCGGCCACGGCCACCAGTTCCTCCGGCGAAGGCGCTCCGCAGCAGCTCAGCGCCGCGCAGCCGGCGCTCAGAGTGACCGGAATTTCCAGGGCTTCGTACTTGGCGTGCTGGGTGCGCAGGGCGTCCATCAAGCGTTCGGCAAGCCGACCGGCTCCGCGCGTCGAAGAGCCCCGCAACAGAACCGCGAATTCTTCGCCGCCGAAGCGCGCGAACACGTCTTCCGCGCGCAGCATGCGGGTGGCGACGGCGCCGAGGTGCTTCAACACCTCGTCCCCGGCCGGATGGCCATACGTATCGTTGACCCGTTTGAAATGATCCAGGTCGAGCAGGATCAGCGCGCAGTCCGTGGCGTGGCGCACGGCGAAGGCGATCTCCGAGCGCAGACGGTCTTCGAAGTGGCGGCGATTGTACGCGCCGGTCAGCGCGTCGCGCGTGCTGGATTCATACAGCTTGCGCAGTAAGCCTTCTTGGCGTGAGTCGGTCAGCGTGAAGCGAAACGCGACGCGCGCGCCGAACTGCACCCAATCATCGTCTTTGATCACGGAGCGCGTGACGCGCTTGCCCTGAATGAACGTGCCGTTGCGCGAGCCCAAATCTTCGACGTAGTACTCGCCCTCTTCGCACACGAAGCGCGCGTGAAAGCGGCTGATGCTGTCGTCGTCTATCGGCAAGCGGTTGGTCGCGTGCCGGCCAAGCGTGTACGGCGTTTGCTCCACGCTCACCACTTGGCCTGCGCCGACGCCATCCATGCGCAGCAGCATGGCGCGATCCCGACGTGCGGGCTGCGTGACTGGAGCCACGCCAAAGTCAGTACTGCGCGCGGAGATGTCCATCGTGCGCGCTTCTTGAAACGGGTTATCCCCGTCCGGATCTTCGGAGATGGACGCCAAGCGCATGCGCGGCGCCGAACCGAAACCGTCACCGTCACCACTCAACAGCGGGTCGCTGTAGCGGGGGCGAGGCGTCGGCGGCGCGGGCTGATCGCTGGGAAGCCCAGCATATTTCACCATTTGACCTCCGGGAACGGCCTTCCCGGTTTGGCAAACAGGAAGCCCTGCAAGAGGTCGCAATCGAGCTCGACCAAGGTATCGCGCTCTTCAATCGTTTCCACGCCCTCGGCAACCACCGTCATACCCATGTCTTGGGACAAAGCGGTCATCGAGCGAATCACTTTTTGCTTGGTGGAGTTCTTGTGCACGTCGCGCACGAGCGACATGTCGAGCTTCACGATTTCCGGTTCCAGCAGGGTGAAGCTGGTCAAGCCGGCATAGCCCGCGCCAAGATCGTCGACCGCGATGCGGAAGCCCATTTCGCGCAAGGCGGCCACGCGCGCGCGGACGTCCTTCACTTCATCCAGTGACGAACGCTCGGTGACTTCCAACACCACGCGATTGGCGATCTGCGAGAGCGGCGAATCCGGAGCGCTGAGCCACGGGTCCACCAAATCCGTCACGTGCAAGTTCACGAACAGCATCTCACCGGTGGTGTTGCCCATCATCGGCGCGGCCGCCAAATCGCGAATCGAGCGACCGAGCGAATCCAAGCGACCCAGGCGCGTCGCTGCATCCAGCACGGCGCCCGGATGCGGCAAGCTCGGCTCGTTGCTACGCAGCAGCGCTTCGTAGCCGTAGATCTGCTTGCGCCGAAAATCCACGATCGGATGGTAGGCCATCCACAAGGATTGCATCGCGCGATCGAAGCTGGCTTCCAAGCCCGCGCGATCCGCGCCCAACGCGCCCGCGTGACCGAGGAGCTCTGCGGCCTGCTGCTTGACGCGAGCCATGCGGTGCATGCTCACGGCCTTGCTCACGGCACGAACCAACGCTTCGGTGTCGACCGGTTTGGTCAGGTAGTGGAACGCGCCATACTCCAGCGCTTGCACCGCCGTGCTCACCGCGGGCTCACCCGTAACGAGCACCACGGGTACATGTAGGTCATGCTCGCGCACTTCGCGCAGCAGCTGAATGCCGTCCATGCCCGGCATCTTGATGTCGCTAACGATGACGTCGAAGGAGCGGCCGAGTAAAGAACGCGCGGCGTCCGCACCGTTACTGGCGGAGGTGACACTGTAGCCCTGACTGCGCAGCAAACGCACGACACCGCGGAGCACGTCCGGGTCGTCATCTACTACGAGCACGGAAGCCTTCACGCCGTCCGTCCGTTCTCCAGATTCCGGCTCCGCAGAGCTCACCGGCATTACCGCCGAGGACGCATCCCTGAGAGCGCTACTGGGGGGAGCTCCCGAGGGTTGCGCTGACTCGGCTTGCGACAGCGACACGACCATGCCCCATACAACGGCCGGCCATGTAGAGGCTAAAGGGGGGTGTGCGCGCTTTCGCAGCACCTGCGAATAGTCACATTCCTCGCGAGAATCGCCAGTAAGTCAGGGTAACCCGTCCGTGATGTGGCGAATTGGCGAATCCCAGTTCGGGACTCGGCAACTTGGGCCTGTGGGCATTTCTGCTCCGCTTAGAACTCGTCCCGTATCGGCGTGAGCTCGCCGGCGCGGCCGACGGCGTAGTAAGAGCGGCGCACTTTGCGGCTCTTGCTCGGCGCGCCGCGCGTCAAATACTCGAGCGGTGAGTCGCGCGCGTAGCTCTGCGGCCGTGATTCGACGCGCATCAAGCGCGCGCCGAGCGGCAGATCCAGCTCCGTGCGCGACTGCCACACCGTACCCGCGCCCGCGTCCAACCGTTCCGAGCGCGCGCCGGGCCACGTAGACACGTGCACCCACACGTCATTCAAGCGCACGAACCAATTCACCTGACCCGTGCCGCGCTCGACGATTCGCTCTTCGTCGATCACGACTACGATTTCGGGCGGGCGCGTCACTCCCCTACTCCCAGTAGCGACGCCCCGAGCGCGCGTTGTTCAGCATCTCGGTCATGCCGTGTGAAAGCACGCTCGGCAAATCTGCCTCCGCGAACGCGCGCACCTCCAAAATCTCCAGCGGGTTGTCCGGCGGCTGCGAGGGCGGCGCGACCGTGGCTTCCACCAGGAATGTCACCGCGTGAAACCGCGGGTCACGATCCGGATTCGAGTACACCCCGAGCACGTCACCGAGTGAGATCAAGCGCGTGCCAGTTTCCTCGCGCAGCTCACGCTCGATGGCCACGCGCAGGGTTTCCCCCCACTCCAAGGTGCCGCCGGGGATCGCCCATTGGCCCGAATCCCCACGTCGGATCAGCACGTAGCGGCCGTCTGGGGTCTTGGCCACCGCGGCGATGCCGACCACCGGGCGGCGAAGCACGTGGCGAGCCACTTCCTTGGTGAGCTTCCACAAGCCACTCGGAATCTGCACGGCGTCGAGCATGCCTCCTTCCCGTGTGCGTGTCGCCTTGAAATCGTGCTACGTCCGGCCCCGGCGGATGATGCGGAGCCGGCTTTTATTCCTAGCCTTGGTCGGCGTGAGCAGCGTTGGCTGCGGCAAACGCGCGGCTCCGCCTGGGGTGGAGCCGGCCGCTTCGGCGACCGCGGTCTCGGAAGTGCGCAGCGCAGACAGCGCGCCTGTGACTTCCTCCAGCGCAACGCACAAGGGCGCGTCGCACAAGGCAGCACCCACCCCGACAGGAAGCAGCGCGACAACGCTTGCGCCGGGCAGTGGCCCCGCGCCCGGCTCCCTGGACGACAATTTACCCTTCACGCCGGACGGCACGCGCATCGCGAGCGTCGCCTGGCGTACCTGGATTTACACTGACACCGGCAAGCAGCGCTCGCGCTACGGCTACCTGCGCGCTGGCGCGGTGGTGGACGCGCGCGGCCCGGCGATCGTGAATGACGGCTGTGACGGCGGTTGGTACCGCGTGAACCCGCGCGGCTTCGTGTGCCTCGGCCTGGGCGCCTCGCTCAAGTTGGATGACCCGGTAGCGGTGGCGTCGGTGAATCGCCCCATTCGCGGCCACAGCGCGCCGTACCTGTACGCGCTGTCCAATGAAACTCCGCCGCTGCTCTACTTCAAGCTGCCCAGCAAAGCGCAGATGAACGAGGGCGAGGGCTATGACGTGTCCGTGCGCGCCGCGAACTTTCGCGAACGCATGCGCGCCGCCGGCAAGCAGAGCCTGCTCGGTGATATCGGGGATCCGCCGGATTTTCTCAGTCAGGGGCAAACCCTGAGCAAGCCGTACGGCGTGAAGTCTCCGCTGCGCTACGTGGTACACGCGGGAGCGGCCAGCGCCGACAGCGGCTTCGCTATTTCGAAGACGTTCCTCTGGCAAGACCGCGCGTTCGGGCTAACCACGGAGCTGGACGTGATCGCGCTGGACCGCGTGAAGCTGGTCGAGCCGAGCGAGTTTCACGGAGTGGAATTGCTGGAGGGCGAAACGCTGCCGGTAGCGTTCGTGAAAGACCGCTCCGTGCCGAAGTCTGCGCGCGACCCGCACGGCAACACCGTCGCCGCAGGTGCTTTTGGCTACCGCGAAGGGCTCAAGCTGCTGGACGGCAAGCGCCTCACTGGCGGAGTGCTGGAAACGCGCGATGCCAGCTTCGCGCCTGAAGCCAGTCTACGCATTTTGCCGGCACGTGATTCGTTCCCCAGCTTCGCCACGGGCGATCGCAAATGGGTGGATATCTCAATCGTGCACCAAACGCTGGTCGCATACGTGGGCAAACGCGCCGTGTACGCCACGCTGGTCAGCACCGGCCGCGGCGGCATGGGCGACCCGGAAACGCAAAGCGCCACCGTGCGCGGCACGTTCATGATCTACCAGAAGGAGGTCAGCTCCACGATGGATGGAGACGAAGACCGGAGCGACTCCTTCAACCTACGTGACGTGCCCTTCGTGCAGTACTTCCACAAAGGCTTCGCGCTACACGGCACCTACTGGCACGATGATTTCGGCAAAGTGCGCAGCCACGGCTGCGTGAATCTAGCGCCAATCGACGCCGCCTGGCTCTTCGAGTGGACCGATCCCTCAGTGCCCGCCGACTGGCACGGCGCCGTCAACAAAGAGCGCGGCACCGTGGTTTACATCCACGCATAAGCACACTCGCCAGGCGAGTACGACTCGGGTTAGCGATGGTCCGGCGCATTGGGAGCGCGTCATTCGACCACGCTGCTACAGGAGCCTGATCTCGACGCTCGCATACCTCGACGAAGGGGAAGCTCTCCTCGCTTTCCAGCATCGCAGCGACGAAGCGGACTCGTTCGTTCATCGGTGACGTCTGAACCAGGAGAACGCTGCACAGCTGTTCCGCGCATGCGGTCGCAAGAAGCGTCAGCAGGTGGAACAGATCTTGGCGGCACGGTTTCCAAAACCCGATGTGCGGGAGTCGATTCGGAAGCTGCCCGTTCGATTGGCGGCCGATGCGGCGACTGCAGAGGTGGTTCTGCCCACCGAGGTTGGACCCAGGCCGCTGACGGCGAGTGCGCTGGAATTGGATCCGGTTTTGGCGGCAGTTCCTGCGATCGCGCAGCCCACCATGCTGGCGACGTCAAGTCCGCCATCGAAGGCGACCGCGCGTGTCGAACCGCTATCGGTAGATCGTTACGGCGTGCACTTTACGGCTGATGGGGAGTTCCGCGATCTGCTCGAAGCGGCACGCGCGCTCGCAAGTCATCGCTTGCCGGCTGGCAACATCGCGGAATTGATCAAGCTGGCGCTGAAGGCGTTCATCCAAGATGCGGAGAAGCGACGCTTTGCGGTTGGACGGAAACCGCGTCGCGGTCGAGTGATCGTCGAGGCTCTGGCCGCGCAGGCGCGCGTCCACTCGCCTGGCGAGAGCGCTGTCATTCCACCCGAGAGCCAAGTTGACCTGTCGCGCCCGGTTCCGCCGGATGTCACTTCGTGCTTGTCTCGTCACGTTCCGGCTATCGTCGCGCGGGAGGTTTACGTTCGGGATCAAGGGCGGTGTGCGTTCGTCTCGGCGGACGGCCGGCGTTGCAACTCGCGTCTGTTCCTGGAGCTCGATCACCATGAGCCATGGGCGGTTGGCGGCGCGGCGACGCTGGTCAATTTGCGACTTCGTTGTCGCGCGCATAATCTGCTGCACGCCCGGCGCTACTTTGGGAAGGCTTACGTGGCGGCGGCGATCGCGCGGCGGCAGGGCAAGGTGTGCGAGGAAGTGGGCGTGCGCTAGGGCACGCGCGATGCGCGGTTCCCAGAGCCTTAAATCCCGCTCCGATAGTTCCGTCTTGCTAAGCAGCAGCGGAACCGGGCATCGTTTGAGTAGGGCAATGGGATCACCGATCATCGATTTATTGAAGCGGACGCTGTCGGTTGGCGGCACTGAAGTGCGCTTGATTCCGGGCCGGCGCACCGTGGTCGTGATGCCTGCCGGCGAGAGTGAAGTGCGCGGCGAGCCACAAACCACGGAGCGCGTGCAAGCCATGATCGATCCGGTCATGCCGCCCGAAGCTCGCCGCAGCCTGAGCTCCGGCTACGCCGAGTGGGAATTTCAACTCGAAGACAAGGGCCCGGCGCGCGCGCGCGCCGAGATGAAGGGCGGCCAGCTCTCGGCCTTCTTCTTCCTGGACTTGTGCGACAACAACGGCGTGAAAGCCGCGGCCCCGCGCGCGCCTGCACCCGCGCCCGGCTTCGGTATGATCGCGCCGGCCGCTCACCACAGCGCCACGAACATCATCGAGGCGGACATCGACCGCCCCATGACGATGCCCAGCCCGAGCCGCTCTTCCTTCTCGGAAAGCCGTCCGAGCATGCCTGCTAGCAGCGGCGGCGGCGCAACCGCGGAAATCGACCGCTTGCTGAAGCAGCTAGTCGACAGCAAAGGCTCGGATTTGCACATGTCCGTCACCGCGCCACCCATGATCCGCAAAGACGGCGAAATGCAGCAGCTCCCCGGCCAGCCGGTGCTCACCGTGGAGAGCATGGTGCGCATGATCATGCCGATTGTGCCGGAGCGAAATCGCGAAGAGTTCGCGCGCACACACGACACTGACTTTGCCTACGAGCTACCCGGCATCTGCCGCTTCCGCGCCAACCTGTTCGTGGATCTGCGCGGCATGGGCGCGGTTTTTCGCGTCATTCCCAGTAAGATATTGTCAACGGACGAGCTCGGCATTCCCAAGGAAGTGCTCTCGCTGTGCCATTTGCCCAAGGGCCTAGTGCTGGTCACCGGCCCTACAGGCTCCGGCAAGAGCACCACACTGGCCGCGCTCATCGACTACATCAATCGCACGCGCAGTGATCACATCATCACCATCGAAGACCCGGTGGAGTTCGTGCATCCGAACAAGAAGTGCCTGATCAATCAGCGCCAAGTCGGCGAGCACACGGATTCCTTCAAGAAGGCGCTGCGCGCCGCGCTGCGCGAAGACCCGGACATCGTGTTGCTCGGTGAAATGCGAGATCTAGAGACCATCGCCATCGCGCTGGAAACGGCGGAAACGGGCCACTTGGTGTTCGGCACGCTGCACACCTCTTCTGCGCCGGCCACCATCGACCGCATCATCGATCAGTACCCGCCCGAGCAACAGAACCAGATCCGCGTCATGCTCGCCAACAGCTTGAAGGGCGTGATGGCCCAAATGCTGTGCAAGAAGATCGGCGGCGGCCGCGCGGCGGCTTGGGAAATCATGTTCGGCATTCCCTCGATCTCGAACCTGATCCGCGAACAAAAGATTTTCCAGATCCCGTCCATCATGCAAACGGGCCGCAAGCTCGGCATGGCGCTAATGAACGACAGCCTGTTCAAGCTAGTGAAAGACGGCATCGTGGCGCCTGAAGAAGCGCTGGCCAAGGCGAATGACAAGCCCGGCCTCTTGCAAATGTATCAGCAGGCGAACATCGCCATGCCTGCCCCTAAGGTTGATCTGTAAAGCGCGCGCCGATGGTGCGAATGCGCTTGGTGCGCTCTGAGGTCACCAAGTAACCGAGCACCATGAGCGCGCCCAGCGGCCCGACCCAGCCGGTGGGGCGCGTGGTGATGTGCGTGCCGCCCGAGCAAATACAGGCGTTGTAACGGCCGTCTTGGAAGGCGGCGTACTGCTCACCTTGGGCTTGGCAGAGCTTGGCGCAATGCGGGTGGATCCACACCGCCTTGAACAGCGCATCACTCGTGGTCCCAACGACCACCGAGATCAGCAAGACCAGCAGGAAACCGAGTGGGGAAACAGCGCGCTCTGTCGGTTTTTTGGGTTCGTCGTCGTCAGCCATGGGCGTCCTTCGCTCAGCGGGGTAACAGATCAATGCGGTCGGCAAAGGCTTCGAACGCGACGGGCTTGGTGCCGCCCAAGTCGAAGTCGCCCGCGACGCTAACGCCGGTATCCGGCGCGAGCGTGCCCGGCACGGTAATGGTGCCCTCGGCGATCACGTTCGGCGGCGCGCCGGAAGGGTTGTCGCTCAAGTCCGAGCCGTCCAGCGCGCGCACGCGGATGCCCAGCGTTTGCTTCGGCTCTTTGCTGGCGTTGAACACGCACGCATGAACCGAGCGTGATTCGCCGTATTCGGCCACTTTGAGCGCGCACACGTGCACGTCAGCCACGGCTTGCAGCAGCCGGTCCAAGTACGGCGCTTCGTCTTCCCGAAGCGCTTCGCGCAGCTCCAAAATGGCGTCTTTCGCGCGTGGATCGCTGAAGAACGTGAGCAGCATCGCGCCGTGCATGCGCACCGGGCGGTTGTGCGCGTGCAGCAGCTCCGCGAGTAGGTTCGTGGGCGCCGCGTTTTCACCCTCTACGCCGACGTCACTGCCGAGGGCGTTGTGTACTTCGTAATCCGTACCGCGCGCTTCGACGTCCCATTTGATGGCCTGGCCTGGGTTGAGCGGGCCTTCGAAGAACAGCGGGCGCGTGGCGGTCGAATAGCGCTTGTTCGAGGGCGGCGGATCGCGTTCGAAGAACTCCACCAAGAGCGCTACGTCCTTCAGCGTTTGGTTCGAGTTGTTGACGATGCCGATGTCCAGCTCGAGATAATTCTTGTCCTTGCGCTCGTCTTCATCGCGCCCGCGGCGCGAATGTTTGGACAGCGTGAGCACGCTCAGCACGGGGATCGGATTTTGCCAGAGCAGCGAATCCGAGCGCCGACAACGACACGCGGCGGCCGCCGCGACCGGCGCAGCAGACGCAGAAGCCGAGGGCAGAGCGGCTTGCGGCGCTGCGCGCGGTGGCGGCGCAGCTACGGGCTCTGCGGCTTGGCGCGCGTTCGCCGCGGCTTGCCCGGCCGTGGGCTCCACGAAGCGAGGCACACGCGCGGCAAGCTCATGCGCGGGATCGGACGTCAGCAGCCAGCGCACCATGAGCACGAAGGCCAACGTGAGCGCCGTCAGGCTCATCACGATGGCGGCCGTGGTGCGCGGCAAAAACCCCTGAAATATTGCAATCGGTGGGGCCTTGGAGGGCCCGGGCCGGGGCGCTGAGGGCGAACGCACCAGGCTCGGCACGAAGCCGGAAAGGTCCGCCACGAAAGCTTCGCGCGCCATCGAGCCTTCCAGCCCGCCGCTCTTGAGCAGCTGGTCCGCGAAGAAGCCGAGCACGCACAGCGCGATCGCCGTAGTGATGGCGATGCCCAGCGCGCTCACCGCGCTGGTGCCCGGTGCCAAGCGAAACGCCGCGCCGCTCGCGATCAACGCGCCGCTGAGCGCCGCACCCACCGTTGCCAAGCGCACGAGCAAGCGCCGCCGATACAACTTGTGGTGGTGCGCGGTGTTGCCGGTCGAGAAATTGACCAAGCACAGGCGGTTCAACGGGCTCAGCTTGGGGTCGAGCGCCAGGAACACTTGCTCGCCATCCACCGAAGCCTCGGCGAGCTGCGGCCAGGGCACGAGCAGCTTCTCACTCTGAGCCTGGTTGGCAGAGACATACCCCTCCGTGAAGCCCCCCACCTCCAAATAAACCAACGACAGCCCTGCCGGCGCGCACTCCAGCTCCACGGTTCCCACCGCGTTGCTTCGTTCGCTGGCCATGGCGATCGCTCGAAACCTCATCGCGGGCCGAGTCTAGGCACAG
>FSWQ01004356.1_pt1 | contig 28105 bp, 21 predicted proteins | sample 1637691 | NCBI WGS metagenome assembly FSWQ01 (sample SAMEA3914814, study PRJEB12502) | metagenome | biome: forest; material: soil | place: USA | collected 2011-09-16 | depth 0.1 m | reverse complement strand
GCGCGGGCGCGGGCGCAGGCGGAACGGTGGCTTCTTCGGGAGCGGGCGGTTCCGTGGCGGGCGCCGATACCACTGCGGGTGCGGCGGGCGCGCTGGCGGGTGCAGGCGGCGCGGCGGCGGGCAGCGCAGGCACCGCAGGCACCGCTGGTGCAGCCGCGGGCGCACCTGCGGGCGGCAGTGGCGGCGCAGCGCCGACCCCGTGCGACAACGTTCCGAACAAACCGCTGCCCTTCAACATTGCGGCTGACTTCCCGGTGTTGCACGTGTTGACCGAGGGCTCGGCGGCGTCTTGGCAGAACATCGCTACTCCGGATTGCGACGCCACGACTTTCCCCGCGTTTCCTAGCGGTGGCGCCGGTGGCGCAGCAGGTGCCGGTGGGATGAGTGGTGGAGGAGCCGGCGGCACTGCTGGCACTGCTGGCACTGCGGGTACTGCAGGCACTGCGGGTACCGCGGGTACCGCGGGTACAGCAGGCACTGCAGGCACTGCGGGTACTGCGGGTACTGCGGGCACTGCGGGCACCGCCGGAACTGCAGGCACTGCGGGCACCGCCGGAACTGCAGGCACTGCGGGTACGGGCGGCACCGCGGGCACCGCTGGAGCGTCGGCGGGAGCGGGCGGTTCGTCTGCGCAAGCACCCGCTTGTTATGAGTTCGCGTACAACCCGGATCCGTGCATCAACGGCGGCACGGGCGGGCTGTGTTGGGCCGGCATGATCTTCCAACCGGCCGACACCATGGGCCCCGCAACGAAGGGCGTCTGCATTCAGCCCGGTGCGAGTGTGATCGAGTTCTCGGCACGCTCCAGTCGCGACGGCGCCCGCATCAAGTTCGGCTCGATTCGCCCGGGCGTCGGCTCCACCGAGTACTGGCTAAACATCACCACCGCCTGGACCAAGTACACGATCGCGATCCCCGACACGGACCGCTACACGTACGATGCATCCTCCACGGATCCCGCGGGCGGAGTCTGGAACGGTTTCTCGGTCGTCGTAGAGCCCGCCGATCACACCGGCGGCACCTACATTCTGGTCAAGGACGTGACCTGGAAAGCGCAGTAACTGACTGAAGGAGCCCGGCGCTCGTTGCGCTGGGCTCCGCCCCTCACTTGCACTTGGGCATGGTCAGCAGATCGCCAGCGGCGCAGTTGCCGCTCGCGCAGCTGACGGCCTTGGTGCAGAAGGCGCCGGGCGGCGAGAGGCAACTGCCGCCCGTGCAAGCAGTGTTCAGCGGGCAATCGCTGGCGCTGGAGCAGGTTTGGCACAAGTTGTTCTTGCAGAAGTGCGTGGGGCAGCCGTCCGTGGTGCACAGCGCGCCGGATGACGCGCACACCTTGCCAACGCACTGCCCGGTGACGCAGTCCGCGTTGCCGGCACACACGTAGCCGGGCGGCAGCAGGCAGGCGCCCGCGTTGCACATGCCACTCGCGCAGTCCGGTCCGAGGGCGCACGCAGCACACACGTGCGCTGCGCAGCGACCGCTCTTGCAGGCGGCGTCTTCCCCGCACGGGTCACCCACTTTGAGTCGACACAGGCCCGCGCCGCAGCTTCCGTTGTAGCAGTCCGCATCCTGCGTACACGCTTCGCCGAAGTGCGCTTTGCTCTGCGCGCTCGTGCAGGCGCCCGTGGCGTCGCACACGGCCATCATGAAGCAGAAGTTCTTGGCGTCGTCTACGCTGGCCGGTACAGCGGTGCAGGCGCCGATTTTCCCGGGCACGGCGCAGGATTGGCAGGACCCGGTGCACGTGGCGCTGCACGGCGCTTGGCACAAGCCGCTGGTGCACGTGGCGCTGACGCAGTCGCCGGGGCCTTTACACTTTTGTTGCGGCCCGCTGTCTTTGCACGTGGCGCCGCACGAACCGCCGCAATCCACGTCCGTCTCGTCCGCGTCCTGCACGGCGTCCATGCAGTGCGTTGCGACGCAGGCGCCGGTTGTGTCGCAGACCGCGCCACCGCTGTCCATGCAGGCCGTGCCAATGGCGGCCTTGGTCGTTTTGCAGGTATCGGTCGTGGTGTCGCACGCGCGCGACTTACAGCTCGTGAGTGTTCCCGGGCAATCCGCGGTCTTGAGACACTCCACGCATTTCCCGTCGCCATCGCACACGCGACCGCCGAGCTCACCGCACGTGACGGCCGACGCGGCGTTGGTCGTTGCGCAGTGTTTCGCTTTACACACTGCCGTGAGGCAAGCGCTGCCGGTTGCCGGGCAGTCCGTCGCGGGGTCAGAGCACGCGATCGCGCCGGCGCTGCCGCCCGCACCACCGCCGCCGGTCGCTCCTGCGCTGCCGGTGCTGCCCCCTTCGGTTTGCGTCGTGCCCGCTTTTCCGGATGTGGCATCACCACCCGCGCCGGCATGCGAACCGGATGCACCGGTGTCGCCGCCGGAGGTCTCCGCACCGCTTTGACCGGCCGCGCCGGCCGCGTTGTCGGCTTTGCCGGTGAAGGCACTCCCGCACGCACCCGCAAAGAAAGCCGACACCGTTGCAATGGCAAAAATCGCGCGCAGCCGCATTATTTCAACTATATCACACTCGTTACCTGTCGCGGCGTGCAGGCTGCTGACGCCGCTTTCCACGGCGAAGCTGCGCGGCAAACAGCAGCGACGCGGCCAGGAAACCGAGCGTGGGCGAGGGCTTGCTGCGCGCCACGTCACAGCTACAGCCACCATCAGCTGAGGCGGACGACGCGGACGGCTGCGCGATGTCCGGCTTACCGGCGTCACCTGCGGTCGGGTTGGCTGCGCTGGCACCGCCTGCGCTGGCACCGCTGGTTGCGTTTGCGCTGCCTGCGTCCGCGAGCGCGCCGCCCTCGCCCGCGTCAGCGCTGGAGCCTCCCGCGGCTGACGGTGTGCCGGCATCTTCGGGTCGTGCGCCGGCATCTGGTGTCGGCGTGCCCGCGTCTTCGAGCGGCGTGCCCGCGTCTTCGAGCGGCGTGCCCGCGTCTACCTGACCCGCGTCGTCAGTTGACGTGCCGCTGTCTGGCTCCGGCGGCGCGGCGTCGTTCGTGGGCAGGCCTGCGTCGCTGTTCGCGCCACCACCGGTGCCGGCGTCTTCCATGGGCGGGGGCGGTGTGAACGCTGCGACGACGGCCGCACTCCCGCCGACGACGGGGAGCACGACTTTGCTGAGCTTGGTGTCGACAGTGATGACGCTGCCCACCGTGCCCGGCGTCGAGCTGTAACTGGAGTAGTTGCCGACGAGCACCACACCCAATTGATGCCCCGCCGGAACCACGTATTCCGTCGTGATCAGCGGCCACTGGAAGCGGTAACTCGTGCCGATGGTGGCGAGCGTGGCGGTCGTCAGCGAGTCCCGGTTCGAGGAATCCAGAATGCCCTTGGTGATGCGGAAATAAGGGGCATCCACCGTGAGCTCGTTGACGTCGATGTAACAGCCGTCATCAATACCCAACGTGTCACCCCAGCAGCTGGACGTGGCCGCGTTCTGAATGCCCTCGGTGCTGCGCTGCGAATGCGTGCCGGTGCCGTAGTCCACGAGCAGCGCGCCGAGATTGGACTGCGTGGTGCTGAGCGCAGCATGGATATCCAGCTTCGGCGTTCCGGAGAAATGAAGCGCGGTCGTCAACGTGGGCGACAGGAACACCAACCGGGCGTCTTGGTTGCCGGTCGGGCCATTCATCATCGTGGTTTCGGATTGAGTTTTGATGTCGGTGAACGTCAGCGTGCTCAGCGCGCCGCCGGAGCTGAGGGCGAGCTGCCCGGCCGTTCCGGCCTGAACGCCTTGTAAGAACACGTCTACGTTCGCGGCGGCCGGGCTCGGCCAGTCCGCCTGGGTGACCCAGGTGTTTTTCGCGGTCTCGATGTCGACTCGCGGCTCCGACATGATGCCGTTCTGAACGCCAAGCAACCAGTAGTCGAACCAACGGTGCAGCTCATCCACCCATGCACCGCGGCGGTAGTCGAACGGATCGACGTGTCCTTCTTGCGATAGCCAAAGCTTGCGCGGCACGTTGGCGGCAGCCAAGCCCGCCCACAACTTACTCAGGTGGTCGGGCCTCACGTTGTCGTCATTGATGCCGTGCGAGGCGAACACCGAAGCGTGCCAGTTCGTGGTGCTGTAGGCGCGCGCCGTCCAGAACGCATTGACGTCATTGGTGTCGTCGGCGCTGGCGGTGGTCATTGCGGCACGTTGTGCAGCGCAGGCCGCAAGGTTGCTGGGCGGCACCACGCCGAGTGCCGTCGCGCTCGCGTTGTTCTGAATCAGGCCGGTCAACGCGGCGGGGTACGCGACCGTGCTCGTGCCCACGCCGTTCGAGCGCGAGTAGTCGTACCAATCGAAAATTGCGGATAGCGGCACGACCGTCGTCAGACCGGTCACGCCGGTTGCGGCGGCGCCAACGGCGAGCGTGCCGTCATATGATTTGCCGATCAGCGCGGCTTTACCGTTGTGCCAGCTGGCGACGGCTGCCGGCGTGACATTGGTCACGCTGTAATAGCCAGGCACCGCGCCTTGCAGCCAATTAATCACGGACTTGATGGCCGCGATGTCGCCGGGGCCTCCGTGCAAGGCACAGCCCGTGGACCAACCCGTGCCGATCGGTTGCAACGCCGCGACGGCGTAGCCGCGCGGCACGAAGAAGTTGTCATAAAACAGCGGCATCTTGTCGGATGCGCCGCTCGCCGTCGAATGCAGGTACTCCGTTTCGTGTCCGTCACCCGTTGAAGTGAAGTACGGACTGGCGACGATGATCACTGGCACCTTCAGCCCGGAGTTGGTCTCGACCGGCCGAATGATGTCCAGCGCCGTGCGGTCGGTCACCGCGTCACCGTTCTGATCGATGCCCTGCGCCGGAATGAACACGCGCTCGCGGATCGCGTTCGCGTAGCTGTACACCGACGCGCTTTCGCCGTTCGGGTCCAGGGTCACCGCACTTTGCACCGAATCCGTGTTGGCCTCGGCCGTAGAGCCATCCGGCGCCCCACACCCGCCAAGCAACGGCACCACGCATGACAGCAAGGCGACGCGCCAGCAGGCCAAGGCATACTTCGGCATTTAATCGCTCAGGCTACGGAAGGAGCGGTCTCGGGCGCAAGGGGCCAGTTTTTTGCGCGGCGAGCGCGGGACTTAGGCATCGGATCGAAATCGATCCATGTGCAACGCCCGCAGGGGTTGTGGTCGGGTTGCCGTGGCCCGATATGGCGGGGATGGCGAACAAGGTTTGGTTCATTACTGGCACCTCCCGCGGCTTCGGACGAGAATGGGCGATTGCGGCGCTCGAGCGGGGAGACCGCGTGGCCGCTACGGCGCGCAATCTGGACGCGCTGGCTGATCTGGTGAAGCAGTACGGTGAGGCGCTGTTACCCCTCGAGCTAGACGTGACCGATGGCGCGAAAGCGCGCGCCGCGGTGGACCGCGCGCACGCTCACTTCGGGCGCTTGGACGTGGTGATCAACAACGCGGGCTACGGCCTGTTCGGCTTCTTCGAAGAAGTGAGCGAGGCGCAAGTGCGCGCGCAAATGGAGACCAATTTTTTCGGCGCCCTGTGGGTGACGCAGGCGGCGCTGCCGCACCTGCGTGCGCAAGGCAGCGGTCACATCATTCAGGTCTCGTCGATCGGCGGGATCACCGCATTCCCGGGGCTCAGCATGTATCACGCCTCCAAGTGGGCGCTGGAGGGCTTCAGCCAATCACTTGCGCAAGAGGTGCGCCCGTTCGGGATCCACGTAACGCTGCTCGAGCCCGGCGGCTTCGATACGGACTGGAGCGGCTCTTCCGCGGACCGCGTGCAGTCATTGCCCGCTTACGCGGAGGTGGGCCAGGCGATCGCCGAACGTCGCCGAGCCGCCATCGGCAAGCGCGGCAAGCCGGCAGCAACGCGCGCCGCGGTCTTGAAAATCGTGGATGCCGCCGAACCCCCGCTGCGCGCGTTCCTTGGCCCTGCGCCCTTGGGCATGGCCAAAGCCGACTACGAAAGCCGGCTAGCGCTGTGGGAAGCGTGGCAGCCGGTGGCTATCGAGGCGAACGGTTGACGACACACGTCACCGGATTTTCACCGCGCACCGTGCGCTTCGTGAGAAAGTGCCCCCGAAATGTCTGCTCCTGACACGAATGACGCTGAACGCGGCGCCGCAGCGCGGGGTCCGCTGGACAAGCTGCTGAACATCTTCGCGGAAACCCACGCGGGTGAGGGCTTGAGCGCGCTCTTGCTCGCCCTCAGTGTGTTTTTCCTGCTGGTTTCTTACTACCTGGTGAAGACCGCCCGGGAACCGCTGATCTTGGCCAGCGGCGCAGAGATCAAGAGCTACGCCTCCGTGGGGCAGACACTGATACTCATCCCGATGACCTATGTGTACGGGTTGCTCTCGCAGCGTGTCGGTCGGATCAAGCTGATCACGATCGTTACCTTGGTGTTCGCTTCGAACCTGCTGCTGTTTTTCGGGTTGAGCCTGGCCGGTGTGGCGATTGGGCTGGCCTTCTATTTGTGGGCTGGCGTGTTCAACATGATGGTCATCGCCCAGTTTTGGAGCTTCGCGGCGGACGTCTACACGGAGGAGCAGGGCAAGCGCCTGTTCGCGATTCTGGGCATCGGCAGCACCGTCGGCGCGGTCGCCGGTTCTGGCATTGCAGCGCTCCTGGTTCGCCCCGTAGGCATTTACGGACTGATGATCGCGGCTGCGGTGTTCCTGTTGGCCTCACTTGGCCTCACCGCGATCGTGAACCGGCGTGAGGAGCGCAGGATTGCGTCGCATGCGCTCGGTAAGCCGGTGCAAGTGGAGGCGCCCTTGGGCAAAGAGGGCGGCTTCTCACTCATCCTGGCCGACCGCTACTTGCTCTTGATCGCAGTCTTGGCGTTCACCCTCAACTGCGTGAAGACCAACGGCGAGTACATTCTGGATCGCACGCTGCTGCAGCACGTGAAAGACATCATGCCGCACGGCGTGAACGCGAAAGCCTTCAGCCAAATGGCCATTGGCCAGTTCAAGGCGGAGTACTTCCTGTACACGAACATCGCTACGGTGGTGCTGCAGCTGTTCGTGGTGTCGCGCATCATCAAGTACCTGGGCGTGCGCGTGGCGTTGTTCGTGAGCCCGGTGCTGCTCTTGTTCGGGTACTCGGGGGCCGTGCTGTTTCCAGTGCTGAACCTGGTTTATGCCGTGAAAATCGCGGAGAACACGCTGGACTACTCGCTCGGAAACACCTCTCGCCAAGCCCTCTGGCTGCTTTCGTCTCGCGACGACAAGTACAAGGCCAAAAGCGTGATTGACGCGACCATCGTGCGCGCGGGTGACGCGCTGGCCGCTGGCCTCACGTTCGTCGGCGTCACGCTCCATTTTGCCACGGTGCACTTCATCATCGCCAATGTCGTGCTGGCCGTCGCATGGACGATTGCCATGGTGCTCTTGGCGCGCGAACACAAAGCGCGTGAGGCAAGGCGCGAGAGCGATGCAAGGCGCGCCAGCGGCAGCCCAGAGGCCGCAGCGCAGCCAGCTTGAGGCCGAATCGCTCGACGCCGCGTACCGAAAATACTAGCAATTGGCTGGATGAGAGCTCCTGCGTTGCGAGTCGTGCTGGTTGGTGCGGCGAGTGCCCTGTGTGTGGTTGCGCTCGGCGCGCCTGGTTGCAGCAGCACCACGAAGAAGAAGGTGCCCTTCGACGGCAGCGCCGGTGAAGCGGGCGCGAGCGGCGCGGGAACGGGCGCTGCCGGCCCCTCCGCAGACGCCGGCAGCGCAGGCACACCGGAGTCCGGCGGCGAAGGCGGTGGCTTGGGCGATGCCGGTGCCAGCACCGGTGGCGTGTCGGGCGACGCCGGCGCTGGCGCGGGTGGCAGCAGCGCTACCGCGGGTAGCGGCGGTTCAGGCGGCAGCGGCGGGCTAGTGATTGAGATCCCGGACATTGATGCCGGCGTTGGCTGTTCGCCCCCGGCGGACGACACACAGCTTTCGGCGGCGGCTGCCGGTTTGCCGAGCGTGGGGCTTGCACTGTGGCTACGTGCGGATCACGGCGTGTACCTGACCAGTGATAGCCGCGTGTGCGCTTGGGTGGATCAGAGCGGGCACCAAAGAGTATTCACTCCGTCCACGTCAGGCCGCGCGCTGTGGGTGGATGCCGCTGTCGGAACACGTCCCGCCCTCGACTTCGACGCTTCGAGCGGCCCGCTCACCGTTGCTGGAGTGCTGGATTTACCGGCCACTTCTGCGCGCACGCTGATCGCGGTGGTGAAGCTGACCGAGACCACGAGTCGCTTTCAAGCGCTGATGCAGGGGCAAGCGTCGTCGCCCGGCACGTACATCAATTTGGACACCAACAGCTACGGCACCTCGGGCTCGCGCGAAGGCGTTTACGTGCAGAACAACTCATACGACAGCACGCTCCCGACGAGCACGGGCACGCGCCTGCACGTGTATTCGCTGGGCACCATGACGGTCGGCACGCCGGTGCTCAGCGCCATCAGCTATCGCGTCAACGGCGCCGCCCAAACGATCACTCGCAACCCGGTTGGCCTCGGCAACGGCAACTTCGAAGACTTCAGCGGCGCCAACTTCACGCTCGTGGGCGGGGGAGCCACCGGTTTCATCGCCGAGGCGCTGCTCTACGATCACGCGTTGAGCGCCGGTGAGCTGGCTAGCGTGGAAACCGCGCTCGAAGCTCGCTACGGCATCGTTCCAGCCACGAATTGAGCGCGCGCGAAGAGCGTGGCGCGTTCTGCAAGTACATTGGCGCGTCCTGCTAGTACGCACTGAGCGCGGCGACTGCATCAATGGCTCAACCTTCTGAACCACGGAGCGTTGAGCATGACCCAAGAATCCGCTAACCACTCGAAATCGCAGGTAATCGCGGCGAAGGCCTTTGCGGCAGCCGGCGCCACTTCGCCGCTTGCACCGTTGAGCCTCAGCCGTCGTTCGCCGCGCCCCCAGGACGTGCAAATCGAGATTCTGTACTGCGGGGTCTGCCATTCGGACCTGCATCAGACTCGCGATGAGTGGCACGAGTTCATGGCCACCACGTACCCGTGTGTGCCCGGTCACGAAATCGTGGGTCGGGTGGTCAAGGTCGGCAGCGCGGTTAAGAAATTCAAAGAGGGCGATTTGGCGGCGGTTGGCTGCATGGTCGACGCCTGCCGTGATTGCCCGAGCTGCCGCGCCGGTGAAGAGCAGTACTGCGAGAACTACGCGACCTATACCTATAACTCGCCGGACAAGGTTTCGGGCGGCGTGACCTACGGCGGCTACTCTGACAGCATCGTAGTCGACGAAGCGTTCGTGCTCAGCGTGCCGAAGTCACTCGACTTGGCGGCCACCGCGCCGCTGCTGTGCGCGGGCATCACGACTTACTCGCCGCTGCGCCACTGGAAAGTGGGCAAGGGCCAGAAGGTGGGCATCGTTGGCTTGGGTGGCCTGGGCCACATGGGCCTGAAGTTCTCGCACGCGTTCGGCGCGCACACGGTGCTATTCACGACCTCGCCGAACAAGGCGGAGGATGCCAAGCGCTTGGGGGCGGATGAGGTCGTGGTCTCCAAAAACGCCGACGAAATGCGCAAGCAGGCGGGTAGCTTCGATTTCATTCTGGATACCGCGTCCGCAGATCACGACCTGAACCAGTATCTCGCTTTGTTGAAGCTCAACGGAACCATGACGCTGGTGGGAGCGCCCGAAAAACCTGCTCCGGTCGCCGCCTTCAACCTGATCATGGGCCGGCGCAGCTTGGCCGGCAGCGGCATCGGCGGCATCCGTGAGACTCAGGAAATGCTGGATTTCTGCGCAGAACATCGCATCACCTCGGACATCGAGCTGATCCCGATGCAGAAAATCAACGAGGCGTACGAGCGCTTGCTGAAGCAGGACGTAAAGTACCGCTTCGTGATCGACATGGCCTCGCTGAAGGCGGCGTGATTCGGAAATAAGAACGGTAAACGTGTCCACTCGCTTTCGCGTCTCGAATACGGTGATCCGGCGCTTCTCGGATCTTGGGCTCGTACCCGAGGCCGTCCTGCGTTTGGCGGGTCTGGCGCCTTCGTTATTCGAGCAAGAGCGAGTGCTGCTCACCACGCAGGAGCTATTTGCGCTGTACCGCGCCCTCGAACAGGCCAGCAATGACCCCGCCTTCGGCCTGAAGATTGGCACGGAGGAGCGAGTGGAGCGCTACGATCCGATTGCGATCGCCGCGCTCTACGCACACTCCTTTCGGGACGCACTGCAACGCATGGCTCGTTACAAGCAGCTCACGTGCCCGGAAGAGCTGCACATCGTGGAGCACCAGAATGAATGCAGCGTCCGCTTCGAGTGGCTGCTCGCGGAAGAGGAAGAGCCCAGGGTACTGATCGACCTGTGTTTCGCTTGGGTGGTGGAGATCGCGCGGCGTGGCAGCGCCCAAGCCATTCAACCCAAACGCGTGGAATTCAAGCGAGCAGAAGCACAACGAGAGCTGTTCGAGCGGCACTTCGGCTGCCCGGTCCTGTTCGGTGCTGCTGAGAACCGCCTGGTGTTCCATGTTGCGGATCTGGAGCGCCCGTTCGTCACGCACAACGCGGACGTACTGGCGATGGTCGCGCCTCAACTGGAGGCGGAGCTTGCAGAGCAACGCGCGCATCGCACCTTTCGCGAGCAGGTGAAGGCATCACTCAAGAAGGCGCTCGCGGGCCAACGCCCGGAGCTACGCACGGTCGCGCGGGAGCTCGGCGTCAGCGCGCGCACGCTGCAGCGCCGGCTGACGGACGAGCAGGTCACCTTCCAACAAGTGATCTCCGAAGCGCGCCGTGAGCTCGCGCGGCACTACCTTCAGCATCCAGCCTGGAGCTGAACGAGACCGCGTACCTGCTCGGCTACGAAGACGCGAACTCGTTCTTTCGTGCCTTCCAACAGTGGGAAGGCACGTCGCCGGGTGAATGGCGGGCGCGGCTGGAGTCAGCGGCGGGCTAGGAAGTCAGCGCTAGTTGTACACGTTGAATTCGAACAGTGACCACCAATTGCTGGCCAGCGTTGCGGTCTGTACGACTTTGATGAAGCGCGCGGTCTGCGCGGCGAAGGAGATGGTGACCAGTGGTGCTGTTGGGGTGCCACTGGCAATGGCGGTACCCCAGTTGACGCCGTCCGCCGAGACGAACACCTGGTAGCCGCGCGGGTAGTCGGCACTGCCGTTGGCGTCCAAGGTGAGCTGCTTGAACGTTTGCGCGCTCAGCATGTCGACCGTGAAGTATTGGCCGGGGGTCTGACCCGCACCCGTGGACCAGCGCGAGGTCGCTACGCCATCAATGGCGTTCCCAGGCGGTTCACCGGTTGCCGAGCCGCCAGCAACCCAGCCCGTGCGAGTGAGGGCCGTGACACCACCCGGTTGGTACACGTTGAGGTCATAGATGGACCACCAGGCGGTGGCACCCGCGTTGGTCGCTTGCGTGATCTTCACATAGCGCGCCGTTTGCGTCGCGAATGTGATCGTGGTTAGCGCTCCCGTGCCGGTCCCGCTGGCGATGGCAGCGCCAAACGTGGTCGGGCTGTTGCCCGCGAACACTTGATACGTGCGCGCGTAGTCATTGCCGGAGCTCAGCGTGAGCTTGGCGAAGGTTTGCGCGCTCTGCATGTCGAGCGTGTAGGACTGCGTGCTGGCCGCGTTTTGCGCGATGCCGGAGCTCCAGCGCGTGTTCACGTCCGCGTCCAATGCGTTGGCGGTGATGTCACCACCCGCGGTTGCGGACGCAGTGCCCGTCCAGCCCGTGCGGGCCAGAGCGCTGCCGTCACCAGTGCCGCCGCTTGCGCCGCCCGTACCAGCGGTGCCGCCACTTGCGCCGCCAGTACCGCCGGTGCCACCAGTGCCCGCGCTCGCACCACCGCTGCCGCCTGCGCCGCCGCTACCTCCCGTGCCGCCGGCACCACCACCGCCACCGCCACCACCGGCGATGCCGTACACGTTGAAGTCATAGATCGACCACCACGCGCCTTGCCCCGCGGTTGGCAGTTGCGCCACGCGCAAGTAGCGCGCGGAGGTTTGCGGAAACGTGACCGTCAGCGGTGAGCCTGTGCCAGTGCCGCTCGCGATCGCCGTGCCGAAGTTGTTCACGTCGTTCGAGGCGAACACCTGGTACGAGCGCGCGTAGTCCCCGCCCGAATCCATCGTGATTTGGTTGATGGTTTGGGCCGTGACCATGTCCAGGGTGAAGGTTTGCGTGCTGGCGCTCGACTGTGGAACACCGGAGCTGTAACGCGTGCCGCCGCCAGCTGCGTCAATGGCATTGCCCGCTACGTCACCGCCGCCAGTGAGGCTCGCGCTGGCGCTCCAACCGGTGCGCGACAACACCGTGCTGGCCGGCGTCACGTTGCCGCTGAACGCCACTTGCTGGAGCCCGGAAGCATCACTGCCCGTGATGGTCCACACGTCACTGTACGCGCCGGCCGTTGCGGCCGAGAGCGTGACGGTTTCGGTGACGGTTTGACCAGCGGCGATTGTCGAGCCTTCAGCCAACGTGGTTTGGGCGACGAACTGCGACGCGACTGGGGGCTTGGATTTTTGGATGATCAGGGCGAGGCCGCCCGTGTTCTGGATCGTGAAACTGAGCGACTTGCTGGTGTTCGCCGGAATCGAGCCGTAATCCAGACTCAGGGGCGTGATCACCATTGTGGCTGGAGGCGCGCAGCTGCCCGTGAGCGGGATGGTGAGGTTGCCGCCGTTGCTGTTCACGATCAAGTTTGCGTTCGAGGTGCCGAGCGCCGTTGGTGCGTACTTCAAGCTGACGGTGGTCTGCGCGCCCGTGGCCAACGTTTGACCGTTCACGATTGCCGGGCTGGTCACCGAGAACGGCGCGGCCGGTGGCGTGGAACCGGTGAAGGTGAGCGTTTGGCTGCCTGTGTTGGTCAGGATCACGTTGGCGGTCGTGGAACCGTTGGGCGCCACGCCTCCGAAATCCACATTCGCGGGGGTGGCCGTGAGTTGAGCGGCGAGCGATTGACCGGTGCCGCTCAGCGACACGGTGCCCAGGCCAGTGTTGGTCGTGACGTTGACCAAACCGCTGTAAGCCGTGGCGGCGGTTGGCTTGAACGTGACGGGCACGGTCAAGGTTTGCGCGCCCGTCAGGGTGACGGGCAGAGCGGGCGTGCTGGTGCCCAAGGTAAAGAGCGCATTGTTCGAGGAGCCGAGCGCGCTGACCGTGATGGTTTTGCCCGTGGGTGCCGAGATCACTGCATTGAGCGTCTTGGTTTGGCCGGCGGTGACCGTGCCGAAATTCAGCGGCGAGGCAGCGATGGGCGATGCCGCGGCGCCGAAGCCGACCAAGCGACCGTTGTCCGTGCCAACGTAGATTTTGCCGTTGCCGACCGCGGGTTTCGTGAACTTGGCTTGATCGTTGAAGCCGATCTCGATCAGGCGATTCATCACGCCGTTGACGGGCACTGCGTTGTACGCGCGCAGCGCGCCGGTGTTGCTCGTGATCCAAACCACCGCGCTACCCGAGGTCAGGCCGTCTGACGTGACGATGGGCGAGCCCGAGTACTGACCGAAGTCATCCCCGTTGCCGGTGCCCACGCCGCCCACGCCGACCAACGAGAGCGCTGGCACACCTTGGCCGTTGGGCGCGTACTTGAACGCGCGCAGCCGATAGCCCACGTTGTTCGCATCTCCACCCGTGACGGACACGTACACGTAGCCGCCGTCGCCAGGCCAAACCGCAACGTGCGAACGCAGCGAGCCGTTGACCGGAATCTCCGAGAGCACTGCGTCCGTAAGGCCAGCGCCCTGCTTGTAGCCGCCCAACTTGGAGCGGTCCATCAAGTACAGAATGCCCTCTTTGCCCACGGCGACCGCCGTGTTCGGGTTCGCCGCGCTGCCAAATTGCGGAGGCAGGAGCACGGCGGAGCCGCCACTCAGATCGGAATCCCCCATGCTGAAGGCTTCGTGCGGGGCAAAGAAGTCCATCGCCTTCAGGCTGCCGTCACCCTGCACGTCCACGCGCACCACGGACTCCACCAAGTTGCCCGGAGGCGCGTTGCTGGCGAGCGGCCCGGGGTCGGCGCCTGCGCCGTTGCCGGTGGTGAAGAAGATGCGACCCGCGCCGTCTGATGCGAGGCCGCCGCCGGACATCCAGATGCCGTTGCCATTGCCAGCATTTGCGGTGCCGACTTCAGTGGTGAAGCGCGCAGTGACGGTGCCAGCAGTGGACACGCCAATGACCCAACCGCGGTACGCGCCAGCATCGCAATGTGCGCCGAAGGCGGCGTAAATCACGCCGTTCATCAGCAGCAATGCGGGCCGCTGCAACTGCAAGCGAGAGGTGAACGTGGCCGTTGCGTCGTTCTGCGCGTTGCCCGTGATCACGACCGGGAAGCCTGGACGCTCACTCAGATCATTGGCGTTGATGGCGTGCAGGGCGTAGTCACCTGCAGCGTTTTTGGCGTAAAAATAGGCAATGTTCGTGGCGCGGTCGATGACCGGTGTGCCGGTGACGCCGACCGTGGGGCTGATGTCACCGCAACCAAACGCCGCGGAGGCGTCGAACGCGCCGCCAGCCAGCGTGCGGTTCGCGACCACTGCGCCGCTCGTGCCGTCCACCAAGTACAGGTTGTTGGCTTCGGTGACGACGAGCACGTTGTTGCCAACCACGAGCGGTTGCGCGAGCACCTTGTCTGCGGCGCTCTGCATTTGGCTTGCGACGAGCGTGGTGTTGAAGATCTGCTTGAAGCCGCTCACCGTGGCTGGGGCCAACTGCGGTTGGTCGCCGTACCAGCCGGTGCGCATTTCATCCGCGCCTTGGGTGATGGCGGTTGTGGAGACCGGTTGGGCGCGGGACTCGATGACCTCACTGCGCTGCGAGCAACCAGCGCCGAGCCACAGGGCGGCGGAACAGAAGGCCAAGGCACACGCGCGCCAGCGCGTGTACAGCAACGGTGTACGGCGGTTCGTCATGGGACCCTTGCGACAAAAACGCTGAAGGCTGAGCGCTTTTGAAGAAAAATGGAGATACGGGAGCGGCAACGGAAGGGACCATTTTTTACCCGTGACAGTCAAGGACTGACAACTCCCCACATTACAAATTTGAACTACCTCGCACTTCCGCCGCACTCATGAATCGACTCCGGATCTCACAAATAGTTGACCCGCAAATTCGACACGCATGTTCTCCGCGTACAAACCAGATGTCTTTGAATAAGTACCATGCGTGCTCGTTAGCTGGGTTGCCGCAGCGCGGCGAGCACGCTCGGCAGCGTGTTGACGCCCCAGTGCTCCACGTAGCGTCCGGCCTGCAAGCGCACGATGTCGATGACCTCTATGGCAACGCTGCGATTCGTTGCTGCAACGCCGAGTAGCGAGCCACGGTGCGTGCCACTGATGGTCTTGCGCGTGGTCACCCGATCGCCCTCGGCAACTTGGTCATGAATCGTAACGACTAGGTCAGGCAACGCAGGGCGCAACACCTGCTCGAACATGTACCGCATACCCTCTGGCCCGGGCGCCATGCCTGGCGGCGCAGTGCGATTCACGAATGCTGGGTCCATCAGCTCGTTGAACGCGGTCTCATCGCCGCGTTCGATCACCTCTCGATTGAAGCGGACGACTGCGGCTTTGTTGATGCTGAGTTGTGCGTCGTTTGGCATGGGTTGGTGATAGAACCATCCCAATGAAAGGACAATTCGGTAAAAATGGGATGAATCGACCCAAAGTTGGGATAATGCGCCAGCCGCCGGTCGCGCTCGACGATCTGAGCGTGTTTGCCGGTGTGGCCGAACAGGCGAGCTTCGTGCGGGCCTCGCACAGGTTGGGTATTCCCACGAGCACGGTGAGCCGCGCCGTCGCGCGCTTGGAAGAAGACTTGGGTGTGCAGCTCCTGCGTCGCACTTCGCGCAAGGTCGTATTGACGGACGAGGGCAGGCAACTGCATTTGCATGCGACCCCGCACCTGGAAGGCATCGCGGAAGCATTGGCGAGCGTGAGCGATCGTCATCCCGAGCCTTCGGGAGTGATCCGCGTTACCGCTCCGGCGTATACGGGTTCCACGCGCGTCGCGGATGCGTTGGCGGCGTTTGCGCTGGCGCACCCGAAGATCAATGTCGAGCTAGATGCCTCCAATGCCCTCCGTGATTTGCTGCAGGAGGGCTATGACTTTGGCGTGCGCGTGGGCCCCCTGAGCAATCCAGATTTCGTGACTCGGCGTCTGTGGCGCGGGCAATTTGGGTTGTTTGCAACGCGTGAGCTGGTCAAACGCTCGCTCCGTGGTCGAACCGCCATTTCGCGCGAGACGCTCGAGAAAGAGCCGTGCATCGCGCTGCGTCCTGCGCCCCAATGGCGCTTCGCGAATGCCCAGGGCGAGGTGAGTACGGTGACGCCGCGTGTGAGGTTTGCCGTCAATGACCCGCGCGCCGCGCTCGAGGTCGCGCGTCGTGGCCTGGGTATCGTGCTTTCTCCGCTGGAGTTGGTGGGGGCGCATCCCACCGGGCTGCAGCGCTTGCGGCCCGACTTCGGCGAGCCGGAGCCGCTCGATTTGTACCTGCTGTATCCCACGCGTCGGCTCCTGCCTCAGCGCGTGCGTCTCGCGATCGACTGGTTGATCAAATCCTGCGACGCAGTGTAGTACTGCCAGGCACAACGTGGTCAATGCGCTCCGTTGCGGCGCCAAACAGCGCTGAGCTAGCTTCGAGCAGATGAGTCCGAGCTCGTTACTGCTCGGCGTAGCTGCGTTCGGTGCACTCGCGACGGTCGTTGCGTGTGGCTCGACGGACGACTCCGCCAAATCTTCCGCCGCCAATGCTGGTGCTGGTGCGTCAGCCAGTGCGGGCGCGTCTTCGAGTGGCGCGGGCGCGCCTTCGAGCGGTGCGGGGGCTGCGGCGGCCGGTGACGCCGCAACGAACCCGCAAGACGGACCGCCCGCGGGTTATGCCGACGGCCACGCCGTAGTTCCTGCGGAGGGCCAAGCCGAGGACGTGTCCGCGCCGACCAGCGTGATCGGTACTGGGGATGCCGCGAGTTGTACGGGCGAAGCATTCGTGAACGCGGTCGCGCAGGGTGGCATCATCACCTTCGCGTGCGGGCCTGACCCGGTGACCATTCTGCTCACGCAGACGGCCAAGGTATTCAACGACAAGGGCAGCAAGCTCGTGATCGACGGCGGCAACAAGGTGACGTTGAGCGGCGGCGGCAAGACGCGCATCTTGTACATGTCCACATGCGACAAGGCGCAGGTGTATCCGCCGGGCGCGGGCGACTGCAACACCAACCCCGGCGTGCAGCTCGTCGTGCAGAACATCACCTTCGTGGACGGCAGCGCGAAGGGCATTCCTGACGGCATGAGCAACGCCGGGGGCGGCGGCGCCATTCACGCGCAAGGCGGCAGTCTCAAGGTCGTCAATGCGCGCTTCTTCAACAACGTCTGTGACGATTTGGGCTCGGACGTCGGCGGTGGCGCCATTCGTAAGTTGGATTACCTGACGGCCGCAGGCGCTGGCCCGAAGCGCCCCGTGTGGATCGTCAACAGCACGTTCGGCGGCAAGGCCGGGCTCGGCAATTCGTGCGCGAACGGCGGCGCGCTGAGCAGTATTGGCGTGTCTTGGAACATCCTCAACACGCTGCTTTCCGAGAACAAGGCCGTGGGCCACGGCGCCAACTCAGGGGATGGCGGCAACGGAGGCGCGATCTACAACGACGGCAATGAGATCGTGCTGAACATCACGGGCAGCTTGCTGGAGAACAACCAAGCGAACGAAGGCGGCAGCGCGGTGTTCTTCGTGAGCAACAACAAGAGCGGCTCGATCACCATCAAGGATTCAGTCACGCGCAATAACCCGCGCGGTATGTTCGAAACTGCGGGTCTACCCGGCTTCTACGTGATCGCCAAGCAACCCGCGCAAATCGTCAATTCGCAGATCCTGCGTTGAGCGCGTAGCGCGCGGAATTCCGTGCTCCCATTAAAATGCGATTCAGCGTGGACAAGCGAGCTCGAACACCGCCTCCGTGCGGGCGTTCGAGCTTGCTGGTGGGGCAGGCGGCGCGTTACAAAAGGTATGCATCATGCAGTTTAGATCCGCTGCTGCTTGTCTGCTGGTGTTCGGGCTGTGTGCTTGTGCGAGCGACGGCGGCGCGGGCGGCCGTGCGGCGGCCGGCGCAGGCGGCGTGGCGAGCGCAACCGGCGGCAGTGCAGGCGTACCTGTCGGCGGAGGCGGCTCTGGCATGGTGGCGTCTGCGGGTAGTGATGCAGGCGGTGCCACGGCGGCTGCTGGGGTAGGCGGGGCGCTGGTGGGCGGCGCGGGCGGCGAGAGTGCCGCGGGAGCGGCGGGCAGTGCCGGCTCGAGCAGCGGTGGCGTGAACGCGGGCGGCGCGGGCGCGCGAGATCTATCCACGGATCGCACGCACTTCCTCGGCGCAAGTCGCTGCGCGCAAGCCAACGTGCAGCTGTGTGAAGACTTCGAGAGCGGCACGTTGGACGCAAAAACGTGGACCGCCATTGGCACAGCGCCGGTGATTGACGGCGTGCAGAAGGCGCGCGGCACGAAGGCGCTGCACTTGACCCTCTCCGGCAACGGGCAAAGTGCCATTCGCGAATCGAAGACCTTTCCCGCAGCGAACAATAGCTACTACGGGCGGGCATTCGTGTACTTCGCTTCGTTGCCCACGACTCCGGGCCTGTCTTACTCACACTGGACCATGATCGCGGCCACCGGCTCCACGGTGACCGGTGAAATCCGCGTCAGCGGGCAACTACAAAACGGCGTCAACTTGTGGGGTGTGGGTACGGATAGCCAGGGCTCGGCCAACGGCACGGGTGATTGGACGAACGCGGACAAGGATCCCAACGGCAAACCGCTCGCCGTGCCTACCGGGCAATGGCTTTGCATCGAGTGGCTGCACAAGGGCGACACCAACGAGACCCGTTTCTGGTGGGACGGTGTCGAGCACGCATCCCTGTACACGAAGCCCAGCACCGCCCACGGTGGCAACTCCGCGCAACCGTACCTGCTGCCGCAGTTCAAGCAGGTCTGGCTGGGATTTCAGGAGTACCAAGCAACCACGGAGAAATTCGAGCTCTGGCTGGATGAGATTGCGATCGATAAGGATCGCATTGGCTGCGTGATTTAGGCGGTCCCGCGCATGCTACACTGGCAGCGTGAGGCGTAACGCAGGTTCGCTGTTTCGCGCGGTGGTAGTCAGCGGCGCCGCGCTGGGTGCGTGCGGCAAGCCTGATGCAGTTTCGAACGTGTCGTCGCCTGAGCGAGTCGGCCCGCCGCCAATTCCGTCCGCGTCCGTCACGCCACTCGCGTCCGTTGCGGCGCTCGCATCCGCTGCGCCGCCCGCTTCCGTTGTGCCGCCGAGCGCGGAGGTCGCCAAGCCCGCAACGGGCGCGCATTCAGCGGCGGCCTCGGCTTCGGCGCCCAAGCGCGTTGCGCAGAAGCCATGCCCGCCCGGCGCAGAGCTGCCCTTTCCACCCTGCTACTACATCCTGTGACCACGCTGGCTCGCTTCGCCCGGCGTCGCGCGCGCGCCGCGTTTCGCGTGGAGAACCTGCCGGATCGCGATGCTTCCTTGGAGGCTCTCACGGAAGTGGAGCGCGCCGCCCTGGTGAGGCATTGGCAACGTCGCGCCGGCAGCGAGCAACGCATTGGGCTCGCGTTTCGGCAGATGGTTCCCCTGCTGCGCGCAGTTGGGGCAACGCCCATCGTGCTCGGGCTGCTCGAGCTTTCGGCCGCTGACGAGCTCAGGCACGCCGAAATCTGCATTGCCATGGCCGAGCGTTATGCCGGAGCTCAGGTGACACTCGCGGAACGCGATAGCGTCGCTCTGCCGAGCTTTGGTGCGGCGGACGAGCGGCTCGAAGCAGCGCTGTTGGTGGCGGGCACGTGTTGCGTCAACGAGACGCTGGCCACGGTTTGGCTAGAGCAGAGCCTCGCCGCTTCCAGCACGCCGCTGTCCGTGTTCGCCAATCGCGCTCACTTGCGTGACGAAATCGACCATGCGCGCCTGGGCTGGGCACACCTCGCCTCTGACGCGCTCGACGCGGATTTGCGCGAAGCGTTGGCGGAGTGCATCCCGCGTTTGCTCAGCGCGAACCTGCCCTTGTGGCTCGAGCCTGACCCGTTCATCCCGCTCGCGGGCATCGCGGGTCACGGTCAGCCGCCCCATGCTGAAGTCGAACGCGCGATCCAGCATGCGGTCAGCGAGCTACTACTGCCGGGGTTTGCGCACGTTGGTCTTGCCTCTCACTGAGCGCGGGACGTTGCTGCTCACGAGCTGAGCGCGCAGGGCAGGCGAATCACGCGCTCGATCTCGAGTTGCGAACGGATACTTGTGACAGCTCGATCAATGCTTGCATCAGTGTGCCTTTCTCAACTCGTGTTTGATGCGTGCCAGCACGGCATTGGGGCCCTGCACGGTGAGCATCAGGCCTTGCTCCAAGGCATCGCTCGCAGAGACTCGACATTGCGCGTAAATCATAGCCAAAACGGCGCTGGCGGCGTACGGCACGAACAGCTCTTCGGCCGCCTCTTCGTGCCGCGCCGCTGCGATGAGCGTAGTCTCCAAGTCAGCGACCGCGCTCGCGTCGCGACTGCTTAGTACCGCCCACGGGTGTCCCTGGCACCAGCGGCCAAGCTCTTCGGCATTCGGAGGCTCGCTCAGTCGATCGAGCTTGTTGAACACATAGAAGCGCGGCACATGGTTCACGCCCAGTCGCTCCAGCAGCTCCAGGGTCGTGCGCAGCTGCAGCTCGCGCTCGTAGTCCGAAGCGTCGACCACGATCACGAGCAGGGATGCCTCCGTCACTTCGGACAATGTGGATTCGAAGCTCGCTAGCAAGCGCTCGGGTAGGCGACGAATGAAGCCGACCGTATCGCTCAGCAACACTTCCCCGCCGTGGCGCGTCAGGCAGCGCGACGTCGTGTCCAGGGTCTCGAAGGGCATATCGCGAGCCGAGAGCTCGGCCGCGGTGAGCGCGTTCATCAGGGATGTTTTGCCGGCGTTGGTGTAGCCAACTAGCACTAGGCGCTTGCAGTCAGTACGCCCTTCACGTTGCGTTTGGGCTGAGGTTCCGAGCTTTATTTGGGCCTTTTTCAGCTCTGCTAGCCTTCCGTCGAGCTTGCGCGCCATGAGCTCGGAGGCCGTTTCACCGGGGCCGCGCGCGCTCTTGTTGCCGCCGGTTTGCTGGTCCATGTCCAGCCCCACGCCGCGGATGCGTGGTCTCAGGTACTCGAGCTGCGCGATTTCGATTTGAATGCGCGCCCGTCGGCTTCGGGCGTGGCGCAAGAACACGTTGAGGATGATCGCCTCGCGGTCGCAAATGGGGATGGCCGTGGCGTCCTCCAAATTGCGGGTCTGCGAGGGCGACAACTCCGCGTCGAGCACGAGCATTGTCGCGCCCACGGCGCGTGCGCGATCCGCGATCGCCTGCGCGGTGCCCTTCCCGAGCAAGGTGCGCGGGTTGGGCTCGGACAGGTGCTGAATCTCGCTGCCGACTACGGTAGCGCCTTGGTTTTGCACCAGTGACACGATTTCAGCGAGCTGGGCCGCGCGGGCACGCTCGTCACGCTCCGGACCGACGGACACCACGTAGCAGGCGCTCTCCCCGGACTGCGTTTCCACGCCCGGCGTTTGTCGAGCTTGCCAGTGCTCCACGAGCTGTTCGAAGCGTCCGTCGTCTGCCAAGGGGACCTCAGAGTGCTCGGAAATGGGCTTAGAATCGAACTTCAGCATCTGTAACTCCGTTCTTCAAAACATCGAATTTCGGTGTCGCGCCGGGGCGCGGACACACGACCGCACACGCTCCGCGCTAGGAGGAGCGATGTCGTGCATGGCCCACGCCGCGCGCATCAGCGCGAAGGCGGAGCCGGCGGCGAGAACGCCGAAGACTGCTGGCACGCGCTAAAAAGCGAGGGTGCTCGTGCGAATGTATCGCAGTGGATCGCAGCGCTTGAGATTCAACGAGCGCGGCGCGACGGCGGTGCGACGTGGTAGCACCACGCAACACAACAGCCCCGAACGGCTCGCTTCAGAATCTCAGGCGAAGGACGACAGCCACATAGTGCTCGTGTATTTAACACAAGCGACGCGGCCGTCAAGTAAGACGGCCGTCACGCCGTCACGCCGTCACGCCGTCACGCCGTCACGCCGTCACGCCGTCACGCCGTCACGCCGTCACGCCAGAGCGTGACGCGCTCTGGCGCTGCAAGCACTACGCGCAGTACACGCCGCCGTTGATGTCCAGCGTAGCGCCCGTGATGAAGCCATCATACTCGGACGCCAAGTACACGACGGGCCGCGCAATGTCTTCAGCGTAGCCGCCGCGGCCCAGGGGGATGCCGCGCACGGTTTCATCCGCGGATTCTTTGCTGGTGTGGGTATCGTGGAAACGAGTGCCGAGAATCAGGCCGGGCGCGACGCAGTTCACGCGCACACCCTTGGGCCCGAGCTCCGCCGCAAGCGCGCGCGTCCAAGTGATCACGGCGCCTTTGGTGCTGGAATACACGAGTGAACCGCCGTGCCCGCCCTTACGGCCGGCGAGCGAGGCGATGTTCACGATGCTCGCGCTGCCCGCTTCCACGAGAGCCGGTACTGCCGCGCGGGTCACGAACATCATGGTGGTGAGGTTGATGCGGATAACCTCATCCCAAAACTCAAGATCCACTTCTTCTAGCTTGCGCCGCGCCACGAGAGAGCCCGCGTTGTTGATCAGCGCGTCCAAGCCGCCCAGAAAGTCAGTGGCTTGTTTGACTACGGACGTTGCGTCCGACTCCTTGCGCAGATCCCCCTGCACGACCAACGCCCGCTGACCGGCAGCTTTTGCTTTGTCGGCGAGCGCGCGCGGCGTTGCGTCACTTTGAAAGTAGTGCAGGCAAACGTCTGCTCCCGCGTCTATCAGCCCCTCTGCAATCGCAGCGCCAATGCCTTGCGAGGCTCCCGTTACGAATGCTCGCTTGCCTTTGAGAGATCCCATGCGGCTGAGTATTTCCCCGAGCAGTGCTCGGGAGCAAGGCGTATCAACGTGCCAGGCGCAGCACGTTCGCGTCCAGCTCCTGTTCGAGCGGTGCGCCGCGTAACAGCGGGGCGAGCGGCGCGCTGGACAGCGTTTGCCAGTACAGGATGGTGCGCTCAGTGCCCAGGGCGACGCGCGCCAAGGTCGCGGCAAATGCCTTCGCTGTGTAGGTCGGGTCAAGCAAAATGCCGGACTTTGCCGCTTCTACAGTGGCTCGAGTGCTAGCGGCGGAAGCGTGACCGTAGCCCGCAGCCAAGAAACCGCGCTCGACTTCCAAGCGCTCCAAAACGCGCGCTCGCAACGCTTCGCTGACCAGTGTTCTCGCGAGCGCGCGTGCTTGGTGCTCGAATAGCTCCGGCGGCTCGGCCACGGTGACCGCGAGCACGCGGCTGCGCAGGCCTGCGCTGGTCAGGCCCGCAAGCAGTCCGGCTGCACTGCCACCCGACCCAAGTGGCACCACGACCAAGTCCGGCTCTGGCAGCGCTCCGGCGCGCACTTGCGCGGCGAGCTCCGCCGCTGCCTCCACCATCCCGAGCGTGCCCAAGCGGTTCGAACCGCCGGCGGGGATGTAATAGGCGCCCGCTGCCACCCAAGACCGCAGCAGGCGCGCGGCTTGTGTGTAGGACCCGGCGGGGAACAGCCCGACACCCTGTGCGCTTGCGGCGCGCACGGTTTCCAGCACGTGCGGCGTGCGCGGCTGAGGGAGCAGCGCCGCATCCACGCGCATGCCCGCCAGCTTGCCGAAAATCCCAGTCGCCAACACATGATGACTGCCAACGCTGCCCACCGTGACCACGCGCTGCGCGCCGCGCTGTCGTGCGTCTTCCAGCAAGTGCGCCAGTTTCCGCACCTTGTTTCCGCCGTACAGCGGGTGCGTCAGATCATCGCGTTTGATCCACAGCGCAGTAGCTGGCGTGGACAAAGCGTCGAGCCGTGTCACGGGCGTCGGGTAGGTGCCGAGTCTCAGCATGCGCGGGTCAGCGCGCGCCCGCAGCGACCACGCATTGCGGCGATTCTAGTGCCGAAGACCCGCTTTGCAACCGCGCTGATTGGCGCTAGGACTGGCTCGTGAGCAACGGTGCACTCGTCGCGCGTTATGCCGTGCTGGGCGTGCTCGTTTCCGGCGTGGCTGGGGCGTTTGCGTACGCGGGCGGCTGGTTCACGCCGCATGCGCTGAGCGCAGCGCGCATCATCAACACGTTCGAGGCGGTGAATGGCCCGCATCCCGGGTTTCGTCGCAATCACGCCAAGGGCGTTGGTTTCAGGGGCTTCTTCGAAAGCAACGGCGCGGGCGTGGCACTGTCGAAGGCGTCCGTGTTCAAGCCGGGGCGTGTGCCGGTCATTGGGCGCTTTGCCTTGGCGGGTGGGCAGCCGTACGCGGCGGATGCAGCGAATACCGTGCGCAGCATGGCCGTGCGCTTCGAGCTTCCGGGCGGTGAAGAGTGGCGCACGGGCATGAATGACATTCCCGTGTTCCCGGTGAACACGGCCCAAGCCTTCCAAGAGCTGCTGCTGGCGTCGTTGCCGGATCCGGCCACGGGCAAGCCCAATCCTACGAGCATGCCCGCGTTTTTGAATCGTACTCCAGCTTCTGCGAGGGCCATGAAGTTGATCAAGGCGGCACCCAAGTCCGCTGGGTTCGAGACGGGCAGCTACAATTCTCTGAACGCGTTTCTGTTCGTCAATGCGGCGGGCGTGGTCACACCGGTGCGCTGGGCCATGGTCTCCGTGCAGCCGTTCGAGCCGGTAAAGCCCGCGCCTCCGCAAAAGAACTACCTGTTTGACGCGCTGCGCGCGGCGGTCGAGCATCAGCCACTGCATTGGCGGCTCGTGCTCAGCGTCGGTCAAGCACAGGATCCAACGGCGGATGCCACGCTGCCGTGGCCGGCAGAGCGCACGTCGGTCGACGTCGGCACCTTGACCGTCGAGCGCATCGAGGCCGAAGCCGAGAGCCCGGCGCGTGACCTCAATTTCGATCCGCTCGTGTTGCCCAGCGGCATCACGGGGTCGGATGACCCGCTGCTGAGCGCGCGCTCCGCGGCCTACTCCGCGTCGTTCACGCGCCGCGCAGGAGAACCCAAAAAACCAAGCGCGGTCGTGCCGGAAAAAGGCCCTGAATGAGCACGGAAAAGCCAGCCTCGCCGGTGCGTTTTCCAGCGCTGATGCGCGTGTTGCATTGGCTGCTGGCTGCGCTGCTGCTGAGTATGCTGTTCATTGGCGTGTCCATGGTCAGCTCCTTGGCGGCTTATCACCGGCTGCTCGCCATTCATCGCCCGCTGGGCATCACGGTGCTGGTCTTGGCTATCGTGCGCCTGGTCAACCGCAAGCTCAGCACGTTGCCACCATTTCCCGTGACCATGTCCGCGCGCGAACGTCGTGTCGCCTCATTGAGCGAGCTGCTCCTGTACGGTCTGATGATCGGCCTGCCGCTCGTGGGCTGGGGGATGTTGTCGGCGGGCAACTATCCGATTGTGATGTGCGGCTCACTCCACTTGCCGGCGATTTTGCCTGCCAGCCCGCTCTTGTACAGCGTGCTGCGCCGCGCTCACACGGTGCTCGCGTATTTGCTCTTCTTCGCGTTCCTTGGCCACTTGAGCGCCGTGCTCTTTCACACGCTCATTCTGCGTGACGGCTTACTGAAGCGCATGGCCTCTTGGCGGAAGCGATGATCGCGCGCGCCGCCGCTCGGCTATCGATCGCAATGCTGTGCGGCCCCGTGAGTGCCTGCGCTGCGACTTCACCCAGCGCGGCTGCGCCGAGCGTTGCGCCGACCGCCCCGGTCAGCTCCCCGCCCACGCCCGCCGCCACGGATTGGAAAGGTCTGTTCGACTCGGATTCGCAATCCAGCAATGTGCCGCCTGATCCTGCGTCCGTTGCGCAGCTCCTGGCGCGCGAGCCAGGCTGCACGCGCGCGCTGGGCTTCGCCAGCGGCGGGCTCACTGCTGGTACTGGCTTCACGGTCGGCGGCTTCGACGAAACGGCTTATTTGCTGGCGTGTGGCGCAACGCAGCGCGTGGTCGTGGCGAACCAGAAAGCCACGCTGGCTTCGCTCGACGTACCGGAAGACACGCTCGAAGCGGCGGGCGATATGGACGCGCACGGCGCTCAGGAGCTGCTGCTCATCGGGCACGCGGGCTCTCAGCTCACACTTCGCGCGCTGCGCGTTGACGGCAAGCAGCTCACGCCCGTGTACGCCTTCAACATGACGCTCGAGCCGTGCACGCACACAATCATTTATTACCGACTGCTGAGCTCCGGCTTGGATTTTCGCCAAGACAAGCTGCCCAAGCGCTGCGCGCAGTGAGCGCCGCCTCAGTGCTGTGGCGCGCAGGTTGAGACGCCCGCGCCGACGATGCGCCCAGGGCGGGTGGCGACCACTGCCAGGCCGGATCCACCCGGCGAGTAGCGGGTGACGGTGGTCGGCCCGCCCTGTGGCGAAGTGAAAATGTAGAAATCCCCGCCCCAGAAAGCGAACGCTTCCGACGATTGATTGTTGCCGACCGGTAGCTGTTTGGCGCTCAGCGTTTGGCCGCTTTCCCGGTCGATTTCCAGGAGCGCACCGCCTTCACCCTGGAGGTGGAAGAAATAGCCGAACAACTGGGAATCACCCGTGCCCGTCAGCTCCCCACCCGCAAGCGTTGGGTCGTTGAAGGGGCCAATGTAGCTGAGCTGGTAAGTCTGAAGATTGATTGAGGCGAGCCCGCTCGACGCGGCGTCCGTCGTGTGATCGATCTGATCCACGTACAGCGTTTCGCCGGCATCCTTCGGGTTGGAGGCGAAGCCCATGCCGAAGGTGACGAAGCCGTGTTGGCCGACGCGAAATGGCGTGGGCGTACACAGAGCGCTGAGCGTGGAGACTTGAAACAAGTTGCCGTCCGTGAACAACACGTAAGCCACACCGGCGCGATTCACCGCCATGGAGAACGGGGTTTCCCCGAAGTGCGCGGGGCACACGATGGTACCAATGGGCGCGAATGTACCGGTCGGCGGATAAAAGCTGAGCAGCTCTCGCTGGTCGGTCATCAAGTAGATGTAGGTCACGCCAGCGTCAGCGCAGTCCGTGACTGTGACTGGTGCGTCGGGGGGTGCGTCCGGTGCCGCGTCGCGCACGCCCGCTCCGGCTCGCGCCATGCCTGCGTCAGGCAGCGCAGCGTTGCCGCCGGCGGCGTCAGTGCCAGCGTCCTTGGCTACGTCATTGCTCAGCAGCAGCCCGGTGCGCGCGCCGCACGCAAGCCAAGTGAGCGCCACGAACGTTGAAGCAGCGAAAACGGCAAACCCCCGCACGCCTCAGAGCCTACTCCGCTTGGCGTTGCTCGAACAGCGCGAACGCTGCGCCTTGTGCGTCGTCACAAACCACGACACGAGCTCCGTTTGGCAGTGTGACGAGCGGCAACGTGAGGCCACCACCCGCGCGGACGGCCTCCAAGGCGGGCTCCAGCGCGGTCACTCGGAAGTGAAACAGCCAATGCGGGTGCACGTTCGGCCTTTGGGCGATATCGGACATAGAACCGACCTCGGCGCCGCCGGTTTGCCATGCGAACGGGTGCAACTCGCCCACGTCCGCCAGCGCGCGCGGCTCTTTGAATTCCCAAGCAACGAGAGCCCCATAGTTTGCCTTGGCGCGCTCCACGTCCGGCGTATTCAAGTGATGCCAAACGACGTCGGGCAGGGAAGCGAGCGGGGGCCCCGGCGCTGGCTTGGCGAGCGCGACCACGGCCCCGCCGGGATCACGCAGGACCGCCGCCTCTAATCCCCGAGGGTTAACCCACGGGGGCCCCAGCGCGGTGGCTCCGCGAGCCGTGAACGCGGACGCCGCCTCAGCCACGTTGGCCACCTGCAAGAAACCGAGCCAATGGGGGCGGGCACCCCGCGCCAGGGCTTGCTCGTGCAGCTGCACGATGTCCGCCTCGCCCTTGCCAAGCACCGCCTCGTAAAACGCGCGAGCCGCGGGAACGTCCGTCGTGCGCAGGGTGTACTGAAAGAAGCGCGTCATTGCGGCGCCAATTTAGCATGGGCGCCGCCCGGTTTCGCGCTGCACAGGGGCTTGCGCGGCAGTTGCAATCCCTCGATTCGGCGTTAGGTTGGCGGTCATGGCTGAATTGCGCATTGACGTCTGGTCGGACATCGCGTGCCCCTGGTGTTACGTGGGCAAGCGCCGCTTGGAGCGGGCGTTAGAGCAGTTCCCGCACGCCAAAGACGTACAGGTCGTGTTC
>FSWQ01000570.1_pt1 | contig 28241 bp, 25 predicted proteins | sample 1637691 | NCBI WGS metagenome assembly FSWQ01 (sample SAMEA3914814, study PRJEB12502) | metagenome | biome: forest; material: soil | place: USA | collected 2011-09-16 | depth 0.1 m | reverse complement strand
CGCGCGCGCGGCAGTGGATCGCGTGCACGCCACGGTGATCGTCGTCGACTCCAGCCGCTCGATGTACGGTGAAGGGTTGGAACGCGCGAAGCGACTGGCCACGCGGCTCACTCGCGAGCTCGATCCTGCGGGCTCCGTGACCGTGCTCACCTGCGACAATACTTGCCGTGAAATGCCGGCATTTCTCACGCCCGGCCCGGCCGCAGCGCTGCAGGCGCAACGCTTCTTCGAGAGCACCACCGCGGAGGGCGCCTCGGACCCGACACAGGCGATCGCGACGGCCAATCGCGCGCTCTCGCAAGCCCCCGCTGAGCAAGTCAAAGACATCATCTACATTGGGGATGGCACGCCCACGGTGGGCCCGATCCGTGCGGCAACGGTGACGTCCGCGGTGCGCGACGCGCTCGCTGGCTCGCAAACGCGCGTGACTGCGGTGGCCGTCGGCAGTGCGTCGGACTTGGATACCTTGGGCGCGATGGCACGCGCCGGTGGCGGCATGGTCTTGCCATACGCGCCTGGACAAACACTGAGCGAGGCCACGCTCGGCGTGCTCAGCGCCACTTACGGCAGCGCCCTGCGCGATGTCGAAGTGGTGCTCCCGAGCGGCTTGCGCGCGGTCGCGCCCGAGAAGCTCGACACCATCTTGGCCGGTAGTGAAGCGAGCATCAGCGCGCGCATGGATTCGGACACGGTGGACGGTCCGCTCATCGTGCGCGGCAAGCTCGGCGACAGCGCGTTCGAACAACGCTACGACGTGCACGTGTCTGCCTCGGACAACGCCGGCAACGCCTTCGTGCCGCGCGTGTACGCCGCCGCGCGCATTGCTGACTTGGAGCAGAATGGCGGTCCTGAAGCCAAAAAAGAGGCGCTCGCGCTGTCCACGCGCTTCGCCGTTGCCAGCCGTTACACGTCGCTCTTGGTCTTGGAGAGCGAGGCCATGTTCCGCGCGTTCGGGTTGGATACCGCGGCAACCAGCAATCGCTTCACCGGCGAAGACGTCGCCGAAAAGAGCGAAGCCAAGGGCGAGCTGCCCGTGGACGACGCGGAGAGCACGGACACGCTCGGCATGGCTGACAAGAAGAGCGCTCCTCGCGCAGGTGGCGCAAACGGCGCAGGCGATGCATACGCGGCAAACGAGGCCGCTCCCGCACCCGTTATGGCACCGAAAGCCGCGACCGCCATGGGTCGCGCATCCAGCGGCGCTGCCGCAGACATGGACCAAACCTTCGCGCAGCCCCCGCCAGCGCGGAAGCCTGCCGCGCCGTCGCCTTCGTCAGTGCGCCTGGCCGAGCCGGAGTCGCCGGACTTTCCGATGCCGGAACGCCGGCGCATGATCCCGATGCGGCGCGTGTGGGATCGCAAGGGGCAGATCAGCACACAGGCCATGATTCCGCGCGCGGCGAGCATCACCGCGGTGGCTGACGCCGAACGCGCTCTCAGCAGCGAGCCGGATCGCCGTTCTGCCTTGAAAAAGGTGTATTCGCTGTACGCTGCCAGCGCGGATCTGGGTCGCGCCACGAGCTTGGTCGAACGCTGGCTGAGCAAGGAACCGCTGGACCCCGACGCGCTCACTGCACGCGCGGACCTGGCCGCACGCCGCGGTGACCGTGAGCTCGCCGTGCGCATGCTGGGCAGCGTCGTGGACGTGCGGCCCGACGATGTCGCAGGCCAGAAGCGACTCGCTCGCTTGTATCGCTGGTCCGGCCGCGCTGACCTCGGCTGCCGGCACGCGATGGCAATCGCAGAGCTTCGCGCGAACGACGCGCGCCTGCTAGCCGATGCACTCCGCTGCGCTCGCTCCGGCAACAATGCGCGCTGGGCCAGTGACGCGCTCTCGCTTGCCGATGAAAAAACCGCGCACCTGGCCGAGACCCTGGCCTCCGGCGCTGCACCCGACGACACGCGCTTGCTCGGTGATCTGCGCGTCGAAGCGACCTGGTCCAACGACGCGGACCTGGATTTGGCACTGCTGCACCCCGATGGTCAGCGCGTCTCGTGGCTTGGCGCGCCCACGCGTGAAGTGATCAGCGCGCGTGACGTGCTCGTGAACGGCCGCGAAGGCCTGGCGCTCAACGGCGCAAAACCAGGCGAATACGTGGTCGAAATCGTGCGTTCCAGTGGCGACTCCGGGCCCATTCGCGGCGAGCTCACGGTGTTCGCCGCCGGTGAAACGCGCCGCATTCCCTTCACGCTCGAAGGCCAACGCATGACCGTCGCGCTCGCCGAAATCAAAATGGTGCCGCGGCTGATCCCGCTGGCAATGGACGACCGCTTCTCGTCCATTGCAGAATGAGTGTCGAGACAAGAGGGAGGAGAAGCGGGCGATCGCTAGCCCCACCCAGCACCTCTCAGCCGCCCTGCGCGTCCTTGATCAAACCCTCGAGCTCGCTTTCACCCACGACTCGCATTTCGACCGCGCGCACGATGCCGCCCTTGTCGATCACCATCAGCGTTGGTAAGCCGGTGACGCCGAACACGTTTCCGGCGATGTTGTCGCTGTCGAACAGGATCGGATACACGGGCGCGTGGTCCCCCACGTAGTGACGGGCGGCTTCGAGCTCGTCGCTGGTGTTCACGCCGTACACCGCCAGCTTCGGCCCGCCCAGGCGCCGTGCCAAGCGGCCGACGATCGGCGCTTGCTCCATGCATGGCCCACACCAGCTGGCGAAGAAGTCCAACAGTACGGTTTTTCCCTGCAAATCCGAGAGTCTTTGCGGCTTACCGGGGCCGTCCGCGCTGAGCGCCGGCAAGATGAAATCCGGCGCGGGATGACCGACGAGCGGCGAATCCGAGCCTGGGCGATGCCGGCTGAGCCGCGGTAAACCAAATAAACCCAACCCGACACTCGCGACGATCACCGCGAACGCGATGATGTAACCCTGCCGCGTGTCGGCCTTGGCGTGCGAACGCGCGCTCATGACAGCCCTGTGTGCGCGTTCGGATCCGGGCGAACCGAGTGCACCGGTTCCTCGAGAGCGCGTTCGGCCGCACGCGTACCGAGCACCGGCAAACGCACGCGCAGCCGCGCGCCACCCAACTTGGACTGACCGGCGCGGATCGTACCGCCGTGCTCAATCACGACCTTCTTGACGATCGATAGTCCCAAACCAGTGCCCTCGTCTTTGGTGGTCACGTAAGGGTCGAACACCGTTTCGCGCAGCTCGACCGGAATGCCTGGACCGTTGTCTTCGACATCCAGGTTCCAAAAGTCACCGTCACGCTCCAGATGCACCAGCACCTGCCCGGTGCCACGCGGGCGCGTGAGCAGCGCTTGCGCCGCATTACGCACCAAGTTGTACAACACGCGGCCCAGCATCTGGCGGTCGATCAGGGCCTCACAAGGGCCGGGCGGCACCTCGAATTCCACCGTGATATCCGCAGCTTTGCCCAAGGACAGCAGCTCATTGAGCGCGATTTCGGTGCTGTCGCGCTCGCCTTCGCGCACGCCGAAGCGCGCGGCCTGCTCGCGCAGGAACTCCGCCAAGTCCGCGGTTTCCAGGCTGGCTTGCGGTAGGCGCGCAAAGTCAGAAAACTCACCGACCAGGCGACGCAGCGTGCCGACTTCGTCCTCGACGATCTCGAGCGTGGTGTCGACCAAGCGCTGATAGTCCGGATCTGCACCGGCGTAGCGGCGGTGAATTTCTTGTACCGCGAGCTGAATCGGCGTGAGCGGATTTTTGATTTCATGCGCGAGGCGCCGCGCCATTTCTTGCCAGGCGCTGATGCGTTGCAAGTACTCGATGCGCGCGCGGCTGGATTCCACTTCACCGAGCATGCGGTTGAACGCTCCGGCCAATTCCGCAATCTCGTCCCCGCCACCCTCGGGCACGCGGATGCTCAAGTCACCCTCGCCCACCAACAGCGTGGCGCGCGCTAGCTCTGCGATGCGCCTAGAGACGCCGCGCGCCAGCAAACTGCCGACGCCAATCGCAGCCACGATGGTGATGCAGAGCAACGCGGAGAACGCCAACACGTAGCTGCTGTCATCTGCTTCACGGCGCTGCTCGATGTGCTTGTACGTGTTGACGAACTCGATCATCTCGTCACGCTCGTCGAAATGGCTTCGATCTGCGGCAAATTGTGCGACGACCTGCGGCGCGTCCTCTCCCTCCGGTACGTCGCTGAGCGGCTTCGTGACCTCGAGCTGGTTCTCGTGTGCCGGGTCGAGGGGCTTTTCTCGCTTCACCTCAGCCAGGACTTTGCCATCCGGATCGCGCACGGACAGCGACACCAAGCTCGGGTGATCGGCAAACGCATGCTGCAAGGCAGCGTGGATAGCCGCCGGATCGCTGCCCTTGGCTGCAAGCCTCAAGTCGGGGCGCACGGAGATTTCCAGCGCTTCTTGGCGCATCAGCCCCTTCACGTTGCGAGCCAGCTCCTGATACAGCTCGACCGAGCGATCGAGGTGTAAGCCCACGTCGGGAATGAAGAAGCGCGCGGAGGTTCGGCGCACCGTGCGCTGCGCGAGCCAAATGGCAGCGAGCAGAGGAATCAGCGCGGTCAGCACGATCGCGAGCGCCAACCGGCGCCGAATGCGCCCAGAGGCAGCCACTCAGTCGTGCTCCCGCTTCTCGCGGTCGCGCTCGAACAAGCCGACCAGCACGCCCCACGGATCGAAGCCCAGCAGCGCGGAGAGATCACGCGATACGAACGCCTCAGCGCGACCGAGCATGGGCGAGAGCGCGCCGCCGGCGCCGAAGCGCTCGGCGAGCCCGCGCAAGCCGGCAAATGCGGCGCGCCCGACATCCAGCCCCAGTGGCAGCGCGAGCGCTGGACTCGCCGGTGAAATCAGCAATTCACGCGATGCCACCGCGAGCGCAAACGCGCCGGGCGCGGGATCCTGAGCCAAGCTCTGAAAGGTCAGCAGCTCGCCGAACGCGCCCAACGACAGCGGCCCGACAGTGCGCTCGGCCGCGGCCGCGAAGTGTCGGTAGTCGCGCCGGAAATCACCGGATAAGAGACCCATCTGCGAGCGCAGCTCGTCCGGGCCCACGATGCGATCGAAGCCCAGACCGCGCCGGCGCGCCACGAGACCGGTGTACAGCTCGCCGTGTCGAAATACGCCCAGCGCGATCGCTTTGCCTTCGCCACACAGCGTGTCGAGCGCGGTGCTGATCACGCGCGGGCCCGGCACCGGAATGTCCGCGAAGCGCTTGGGCCACATCGCGATCAGCCCCTCTGCCTCGAGCTCGCGTAGCGCACGCGCGAGCTCCAAGGCTTGCTCCAGGTACTCTTGGCGCGGACGCAAGCGCTCGGAGAAGCGCTCCACCAATTCTTCGAGCGCGCCGGCCGATAGCTCGACCGCCCAGCTCGATTCATAGCGGCCCGCGAGCTCGGGCAACTTCATCGGCCATTCAGCGCTCGCCAAATCCAGACGGCCGCGCTTGGTATGAACCAGCTTACGCAGGCGATTGCCCGTCGTGACGGCCACAACCCCACCCCGGGGCCCCATTGGGACGGCCGCTACGTCGTCACTGGCCTCGCCCGGTGCGCGGAAGACGTCGGCAAGGCGTTGCCAGTCGGTTGCGGTGAAACCTTCGAACGAGACGTCCTGCGTGATCACGAGGCAGGGAGTATAGTCCCAGGCGATGCCCGAGCAGGATAGATCCCCCGAAGCCTCCGACCTGGCCGCCTTCCTGGACGCCGGCAAGACGCCCTATCACGTGGTGGCTGAAGTCGTCCGGCGCCTGACCGGGGCGGGTTTTCGGGCTTTTCGCGAGCAAGACGCCTGGCAAGTCGAAGCGGGCACGCGCGGCTTCGTGGTGCGCGCCGGCGGTTCGATTGTCGCATTTCAGGTCGGCAGCAAGGCCCCGGCGGAGGCTGGCTTCGTGCTCCTGGGCGCGCACACTGATTCGCCGAACCTGCGCGTCAAGCCGCTGCCGGACGTCAGCAGCGTTGGCTATCGTCAGCTCGCAGTGGAGGTGTACGGCGGCGTGCTCTTGTCCACGTGGCTGGATCGTGATTTGTCGCTCGCGGGGCGCGTCGTCTTGGCCGACGGCAAGACGGAGCTCGTGGATCTGCAACGCGCGGTGTGCCGCGTGCCGAATCTTGCCATCCATTTGAACAGAGACGTGAACACGGCCGGCCTACAGCTGAACGCGCAGACGCAGCTCGTGCCGGTAATCGGTCTCGAATCGACAGCAGGCGGCTTTGCCGAGCTGCTCGCCGAAGGCCTGCGCAGCACGGCCTCCAGCGGTGCCGCCGCGGCAGACGTACTGGGCTTCGACTTGTGCTTGTACGACACGCAACGCGCGGCATTCGCAGGAGCGAACGACGAGTTCCTGTTCTCCAGCCGACTGGACAATTTAGCCTCCTGTCACGCGGAGCTGTATGCGCTGCTCGGCGCGTCGAAGGATCCCGAAGCCACCCGTGTGGTCGCGCTGTATGACCACGAGGAAGTCGGCAGCCAAAGCGCTTCGGGCGCTCGCTCCTTGTTCCTATCGGATCTACTGGAACGGCTTGCTTTGGGCTGTTCGCCGCAGGATCCGAGCGCCCTGCCCCGAGCAATTTCGCGCTCGCTGCTGGTGTCCGCGGACATGGCGCATGCCGTGCACCCGAACTACCCGGACAAGCATGACAAGCAGCATCGCCCAATGTTGGGCGCCGGCCCAGTCATCAAAGTGAACGTCAATCAATCCTACGCCAGTGACGGACCGGCCGTGGCGGCGTTCAGCGCGGCGTGTCGCGCGGTGGAGGTGCAGCCGCAGCACTTCAGCTCGCGCAATGACATGCCCTGTGGCAGCACCATCGGTCCGATTTCCGCCGCGCGACTAGGCATTCGCGCGGTAGACGTCGGCAACCCGATGCTCAGCATGCATTCCTGCCGTGAGATGGCCGCCGCGAGCGACGTGGCTCCGATGATCCGCGTGCTCACGCAGCTGTTCTCCGCGTTCAAGGGTTTGGACTCGGCGAGCTGATCAGCGCGGCGGCGGCTGCGCGAAGCGTGAGACGGGGAACGCCTGCGGTTCGTCGTCGACTTGGCGACTGTAAACGTACGGCGAGAGATCGATGCCGCGCGCCGTCAGACCGTCCGCATCGTCGTAGCGCAGGGTGCTGAGCAGCGCCGGGTGGCTGGCGGAGGCGCGTTCGAAGGACACTGAGCTCACTACGCTTTCGCGCGTTTCCCCGAATTCCGTGCCCAGATTGTTCACGCTGCCGCTCGCGCTCGAGTCATCCCAGGCGCCTTTGTCAGCTGAACCGCGCGCCGAATCGCGCCGACGCTCGGCAGGCGCGCCGGCTCCTTCGCTGGCGGCTGTGGGGGCAGCGGGCGCGGGTGTGGCCGCGCGCGGTTTCATCGGTTCGGGTGCGCGTCGCGCTTGGTCGACACTGCCGCCCGTGCTGTTGTGGCCGTAGTAGTCGTAGGGCAGCGGCGCCGGACGCGGGATCGGATGGCGAATCACCGGCGCTGGCGGACGCACACGCTCAGGGAAGAAGGCCACGCCGATCACGCCCACGTTTTGCGGCGTGCCCATGCGCGCCGAGTAGCTGTCGCTCGGATCCGTGAAACGAAATGCGGCAACCTCTTCGAAGTTGCGACGAAAGCCGTCTACCACTACGGAGCCGAACGGCGGAATCACGTAGCCACGCCCGTTCACGTAGTCGCCAGGTTGGCCGCTCACCGCATCTCGGCCATCCACGCTCACGACGGCTTCGACGCGCTGCGCTGTGGGGTTACGCACGCGGATGTTGTAGCGCAAACCAGGCTCACCGAGCAGGAACGTGCGCCCGTCTTTGACGAAGGTCGGGAGCGCATCGCCGTTCTCGTCTTCGACGGAGAATGTGTATGGCGGCGGAGCAGGATGCGAACGCCAGAACGGACTGCGCGCGTCCGCAGACGAGCACAGCGCCACGCCTAGGCCGGTCAAAGTCAGTGCAGCAACCAGGTAGCGAAGTGTGCGCGGGGCCAATCGATCCTCCGAATTTGCAGGGATTTCATGGTTACGCGCCACGCGGGCAAAGGATCTGTCGATTCGGCGTCAGTGCGCGCGAGCGGCGACGATCAGGCCAAGCAGCACGAAACCCAGGCCTAGCATCAGCAGCGCGCTGAGCAATGGCCAGGGCCCGCGCGGAGCAATGCGGGCCGCGGTTTCGGCCTCCAGATCGGAACGCAGATGCTGGGCGATGTTGCGATCGGCTGCGCGCACCCGAAGCACGAGCAGCACGACACTGAGCGCGAACGCCAGCGCGATGAACGTCGCGGTCAGCCAACGCACGCGCGAGCGACGCGCCTGCTCACGCTCGAACGCAGCGGGCAGGCCGTCCAGCAATAACGCATCGGCCACGTCGAACGTTTGCGCGGGCTCCGCTCCTGCCTCGAGTGGCCAACCAATCGCCGCCGCGCTGTTCTCGTCCACCTCACTCGACACGACCAGCCAGGCTGGCTTCGGCAACGTTGCTACGTCAGCCGTGGCCCAGGCGCCGCCTCGGTCGTCAGGCGTCAGTGCGAGCGCGCCGCCGGCCACGCGCTCGCGATTCGTAACGATGCTGAAGAAGGCCTGCGTGCGCGGGGTTGCGGATTCGATGCGGATGCCGGTGGCCGTGCGAAGGCCCTGAAAGCCGCCTGGAACGACGGGGACGCCGCTATCGATCAGCCCGCGCACGCCGTCCGCCGCGAGTGCTTCGATGCGCACGGTCGGGTTCAGATCGACGGGTTGCAGGCTGATGCGAGCCCTGCCCTGCGCGTCCGTGCGCAGATCCGGCGCGGCGCGCAGCTCAGCTCCGTCTGCGCGCGACGTCAACGATGCGCCGGCAACGGCGTGGCCCGCGTACTCGACCCGAACCAAGAGTGACGAAGCTGCGCCCACTACGAACGTACCGCGCTCCGGCGCGATGCTCACCACGAGCCCACCCGAATCCCGCCCGCGGATCCAGCCGCCGCGACGGCGCGCGCGGGCCGCCCACGGGTCGGCCGCAAGTGCGATCGCCCCGCTCGCCAAGACCGAGCCCGCCGGGTCGAGCAGGCTGAGCTGCACCGGACCGTGAATGGCGTGAGCGAACGTGAGCTCGAAGTCCGTCACGCCCTGTGTCGCGCGGGTGACGGTGAGCTCGAGCGGCGCGCTGTTCGCGGCGCTCGCGCCGACTCGAAGCGAGCCAGGCCAGTACGGAGTTTCATGCTCGCCGTCTCGCGACACGGCTTCGACGCGCAGCGAGAGCCGACTGACACCCTCCGTTGGGCCGCCATATACGCGCGCGCCCACCACCTGCCGCGGCACCCCCGCGACGAGCAAGGCGTAAGCCACGACCAAGACGGTGACCACCGGCAGGGCCAAAGACCAGGCGCGACTCATCGGCTTGCCATCCCTATACTTATGCTAGCCTCCGCCGCGAAAGTCATGGCGGACGTCAAGAAAGCAAAGACAAAAAAGCAGGCCCAGGCCAAGCGCGTTCGTAAAGAGCGGCTGTTCATGCCAGAGGCCACGTACGCTTCTCGCCTGTCGATCGGCGGCGGCATGCTGAGCGCGCTCGTTCTAGGCGCGGGCTTGTACAGCCAATGGCTGAGCGAGAACCCGCGCGCCATTGCCCCGTACCTGTTCGGTGCGGGCGCGGTTGGTCTCGGCGCTGCGCTCTGGTTCGGTGACGCGGGCGCTCTGCCGCTGCGCGTAGGTGACGCGGGCATCGCCATCGAGCGCGGCACTGACGTGGCACGGCTGTACTGGTGTGACATGGAGCGCGTGTTCACGGAGCGCGGTGAGCTGGTCGCCAAAGGCAAAGAGCTCACGCTGCGCATTCCCATCGCCGCACACCGCGTGGCCGTCGCCTGGATCTTGAGCGAAGGCACGAAGCGCGTCCCCAACGTGATGGACGTCAAGCGCCAGAGCCTGAACAACTTGCCCGAACCGCGCGACAACGACGGCGAGTTCGTGGCCATCGAAGGTCTACAGATCACGGGGCGTCATTGTGCCGCTAGCGGCAAGCCGATCTCGTTCGAACGCGACGCGCGGCTGTGCCCAGTGTGCGGCCAGGTCTACCTCAAGGACCAATTGCCGAAGAAATGCGTCACTTGCGACGCTGAGCTAGGCACGCGCGCGGTCGAGGTTTGAGGTTTTTTCTGGACTGTCAGCGTTTGGAGACTAGGTAACTGGGCGTAGGCGTGACCGTCGGCGTTTGGCCGCTCGCGCTTTGCTGAGAGATCGCAGGCGCCTGTGCGGTCAGCTTTTGTTGGCTTCGCCTCTCAGTCGCAGATCGTGATCTGGTCTTCCAAGACTTTTCGGTCGTTTTGGTTCCGGGCATGCGGCTGGACTGCTTGGCGCACGCTGAGGCGTGGCGTGCGGCGCTTCGCGTGCACCGGAAGGGAGGGAGCGGGCATGCGGCTGGGATGCCTGGCGCGCGCCTGGGCGCGAGGAGGGAGAGAGCGAGAGCGAGAGAGCCGATGACCTCGACTAGGCCAGCTCGAGCGTTTCGACTTCGACGATCGGTCGCGTGCCGGACAGGTCTTCGAGCTTGCGGCGCGCGGCTCGACGCACGAATTCCGCCAACGCGAGGCCGCGGCCACCGCGGAAGCTTTCCACGGCGCGCGCGATCTCGCGCGCTACCGCGCGCAGCGCGGCTTCGTCGCCATCCACGAGCGGAACGCCGCGTGTGCGTACAGCAGGCGGCGCGGCCAGCTTGTCGTCGCGGCCGACCGCTAGCGAAACGAACGCGATGCCGGAGCGCCCGAGCTCGATGCGCCGTTGATGGGTTTCACTGGACAGTTCCTCACCACCGACGGCGATGGCGATGCGGCCATGCGGGACGGTGTTGTCTTTCCACAACTTTTGGCCGTCACACACGACGGGCGTGCCGTTCTCCACCACCGTGGTTTCGCTGACGCCGAGCTCGCGCGCGAGCTCTTCATGCCGTAGCAAGTGATGCAAGGTGCCGTGCACCGGTAGAAAACAATTGGGCCGGCATAGCTCGATCATGCGGCTTTGCTCGCTGCGCCCCGCGTGACCGCTGGTATGCACTGCGGGATCGCTGAAGCGCGTCTTCAAGATCACGCCGGCACGCAGCAGGTCGTTCATCATTGCGAATACCGGGCGATCATTGCCGGGAATGATGCGGCTGGAGAAGATCACCGTGTCTTCTTCGGCTAGCGTGAGCTTCGGATGCTGGCCGATCGACAGGCGCTTGAGCGCCGAATTGCGTTCTGCCTGCGTACCGCCGGCAAGCACGAGCAAGCTCGAGCGCGGCACATTCGCTGCCTGATCCCCCGACACCACGAGGTCGGTCGGCCACGACAAGCGCCCGATTTGGCGCGCGATGGCGCATTGGTTTTCCAGGCTGCGCCCGAACAAGCACAGCTTGCGGCCGGTACGCTGCGCGATCTCACCGAGTAGGATCAAGCGCTGGATGTTGCTCGCAAACATCGCGATCACGACGCGCGCGGGCGCTTCCTGCACCAATTCTTCGAGTGCCCGGCCAACGCCGCGTTCCGAGCCCGTGCGTACCGGCACATCGATATTCGTGCTGTCGCTGAGCAGCAACGAAATGCCCTGATCGCCGAGCTCAGTCAGGCGCGCTTCATCCGTGGGCTCGCCATCCGGCGGATCGGGATCGAAGTTGAAGTCACCGGTATGCAAAATGCTGCCGACCGCAGTGCGAATGTGCAACGCGCTGGCCTCGATGATCGAGTGCGCCACGCGCACCGGCTCGATCTTGAACGGTCCAACGTCGTATTCCTGCCCTGCGTGGGCGTCGCGCAGGTCCAAATCCCCGGCCGCAAAGTCGTGCTCGAACAGCCGCTTCTTGGCGATGCCGAGGGCGTGCGGCGGACCCCACACGGGCACGTCCAACTCCGACAGCAAGTACGGCAGGGCGCCGACGTGATCCTCATGGCCGTGCGTGAGGAAAATGCCATGCACGCGCTCTTTCTGCGCGAGCAGCCAGCTGAAGTCCGGATGCCAGACGTCGATGCCGACGTCGTCCTCGGCGAAGGCCGCGCCGCAATCAACCACGACGATGCCGTCCGACTGCTCGACCGCGAAGCAGTTCATGCCGATCTCCCCGAGGCCGCCCAGGGGGACGATGCGGATCCGATTACGCTCGAGAGTTGAGGGAGCTTGCACGAGGGAAGATCTGCCTTAGTGTTAGGGAACTTGCCGGTGTAGCACGACTCCCGATGCCTGATTTGGCAGGCGCAATTTCCGGTGATAGAGCATGAACGTGGCAGAAACAAAAGCCGTCACTCCCGCCGAAGCCGCTGAGTTAATCGCCCAGGGGCACGTGTATGTAGACGTGCGAAGCGAGCCCGAGTTCGAAGCGGGCCACCCTGAAGGCGCGCTGAACGTGCCGCTGCTCAATGCGGGCCCCGTTGGCCTCGTCGAAAACCCGGATTTTCTGGCAGTGATGCAAAGCGCGTTCGGCAAGGACGAGCCGCTGGTGATCGGCTGCAAAGCAGGTGGCCGCTCCAAGCGCGCCGCCGCCATGCTGGCCCAGGCCGGCTTCAGCCAGCTTTCGGATCAAGTCGCCGGCTTCGACGCCGGGAAGGACGCCTTCGGGCGCCCGCTGCCCGGCTGGAGCCGCACGCCGGGTCTCGCCGTCGCAACGGGCAAGCCCGCCGGGCAGGCATATACGGACGTGAAGGGCCGCAAGCCGCGCTGAGGGGCGGTCGTCGTCCGCCACGCTAGCCGCAGGCGCGGGCCTCTGTTAGGCACCGGCCCGAGATGATTCCGCGCTACACGCCCAAGGCATTCGCAGAGCTCTGGTCCGACAAAACCCGCTACGGCATCTGGCTCGACGTCGAGTTGGCCGCCTGCCAAGCGATGGAGACCGAGGGCCTCGTCCCGAAGGGCACCGCGGCCAGCATTCGCGCCAAGAACATCGCGCTCGATCCGAGCAAGATCGACGAGATTGAACGCACCACGCGGCACGACGTGATCGCGTTCCTCACGCACGTCGAGCAGCTTGCGGGCGAGCCTGCACGTTGGCTGCATCGCGGAATGACCTCCAGCGACGTGCTCGACACCAGCTTCGCGATTCAGCTGGCACGCTCCGCGGACCTGCTGCTCGAACGCACGGATGCGCTGATCGCTGCCCTGGCCGCGCGCGCCAAAGAGCATGTCCGAACGCCGCAAATTGGCCGTTCGCACGGCATCAGTGCCGAGCCGGTGAGCTTCGGCATCGTGCTCGCCGGCCACCTCGCTGAGATCAAGCGCGGACGGCTGCGTCTGTCGCGCGCGCGCCAAGAAATCGCAGTCGGCAAGATCGCCGGCGCAGTCGGCACCTACGCGCATCTTTCTCCGGAGCTGGAAGAACGCGCGTTGTCCAGCTTGGGTCTGGGAGCGGAAACCGTATCGACGCAGGTCGTGGCGCGCGATCGCCATGCGAGCTTCTTCTCCGCCCTGGCGTTGCTCGCGGCGGGCATCGAGCGCTTCGCGACGAACGTGCGCCACTGGCAGCGCAGTGAAGTGAGCGAAGCCGAGGAGCGCTTCTCGGTCGGCCAAAAGGGCTCCAGCGCCATGCCGCACAAGCGCAACCCGGTGTTGAGCGAGAATTTGTGCGGTCTCGCGCGTGTGGTGCGCGGCGCACTGACTCCGGCCCTGGAAAACGTCGCGCTCTGGCACGAGCGAGACATCTCGCACTCGTCGGTCGAGCGCATGCTCGCCCCGGACGCCACCACGACGCTCGGCTTCATGCTGGAGCGCTGCACCGGCTTGGTGGAGGGGTTGGTCGTTTACCCGGAAAACATGAAGCGGAACCTGGACCGCAGCGGGTCCTTGTTCTTCAGCGAAGCCATCCTGCTGGCGCTAATTGGCAAAGGCCTGGGCCGCCAAGAGGCGTACGTGCTGGTGCAGCGCAATGCCATGAAAGCTTTCCAAGGCGAAGGCCAGTTTCGCGTCTTGCTGGGCGCCGACGCGGATGTATCGCAGAAGCTGTCCGCTCACGAGCTGGACGAGTGCTTCGACCTCGAGCACTCACTCCGCTTCGCTGAGCAGATCGTCGACCGGGCTATTCGCGCCTGAAGGTAACGCGCGGCGAACCGAGCGTTCACGCAGCGAGCGCCGCGCGATCAAGAGCAGGATGGTGAGCGCATGCCAGAAGCGCACACCGCTCTGTTCATCCGCATAGACGGGCCGCACCGGCACCTCCGCTACGGATAGACCGCGAGAGGCCAACATGCACAGCATGTCGTTCGGGTAGCCGAAGCGCGGCCAAAGATCCGAAAGCGGTAAGCGCAGCAGCGCGCCGCGCGAAACAGCAGTGTAGCCGCACTGGCAGTCGTCCACACTGAGCCCGGTAGCGAGGCGCGTGGCCCCCGCCAGCATGCGCCCCGCGAAACGCCGCAGCAGCGGCATGTCCCGAGCGCGGGCGTGCTGGAAGCGGTTGCCTTTCACGTAGCTGGCGTGGCCGAGCGCTACCGGCGCGACCACGGCCGCCAGATCTTCCGGCGCCATCTGGGCGTCGCCCGCCATGACGGCGAACACGTCACAGCCCGCGGCCAGGGCGGCGCGATAGCCGCTCACGATGGCGGCACCCACACCGCGGTTTTCGGCGTGCACCACGAGCTGGACGCGCGGATCAGCGAGCGAGCGCACGGCTTCCGCGGTGGAGTCCGGGCTGCCGTCATCCACCACGACGATTAGGTCGACGAACGCGGGGATCCCCGAAATCGTGCGCGTTATCAGGCGCGCTTCGCGGAAGCAGGGAACGACGACGGCGACCTTCGCCGATTGCCACATGTCAGTCGGCTAACACTTTCCGGACGCACCGAACAAGCAAAACCGACCAACTAAGACTAAACTACCCCGCGAAACATGCCCGCGCGCCGCGTGCTCACGATCGTGCTTGCCGGAATCGGCGCAGCCCTGCTGTTGGCTTTCGTTTGGGCCAAGCTGTCCTTTCCGAGTGATCGCACGCCGGAAGGCGCGTACCTGCGCGTGGCCATCGCGGTCAATCGCGGTCGTGCTCAGGATTTCTTCGCGTACACGGAGACGCGCGCGCAGCACGCTTGCTACACGATCCGCGACTACCGAAAGCAAACTCGTGATCGCGTGTTGGCCGCATTCCCGGAGCCGGAGCGCTCGCGACTCGCTGCGCAGTACGCGGACGAAGCCGCCGCGCCGGACGGCGCGGACGTGCTCGCGATCTACGCCAAGCAAAATGGCTGGATGAATCGCTTGCGCAAGGACATGTCCGGCATCGCGCACGTGAACATCCAAGGCGAACGCGCCACGGTCGAAACCGCGCACGGCACGCGCTACCCGTTTCGTCGCCGCGAGAACGGCATCTGGGGCCTCACCCAATTCACGGCCGCGCTCAGCGCGGAGGCCGAGAAAGCCGCGCGTGACTTGGCGCTGATCGACAAGGCCGCGAGCGACTACGAGCACGCCGCCAAGGTAGAAGCAAAGTGAGCCGCTCGCGCGTCTGCGGCGCGCTCTGCCTGCTCGCGCTCAGCTGCAGCGCAGAAGGGCGAAAACCAGCCACGAACGGCGCAAATTCGCTGCTCACGAGCGTGCAGCTCTCGGCCACGTACGAAAGTCCGGCAAGCTGGCGCTATCACCCGCCCAAGCAAGCCGCCGTGCAGGCCGAACGCCGCTTGCCCGACGGCCGCCTGTTGCTCGCTGGGAAACGCGGCGAGCGCTGGTTGCTCGATCCGAGCACGCACGCTCTGGCCGCCGGCGCGAACCTGGCACCCGAAGACCTGATCGCCGTGCTCGACGCGGGCGACGGCTATTGGTTCGTCGGGCAAAGCGGCACGAGCTACGAAGCGCACGATCCGCTGGGCAAATTCCTGCGTTCGAGCGCGCCGCTCGAACCTCTGGCTAGAGTCAGCGCCGCGCGCCACACCATCATCGGCATCCCCGCGGACCGCTCACTGTCGCGCAGCGTAGACGGCGCAGCCACTTTCGCCAAAGTTGGTCCCGAGCACGTCGTGTTCGCGGATGTCGAGCTCGCGAGTGACGGCTCGGGGCTCGCGTTGGCCATCCCGGAAGCCCTGTGGGTGACCCAAGACGAAGGCGCAACGTGGGCGGTTTTACCGGGGAAAACCCGCGGCGCGTATGCGTTATCACGCGACCGACAAGGCCAGCTGAAAGTGGACACCGTGTTCGGCGCGTACCGCTTCGCGAGCTCGCCGCCGCGCCTCGAAGCCGGCGTAGACCCCGCAGCTGGGCAAGACCTGGAGGCCAATGCGCCGCCACGCGGCCCGGATGCCGCGGCGCTAGCTGACGGCCGAGCCGTGGTCATTGGTTCGCGCTACCTCGAGGTCTCCGCGCCGCCCGCGCATCCCAGCAACTACGAGCTCGTGCAGGGGCCGCTCGACGGCAAGTTGGAAACCAGCGCGATCCCTGAGCTCAAGGACTGCAGGGGCGCACGCATTGCGGGCTTCGAGCGCTACTTGGAGCTGGCTTGCTTTCGCGGTGCGCCCGACTCCGGAAGCATCCCGATTGCGTTCTTTCGCAGTGAGAACGGCGGGCAGCACTTCGAGCCCGAGCCGTTCAACGGCTTCGGAACGCCGGGCAACTTTCGCTTCGCGCTGGGCGCCAGCGGAACCATGATCGCGACCGGCCTGTGCGGCTTGCCAAACCCGGGTTGCAGCACGGGGGGCGTATTTTTACGCCGCGAAACGCCGGCAGATGAGCCGCCGGCGAAACCCAAGCCCGGCGCGGCCGAGGTCCCGAAGCCGAAGTTCGAGTTGTTCGCCGCTGCAACACGGACGCTCTCGGAAAGCGCACTGGGCGTCACGTTCTCGCTCGACGGGCGCACTGCTTACGCCGCCGGTCGCCGTTCCAAAACCGGAACCCTGGCCATGTTCGTGTCGCACGACGGCGGCAAGAGCTTCGAAGTCCGCGATCTGGATCTGGTGCGCGCGGATTCCGACGACGAAGATCAGTACTGGGAGCACACCCAGGCCATGGTGCACCTGGAATCATTCGCTGCCGCCGAAGACGGCTCATTGTCGCTCGTGATCGCGGATCGTCGCGGGCGTGCCCTGGTCGTGGCGGACGAACAAGGCCGGCTGCTTTCGGGTTCGAAGCCACCCGAAGAGCAAGCTCTGGTGGCATCCGTAGGTTCGCGCGCTTTCGCTTTGTCGCCGAGCACGCGAAAGACCTGGGAGTCCATGGACGGCGGTGTCACTTGGCAGCCGCTTTCCCGCTTTCCCGTGGCGCTGTGCGCGAGCGAGACGGATTGCGACGTGAAAGTGCGCTGCGTGACACGCGGCTGCGTGATCGGGAACGAAGTGTCGCGCATTGGTTGGGCCGGGCAGAAAGATGACGAGAGCGACTCGCTCCCGCCGCCCAGCCGCGATCCCAGCCGCATGACCGAGCGTAAACTACGCACGCCCATCGGCTGCGCGTTGGACGAAACGCCCTGGCAAACTTTGCCCGGCGTGACCGAGGCACCCGGGTCGCGCGACGCAGCGTTCGGCAAAGTGAGCTTCGTCGCGCTGTCCAACGACCCAACACACGCTGCGGCGCGCATGATTCACGGCATCGGTGGCGCCCGCCCGCATCTAGAAACCGTCACCCTGCTCGCGCCCCTCGATCACCCCAGCGACTACGCCTACAGCGTGCTGGATCAAATCGAAGGCGCCGCCGCGCTACGCTATCGCTTGCCCGAGGACCCGGCCAAAGACAACCACCTGCGCAACGTAGAAGTCGCCTGGGACAACGCGCTCGCCGGACAGGTCGGCCACGCGCACCTGGCCGATGGCGGTCTGGTTGCCCCCGCTGACTATCAACACGGCGAGCCCGCACAGCGCGCCGATCCGGATTTGCTGAGCATTGGTGAGGGCGGGTTGTACCTGCGCCTGCATCACACTGCCGCGGACGACCAAGACACTTGGTACTTCGACGGCCACGGCAGCGCGCGGGTTCCGCCCATCAAATGGCCGAATGCAGGCGGCGCGCGTGGCCGCACGGAAATGGCGCACACCGACAACGCGCACGTCGCCTTGATGTTCTTCGGCCACGGTGCGGCCGTGGGCCGCGCGCGCCAAACCGCCGCAGGCGTCGAGTTCGACGCGGAAACGACCGCTCTGCCGGATCCGAGCGCATTTGGGCAAAGCCTGAACAGCAACGTCGCGTACGTGGGCAACACGTCCGGCATGTACGTTCAAGCGCTGGACAACGATAGCAATCGCGCCAGCGCCGTATTCTATCCGTTCCGCGCCAAGGGCGACGTGCTGGGCGCACCCATCACCGTCCCTACGCAACAAAGCTTAGCGGATCGCCCTGCCCGGTGCAGCGCGAGCGAGCTCGCCAACACGGCGCGCATCGACGCTGCGTACCTACCTGGCAGCCGCCACCCCGTCGTTGTCACGGATGCCTCGGACGCTCCGCGGCTTTTTCTGAGCAACGCAGCGGTGCTCCACGGCACCCCCGAAAGCGCCTGCGCCACCGCTTTCGACGCGGACGAGATCGCCGTTGATGCCGCAGCGCCGCGCCACGAACGCGTGCTGCTGATCCTGGACGACTTGGAGCACACCTGGCTCTTTCGCCAGGACCAAGACCCCGCGGCCACCTCTGCTGGCGTTCAGTACCGCACCATGAAGTGCCATTTCGATCCGGATCTGGACGTGCCCGTGGAGATCTACCGGGCACCGGGCACTTTGGTCCCGCGCGGCGGCTGAGCTTTTTCTCAGCACAAGCCAAGAAATTGCCGACACGGATGGTTGCATAATGAAACCAGTGGTCTTAGCTTTGGCGGTGTCGAGGTAACGAGTCGTCACGGAAAAGGAGCTGATCATGCGTCTAAAAGGGAAAACCGCAGTCATTACCGGTGGCAACAGCGGCATCGGCTTGGCCACCGCCCGGCTGTTCGTGGCCGAGGGCGCCAAGGTGGCTATCATCGGGCGTAATCCAGAGACGCTCGCGGCCGCGGGCAAGGAGCTGGGGCCGGACACGTTGGTGCTGCAAGCGGACGCTGCCGACGTTGTGGCCACGGAGCGCGCTTTCGCCAGCGCAGCGGAACGCTTCGGTAAGCTGGATATCGTGTTCGCGAACGCGGGCATCGGCGGGCGCACTCCGCTCGGCTCAACGGCCTTGGCAGCGTTCGAGAATGTGCTGCGCAGCAACGTCACCGCCGTGTTCTTCACGGTGCAGGCGGCACTGCCGTATCTGAACGACGGCGCGTCCGTGATCCTCAACGGCTCCGTGCACGCGGTGCTCGGCGCGCCGGGCTATTCAGCCTACGCCGCCAGCAAAGCTGGCGTGCGCGCGATGACGCGCGTGCTTGCAGCCGAGCTGTCGCCGCGCCGCATCCGCGTGAACATGGTGACGCCGGGCGCGACACGCACGCCGATCTGGAAGGGCTCGGCGCCGGACGCTGCAGCGCTCGACGCGCTCGAAACGCGCATGGCACGCGCCATCCCGCTCGAGCGCTGGGGTGAAGCAGACGACGTGGCCAAGAGCGTGCTGTTCCTCGCCTCGGACGACGCCACGAATATTCAAGCTGCCGAAATCGTCGTCGATGGCGGCATGACCGGTTCTCCTTCGGGCGCGCCGATCTACCGCTGAACACGCACCTGCGAGAGCATTCTTCGTGCCACAGGCGCGAGGCGCGCTTCGATACCCCGCCAAAACAGCGACAAACCGCGGTCACGCGGCCGATTATCGCCTGCAATCTCGCGAAAGCGCTGCGCATTCCGACGTAGTTTCTGCGTCAAGTGGCGAAGCACTAGGCGGGTGCTTACGGTGAGCGCGTGTTTTTGATGCTGTTAGTCATCGGCCTGGTGGGGCTCGCGGCGATGGCGATTCCCGCGTTTGGACATAGCCACGGCGCGCACGCTGGCGTCGGTCATGGTGCAGCGCATGGCATGCCGCATGCCCACGCAGCACCAGTGGTCAGCAGTGCGCGCGGTGCGCTCCAGCACCTGCTGCCGGCGGATGCAGCGCACGCCAGCGGCTGGCACTTCGTGCCCTCTCCGCGCGCCGTGTTCAGCCTGCTTGCGCTGTACGGCGCGTTCGGTAACGCGGGCGTGCATGCCTTCCACTTAGGCTTCCTGATCGCTGCGCTGGCCGCGGTCATCCCGGCCTTGCTGGTGGAGCGAGTGCTCGTGCGCCCGTTGTGGAATCTGGTATTTCGGCTCGAGGCGCCTGCCTGTTCGCCCCTCGAACAGCTGGTGCTGAGCGAGGCGGAAGCGGTTACCGCGTTCCGCAACGGGCGCGGCGTGGTGTCTGTGATGCGTGACGGCCGGCGCGTGCAGCTCGTCGCCACGTTGCGCAAAGACCAAGAGGCCGCGCCGGTAAAAGTCGGCGCGCGCCTGCTGGTTGAGGACGTTGACGCCGCGAATGAGCGAGTCACGGTCTCAGTCGTTCATTAGTAGTCACAGGTCGCGTCACCCAACATCTCGTTCTGATTCTCGCGTTCTCTGTCAGGAGTACACAGGAGTATGTCATGCTTGAACCATCGCTGATCATTGCTGGCGTCGTCGTTCTTCTCGTGCTGGTGCTCACCTCGGTGATCATCACCGCCTTCTTGCGCAGTGTGGACGCGGGCGAGATCTTGCTCGCTAGCCGCGGGCGCAACTTGAAGATCTACCGTGGCCCCAGCAAAGCCTTGATTGTGCCCGTGATCACCCAGGTGCGCGTGATTCCGGCGCAAGCCATCAACGTAGACATCGAAATCACGGACCAAACCGCGGACGTTGACGCAAACGGTCGCTCTGCACCGGTCAAGGTCACCGTGCGCGCGTCCGCCATCGTGAGCGTGGGTGAGGATGAAGGCATGGTGAACACCGCCGCCAACAAGTTCTTCTCGAAATCCGGCGGCGAACAGCTGTCCACGCTCACGGACGTGCTCTCGTCTGCCGGGCGCCGCGCGATCAACTTGCTCAAGCACGACCAGTTGTTCAACGCGCGCTCCGCCTCCCCGCCCAGCAGCGCCTTGGCAACTACGGGGCCCACGGACCTCGCGCTGCCGAACCGCAGTGAAGACGACGAGCTGGCCGTGATCATCAAGGACGCCTGCTCGCGCGAGCTGATGGACTTGGGTCTGTCGTTCAACAGCTTGAACATCAAGGCCGTGCTCAGCGAAGTGGCCGAAGCGCGCCGCCGTGAGTCCGCCGCACGCGCCAAGGCGGACGCCGACGTAGTGCAGGCTCAAGAAGAGCAACGCGCGCGCATCGCACAGCTAGAAGCGCAGCAGAAGGTCAATGACCAAGAACGCGCGCTGAACATGCAAATCGCCTCCAACGGCGCGTCCATCGCCAAGGCCGAGGCAGACAAGCAAACCGCCGTGCGCGGCCAACGCGAGGCAGAGCTGGGAGCAAACCAAATCACCCAAGCCCGCGCGGACGCCGAGCAGAACTTCATCCAACAAGAAGCCGAAGGTCGCGCCCAAGCCTCACGCATTCGCCTGATCGCTCAGGCCGAAGCAGAAGCCATTCGCATGAAAGCCCAAGCCCTGTCGGAAGTAGGCGGCGCGTACCTTGATTTGAAGCGCCTAGAGCTTGCCCCTGAGTTGACCGCGCAGGTCGCCGCGGCCCTACAAAATAGCCAATTCGTGAACTTCGGCGGTGGCGGCTCGGGCGGGGATCACGGCGCTATCAGCAATGGTTCGGATGACGTACTGCGCGTGGATCAAACCCTGATGGCCGCGCAGGTGGTCACGGCCAACGGCGGGTTGAGCTACGCCAATGGCTCGAGCAAGGCACAACCCAGCGCAGCCGCTCCGCCCCCAGTGCGTCGCAGCTGAACCAGCCAAGCGTGGCTCACACGGCTCTGCGCAACGTGATCAGCGCAATTTCCGGCGGCACGGCGAGGCGCATGGGGGGGCCCGTCGTGCCGAGGCCAGCGTTCACGTACATCGCCGTTTTCCCTGAGTGATACAAACCGCGAGACAGCTGGCGAGTGAGGCGCGCCAGGTTGAAGCGGCGGCTGAAGAACGGCACCGCCAGTTGCCCGCCGTGCGTGTGCCCGGTCAGCACCAAGTCAGCGCCGGCGGACGCCGCCGCTTCGAACGTCCACGGGTAGTGAGACAAAAGCAGCAATGGCGCGCCGGTTGCGCAACCACGCACCACGCGCTCGGCATCTGCTGGTGACGCAATACGACCGTCCAGCCCAGCCACGACCAGTGACGCCGCGCCGCGCTGAATGACGCGCGATTCATTGCGGAGCACCGTTGGCCCGCGCTCCGCGACTAGCCGACTCAGCTCGTTATTGTTGCTCTGATCGTGATTGCCCATGCACACGAACACGCCATCCTTGGCGCGTAGCGCAGCGATGGCGTCCGCGACGTCGGCATAGAAGCCGGTGCCGCTCGTCACCAAATCCCCAGTGACGGTGGCTAAATCCGGTTCGAGTGAATTGCTCAGGGCGGCCCACTGCAACGCGCGCCGCTTCGGGTCGAAGCTACCCACGTGCAGATCGCTGAGCTGAGTGATGCGATAACCGTCGAGATCTGCCGGCAAATTCGCAATGTGCACGTCCAGCCGCCGCACGCGCACGAAACGGCGCTCGACCCAAATGGCCCACGCAGAAACCGCGACGCCCACGGCGTACGTACCGCACAGCGCGTCTCTCCAAAGCGCCAACAACGACGCCTGCGAGAACCCCAACGCGACTAACGCCCCCGCGAAGCACAGCGGGCTCAGCAGCAGCACGAACACACTCGCGCCAAAGTGCGCGAACAGCGGCTGGTCGATGAACAGCGTGATCCAGCGCGGCCGAGGCCGATCGCGCATCTGAGCGATGAAGCGCGGCACGGTCGCCAAATACAACAGGCCGCCCAGCACTGCCGCCAACAGCACCGGCAGCACGCGCGACAACGCCAGCGCCGTGATCAAATTCGCGCACGCCAGAACGCCGAACGGCAGCCAATACAGCCGCCGCCTTCGGAAGCGCGGGGACGACGCGTTCGAGCCCGAGCGGCGCTGATTCCCAGCGTGGCTCGGGCTCGGCAGAGCGTCTGTCAGATCTTCACCAAGTCAGCGAGCTTGGCCTTCGTGGTCAAGCCAACGTGCTGCGCCGAGCGCTCACCGTTCTTGAACACCATCACGGTGGGAACACCGCGCACGCCCAGCTTGCCAGCAGTGATCGGCGAATCATCGATGTCGAGCTTGCCGACCTTCACGGAACCATCTAACTCAGCCGCGAGTTGGTCGACGATGGGCGCGAGCGCCTTGCAGGGTCCACACCAGGTCGCCGTGAAATCCACCAGGACCGGAACCGTCGATTTCAGGACTTCCTGCTCGAAGTTGAGGTCGTTGAACACATGAACCTTATCCGATGCCATTGGGACCGCTCTCCTGTGATTTAGTAACGCCGAGCAAGATAATGCTTGTTCTCTAGTGGGGAAAGCCCCCCTGACGCGATAGCCACCCCCAGCTCACCTTCTTCGGGGGTTTCACCCCCGCGCCCGCTGAAGTGAATTCAGCGGGGCCCCACCCCTGAAGTTTGGGGCCCCAACCCCAAACTGTTCATTTCGTAGAGGAAAAACCTTTTTGAGACGCGCGCATGAAGAAGTCGGCGCTGAATTCGCCGAGAGTTTGCCGGGAGAACCGTGGGCCGCCACGTGGACGGTCGAAGGGGTGATCGAGACGCTCGAACCTCTCGCCACGGATGAGCGAAGGCTGCGAATTCAGTCCGTGGTCGAACAGCGCCTGGGCAGCGTCACCGTGCTGCTGGACGCGCCGCACGACCCGCACAACGGTTCGGCCGTGATGCGCACTTGCGACGCCTTCGGCGTACCCACCGTGCATGTCCTACCAAGAGTAGAGCGCTTCCTGATCGCACGCCGCATCACCAAAGGTACGGAGCGCTGGCTGGAAGTGCACCATCACGCTTCCGCGGACGCTGCCGCGGAGCACCTGAAAGCGCAGGGCTTCGAGTTGGTCGCAACGCACCCGCAAGGTGAGCTCACGCCCCCGGACCTCGCTCACATTCCACGCCTTGCGCTCTTGCTCGGCAACGAGCACGAGGGCATTTGCGCCGAGCTCAAAGTACACGCCAAGCGCGCGGTACGCATCCCCATGCGCGGCTTCGTCGAAAGCTTGAACGTGAGCGTGGCCGCGGCCGTGCTGCTTTCGGCTGCCACCCAGGGGCGAACCGGTGATCTGCCGCATTCGGAGCAACGCCGGCTGTACGCCCGCGCGCTGTTTCGCTCCGTGCCGCGCGCCCAAGAGATCCTGGCCGCCAAGAAGCCCGCGCAAGCTTGAGAAAAGCCGGCCGGAGCCCGCTGGAATAGGTGCTTGTTCCCAAGGCCAGCGGGGCGTATTAGCGTTCGCGAACTTCGATGCCCCGTCACTCCCAGGAAATCAGCGTTGTTGGCGCGGGTACGCGCGTCACCGGTCGCATCAGCGGCACCGGGGCGCTGCGCATCGAGGGCGCCGTCAAAGGCGACGTGAACGTGAACGGTGACACGGAGCTCGCGGCGGGCAGTAGCCTCGAAGGCAACCTGCAAGGCGAGGGCTTGGACATCGGCGGCAACCTGATGGGTGACGCGAGCGCTCGCGGCGCCATCGCCGTGCGAGCCACTGCGCAGGTGCGCGGTGAGCTGCGCGGCAGCGAGGTGTCCATCGAGGCCGGCGCGCGAATCTCAGTGCGGCTCGAGACTGATTTCGAGCTTGATTTCGGTGGCGCTGCGCGCCGCCGCTAAGACAATTTCCAGCAACTCAGAGGCGATACGGATGGCAGGCACGGTGATTGGCGAAGGGCTCGTAGTCGAGGGCGACATCACGGGCGACGAAGAGATCGTGATCAACGGCACCCTGCGTGGCCGGCTCACGACGACGGACGCCGTCACGGTGGGCGGCACCGCGGTCGTCGGTGCGGACATCACGGGCGCCAGCTTGAGCGTGGCCGGCCAAGTCACCGGTGACGTCACGGCCTCGGAGCGCGTGGATATTCAAGCCGGTGGCAGGCTCGTGGGCGACATCAAAGCCGCGCGCTTCACGATTGCAGACGGAGCCTCGTTCAAGGGCAACGTCGACATGGAGGACTGAGTCTGATGGCCGAAAGTTCGGTGATCGGCGCGGGCACGGTGGTCAGCGGTCACGTGCGCGGTGACGGCTCGCTCGAGATCCTTGGCCGCGTCGAAGGTGACGTGAGCGTCACGGGTGACGTGATCATCGCTGCTTCGGGCCGCGTACGCGGCCAGGTGAGCGGCGCACAATTGACGATTTCTGGCCACGTTCAGGGTGATTTGCGCGGCACGCGCGCGGTCTTGCTGGAGCGTGGCGCGCGTGTGGTGGGTGACATCTCGAGCCCGCGCGTGGGCATCGCGCCGGGCGCGCTCGCCCGCGGTCACGTGCAAACAGAGGGTGAGCCTGCGCCGGTTGCGGCGCGCCCAGCGACCCCGGCCGCGCGTGTCGCGCCTCCCGCGGTGGCTCGCGTTGCGCCAGTGCGCCCCCCCCTCCCCGCTCCAGCTCCAGCTCGCCAACCCTCGGTCGCCAAGGCGCCGGCGCCCGCGCGCCCTGAACCACGCCGCGCCGAGCCAGCGCGTGCTGAACCGCCGCGTGCTGAACCGCCGCGTGCTGAACCGCCGCGTGCTGAACCGCCGCGTGCTGAAGCTCCGAAGCCGGTCGCGGCAGCGGTTGCGCCAGCGCCTGCTCCTATTGCGCCTCCAGCCGAACCCGCGTTCGTGCCAGTGCGTGCCATCAAGGCTGAACCGCGTCGCCCGCCGCCGCCGGTAATTCCGGTGCTCGGTAAGGGCATCAAAGCGAAAAAGAAAAAGGGCCGCGACTAGAGCCGCGTCGCGGTCTCAGCTAGCGTCGCGCGCATGATTGACCCGACGAAGCGCGCCCGCCTGATCGAACTCCTTCGCCAGCTCAGTTTCGAACGCCGACGCGTGACCTTGGCGTCGGGGCGCGAGAGCGACTTCTTCATCGACTGCAAGCAAACGATCCTCACGGCAGAGGGTCATGCTTTGGTTGGTGAGCTGATGTTCCAAGCGCTCGATGACTTGCCTACATGCGACGCAGTGGGCGGGGTCGAGCTCGGCGGCTGTCCGCTGGCCAGCGCAGTGTCGTTGGTCAGCTTCCAAAAGGGCCGGCCGCTGACCGGGTTTTATGTGCGCAAGCAGCGTAAGGATCACGGCACGGCGAAACTCGTCGAGGGCGATAAATCCCTCAAACCAGGCACGCGCATCGTGCTCTTGGAAGACGTGGTGACTACTGGCGGCTCCAGCCTGAAGGCCGTGGAAACGCTGAAAGCAGCGGGTGCGGTGGTGGTGGGCATTATCGCACTCGTCGATCGCTTGGAGGGCGGCGCGGACACCATTCGCGAGGCTGGTTTGCCGCTCTTGACCCTGTCGACGCGCGCCGACTTCATGGAGTAACCTGAGCCGCATGCGCGCGTTTCGTCCGAGCTCCGGTCCACGCGCGGCACACGCTTGCACGGCCCTCGCGCTCGTGGCGGCCGTGAGCTCCTGGCTGCTCACGGCGCACGCGCACGCCGCTGAAGGCCCGAAAGAGCGCGCGATCACCCCCGGTGAAGTCGAGTCCTGGCTGGACGCCAAGGAGCAACCGCTTACGGACGAAGGCGCGGACAGTGACGAGCTCGCGCCGCCTCCGCCGCCTCGTCACCGCGGCTTCGTGGTCGAGTCGAGCATCGGCGCGTTCGGTCAAATTGGCGCGATGAAAAACATTTCGCCGATCGCGCCTTGGTTTCATCTGCAATTCGGCTACGAGCCGCTGCGCTTCCTGATGGTGTTCGCCGAGGGCGATCTGATGATCTCGAACACCTCTTACGCGCACCCGCCGCCCGAGCCGCGCACGTATGCGCTGTGGGGGTTCGGAGCGGGCCTACGCGGCACCGTCAAGGCGACGGACCGCGTAGGCCTGTACCTGCAGGGCAGCCTCGGCGGCGCGGAAGTGAACGATGACGTGCTCGGCATTTACGGCTACCCGAACGCGGACAGCTTCAATGTGTACTTCGCGGGTGAGCTGGGCGTGGAGTGGTACCAGGTGAGCCCGCACCTAGCGCTCGCGGTGCACGGCGGCGTGCGCGACTACACCGCCACGTTCAAGCGTGACCAGAGCAGCCAGCCACCGTTGGCCTGGGTTTCCGGCGTTTCACTGCGCTATACGTTTTAGCGTCGCCCCTTGCGCATTTCCCGAACGGGATTGCGCCTGCGCGTGCGCGAATCCCCGTCAAAAACAAAGTTCCTGCTTGCCTTCGCCCCGGGTGCTAGTAGAAAAACGTGTTCTTTAGGCTCTTTTCCGGGCGGTAACGCAACTTGGACAGCGATCTGGCCGAATCGATTTCAGCGTTGCAAAGCGCTTTCGCGCAACGGCACGTGCGCGCCAAGTTCGGCAAAGCCGACGCCGCAGCGGTGGACCAGCTGAAGGCTCAGTTGAAGCTGCCTCGGCGCTTCCGCGAGTTCTTGCTGGCAGCCAATCCGGATGACGTGGAAACGCGCACCCCGGCTGAACGCGTGAAGCTGATCCCCGCGCAGCGCTTGGCTGAGGAACAAAATGGCTTCGCCTTGGCAGAAGGCGGCACGCTGCGTTCAGGGGTTGCGGCCAACGGCTGGCGCGCCGGCTGGATCATCATCGGTCACAGCTCTTTGCTCGGCGATCCATACTTCTTGGATGTCTCGAGTCCGGATGCCGAGGGGGATTGCCCCGTGTACACGGCCATGAGCGGCACGGACACTTGGAAGCCCCGCCTGTGCGCGTCCAGCTTCGCGATGTTCTTGCGCATTTTGGCCGTGGGTATGGACGTCGCCAAAGGCTTCCCCGAAGAGGACATCGACATGGACGACGAACAAGTCTTCCGCGAGGCCTTGGGCCCGAAGATCCGCGAGCATGATCCCGCTGCACTCAAGGCTGGGCACTGGACATGAGCGCGCCGGCCACATTGCGCGTCGTAAAACAAGGCGCGCCAGAATACAGCGCGCTGCTCGCGAGCCTCGCGCGCCGCGGCGAGAGTGATCTGGATCGCGTCGAGCCCGCGGTGCGTGAGATCTTGAGCGCCGTGCGCAGCGAGGGCGACCTGGCTCTGACGCGCTATGTCGAGCGCTTCGAAAAGCGGCCTTTGCCGAAAGCCTGGCTACAGCGAGACTACGGCGGGGAAGCCGCGCTACGCAGCCTGCCCGCCCCCGTGGCGGAAGCGCTGGTCGAAGCAGCGGCGCGCATCCGTCGCTATCATGAGCGTCAAGCGCAAGCATTGGGCGGCTTCGAGTACACGGAAGCCGGCGTCACGCTCGGCAGCCGGGTCACGCCGCTAGCGCGCGTTGGCGTGTACGCGCCCGGCGGCAAGGCGCGCTATCCCTCCAGCGTGTTGATGTGCGCGGTGCCGGCGCAAGTCGCCGGCGTGTCGGAAATCATCGTCGCTTGCCCCGATACCAGCGCTGAAGTGCGTGCTGCATGCCACTTGGCG